>JABAOH010112556.1_pt2 | contig 21292 bp, 17 predicted proteins | sample 7062181 | NCBI WGS metagenome assembly JABAOH01 (sample SAMN14538630, study PRJNA623070) | marine sediment metagenome | biome: marine biome [ENVO:00000428]; feature: marine pelagic biome [ENVO:01000023]; material: deep marine sediment [ENVO:00002113]; isolation source: pool of 5 deep marine... | reverse complement strand
CCGGACGACCACCTACATGGAGGGCGTCTACCCCGCCTTCGAGGAGATGCGCCGCATGTTCCCGCGCGCGGGCAGCCGCTTCATCAACCAGCGCGACCTGGATGAGAAGCGCCGCGTGCTGTTCCTGGGGAACGAGATCGCCGAGGAGCTGTTCGGGAGCGAAGAGCCGGTGGGCAAGACCGTCATGCTGGACGATCTGCCGTTCACCGTCATCGGCGTCATGCAGAAGAAGTTCCAGGACAGCATGAACAACGGCCCCGATGCCGACCGGGCGATCATCCCGTCCTCTACGTTCCGCAGCATCTACGGCCACCGCTACGTGAACCACCTGCTGCTGCGGCCGCGCGATCCGTCGCGCGCCGAGTTCGTCAAGTCGGAGCTGAACCGGGTGCTGGGCCGCCGCTACAAGTTCGACCCCGAGGACGAGCGGGCGCTGCCGATGTGGGACTTCATCGAGGACGAGAAACTGACCAGCCAGATTGGCTTTGGCATCGAGGTTTTCCTCGGGCTGGTCGGCGCGTTCACGCTGCTGGTGGCCGGGATCGGCGTCGCGAACATCATGTACGTGGTGGTGCGGGAGCGGACGAAGGAGATCGGCGTGAAGCTGGCGTTGGGCGCGCGCAAGCGGCACATCGTTTCCCAGTTCGTCTTCGAGTCGCTCGCCCTCACCTTGATCGGCGGCGGCCTCGGCCTCGCCTTCTCGACCGCCGTCGTGAAGATCGTGGACAGCCTGCCCGCCGAGGAGGGCGCGGCGGTCTATCTGGCCAACCCGAAGTTCTCCTGGCCCATCGCCCTCGTTTGCGTGCTGACCCTGGTGGTCATCGGGCTGCTGGCCGGCGTGCTGCCGGCGCGGCGTGCGGCGCGTGTCGACCCGGTGGAGTCGTTGCGCTACGAATAGCGCGCTGTCTCCCCGCGACTAGATTCAAGCTGACCAGCCATACGCCAAGACTAACTCCACATATCGTGTGAGGGGTGAGCCATGATGAAGAGGGCGATCTCGTTCTTCAGAATCGGCGCCAGCCTGCAAATCGTGACCGCGGGCCTCCACATGATCGGGCACTTCTCGGCGCGCGAGCCTGCCAACGAGACCGAAGCGCAGCTACTGGAACTGATGATGAACTACCGTCTCGACGTGGGCGGAGTCGAACGGACGATGATGGATCTGTTCCAGGGGTTCAGCCTATCGTTCGCGGCGCTGCTCGTTTACGTGGGGCTTCTGAACCTGCTGTTGATCGGCCACGTTCGGGCCCGCGCCAAGGGCTTTCGCACGGCGACGCTGATCAACCTCGCCCTTACCGCTGCCCTGGTCGGCGTGGGCGCGCTGACCTTCCCCTTACCTCCCACGGTGTTGTTCGCGCTCTCGGGCCTCGCCTTTTTGGCGGCGCTCGCGCTGGGGCGAACCGCGACGGCATGACGTGAAGGCCGAGCCGCCCCAGTAATCCCTCGGCGCTTCGAGCCAGGCCGGACTATCGGGATCCGCCCATGCGCGGCACCACGCCGACCATGCGCAGCGGGCCGCCGCTGCCACCGCCGATCTTCATCGGCAGCGCCACTACGTAGGCGCCCGTTGCAGGCAGACGATCGAGGGCGGCCACGTTCTCGAACGCCGGGATGTTCTGGGCGAACAAGATCTGGTGCGACTCGTACCGCGTGGACTGGCCGTAGTCGATGCTCGGCGTGTCGATCCCCAGGGCGTCTATCCTTCGGTTCTCCACGAGCCAGCGTGCCGCGTCGGGGTGCAGCCCGGGAAAATGGAGCTCCGGTACCGCTTCGGCGCCGCTGCGCGCCGTCCCGAGGTAGCCCTCGCGGTCGGGCCAGCGCTCGCCCCAACCCGTTCGCAGCAGCAAGATCGAGCCGTCTTGGATACGGCCGTGCTCGGTCTCCCACGCCTCGAGATCGCCGACACCCACCTGATAGTCTGGGTCGGCGGCCGCCGCTTCACTCACGCCGACCACCACCGCCGCGCCGACGAGGCGCCCGATCGGAATCTGGTCGGCGGTGTGCCGGCCCTCGGCGAAATGGATGGGCGCATCCAGGTGCGTGCCGCCGTGCTCGGCGGTACAGAAGTTGTTGGCCGCGTAGTAGTAGCCGGCCTCGGTGACGGCGGCGGAGACCACCTCCAGGTCGAAGGCCCGCGCCGTGGGCCAGAAGATGGTGCTCTCGTCGTAGGCGTAGCTCATGTCGATCCATTCCGCGCCCGCGCCGGTAAACAGATCGGCGATGACGGCGGCGGGGTCCGGCGGCGGCTCGCAGCTCGTCAAGGCGGTCGCCCCGACGATGCAGGTCAACGCCGAGAACCTAAAGCATCTCATTTTCCCTCCTGCGGCGAAAAGCTCGTCGCTCGTTTCAGCTCAGTTCGGCCGCTTCACCCGTACCGGATCGGGCGGCTGCGGCAAGATCGTCACCTTTCGAGTGTCGAGCAGGTCGAGGGCGACCGCCACCGCCCTTTCCAGCTGTGGCTCGCGTCCCTGGTTGACCAGCTTCGGCGATTGCTCGACCTCGACGTCGGGGGCGACACCCTCGTTCTCCACGGCCCACTGGCCCTCCAGGTTGTAGCACCCGCCGCGCGGCGCGCGCCGCCGGTCATGAAGGTGAGCTGAATGCGTGTATGCCACAAAATCGAGATAGAATAGGTCGCGCGGCCTCTATATAAAAGGTAGGCCGGCGTGCCTGCCGCTCAGCAGACCTTTCCGGAGAGAAAGGCGATCGGGGAGCCCGCGAATCCGATGCGTTCGCGCGGGTCCCCGTGGTCCGAGCGGCGAGGCGATCTCAGCCGGTCTTCTTGAGCCGGTACACCCTCCCGTTCCCCGACAGGATGTAGAGCTCGCCGGTCGAGTCCACGCCGAACGAGAGCACGTTCCCCAGGTCGCCCACCGCCCACTCCCGCTGGTCCGTCGCCGTGCCGTTGGCGAAGCGGAAGCTGCGCAGAAAGCCGGAGCACCAGTCGGAGTAGAAGTAGTGGCCGCGCAGCTCGGGGATGGCGGACCCACGATAAACGTAGCCACCGGTGATCGAGCAGCCATCGCCGTGTCCATACTCGACCGCCGGAAGAACGAGACCGCTTTGATCACAGCCGCTGCTGGGAGAGAAGCAGTGTGCCCCCTCCATGATGTTCCAGCCGTAGTTCAATCCGCCGGCGGTCGCCGAGACGGCGTTCACCTCTTCCCAGGCGTTCTGGCCGACGTCAGCGACGTAGAGGACGCCGTCTGGGGGATCGAAGGCGAAGCGCCAAGGGTTGCGGAGCCCGTAGCCCCAGATCTCGTCGCGCGCGTTGGCCACGCCGACGAATGGGTTGTCCGAAGGGATGGCGAACGGATCGCCCCCATCGACATCGACGCGCAGAATCGCGCCCAGGCGCGTGGTGAGGTTCTGACCGTTCCCGTACGTGTCGCCGCGACCTCCGCCGTCGCCCAGCCCGATGTAGAGCATGCCATCGGGTCCGAAGAGGATCAGCCCGCCGTTGTGGTTGCCGGCCGGCTGCGGCTCCGCCAGGATCAGCTTGGCCGAGTTGGGATCGGCCACGTCCGGATCCGCCGTTACCGTGTAGCGATCGATGCGCGTATCGCCGTTGTTGTCGGTGTAGCTGGCGTAGAAAAAGCCGTTCGACGCGTAGTCCGGATGGAAGGCGATGCTCAACAACCCCCGCTCGCCACCCGACCGGACGCGACCCGAGATGTCCAGGAACGGCGTCCCCAGCAGCTGCCCGTCCTTGACGATCCGGACTCGGCCGGCCTGCTCGACCACGAACAGGCGCGGGTCACTGGCCGGCGCCGTGAGGTAGACCGGGCTGCTCAGATTCCCCGCCACCACCTCGACCGCCAGCTGAACGTTACCCGGATTCCCCGGATCGTTCGGGTCGTTGGGTCCAGACGACGTCGAGCAGCCAAAACCACAGGCGACGCCGAACGCGACCAACGCGAATGACAAGCTCATGTTACGCTCCATCCTCTGCTCCCCCTGGGTTTCCACAAGCAGCGAGCGGCTACGATACTGGCGGACGCCACCGGCGGCGGCAAGCCCTAAACCAGCGCTGTGCGCTCCCCTAACGCGGCTCGGTAACTGATCATTCTCGCACTCTGACACCAAAGACTCAGCATTGTTCAGGCGACGGGCTGTACTGGACCGGCGGCGAAGGAGATTTCCACATAGTGTGTCCTCCCGCCCTCGTGGCTCTCGCGGACGTCACCTATATTGGGGCCATGATCCGCGATTGGGCACGCGTCGAAGAGCTGGAGCGGCGCTACCAGCGCGAGGCGCTGCGCGACGTCGATTACCCCGAGGCGCTGCGCCGCTTTGCTGCGCTCTGGGCCGAGGCGCTACTAGTGAACCCCCACATCGGTGCCGACTGGCGGAACGACCTCGAATCCGACTTCGCAATAGCGCGCGCAGTCAATGGGCTCCCCCCGCGAGCCTGACTTCACGGGACTCCTGGCGGCTCTCGCGTCGCGACTTCGCGAGAGCGGCATCCCCTTCATGCTGATCGGCGGCCAGGCGGTGCTTCTGCACGGGCAGCCGCGTCTGACCGAAGACATCGATGTGACGCTGGGCGCCACGCCGGACGAACTCCCGGCGCGAGGAGATCTGCCGTGAGTTGGGACTGAGGCCGCTGCCGGAGAACCTCCCGGACTTTGTTCGGCGGACATTCGTCCTCCCAGCCCTCCACTCTGACACCCGCATCCGAGTCGATTTCATCTTCTCCACCAGTCCCTACGAGCGGCAGGCGATCGAACGCGCGATCGAGGTGGAGTTGAAAGGGGTGGCCGTACCTTTCGCGACCGCCGAGGATCTCATACTTCACAAGCTATTCGCGGGCCGCCCACGCGACATCGAGGACGCGCAAGGCGTGGTCCGCCGAAAGGAGACGGAGATTGATTGGGCTTATCTGGGCCGATGGGCTCGCGAGTTCGCCTCCGTCCCTGGGCGTGAGCACCTGCCGGAACAACTCGAGCGACTGAGAGAAGCCGGACGTCGCAGGGGGAAGTGATCAGCTAAGTTAGAGCCATCGCAGTCGACCGATGCGCGCGGATCGATCCCCCGCCGGATCGCAGATTTGCGGCGTTCGAACTGGCTCACCTGCGTTGCTCGCCCCATTATAGAGCGGCCCCACCCTCGGTTCCAGATAAGCCAAGGAGGCATGCTGTGCGCGCAACGACGTGCCGACGGCTAACCGCTCATCATCTTGCACTACCGATCAAAGCAGGGTTGCTCGTCGCTGCTGCGGCTTGCGCCGTCAGTGCGACGGGGCTGGCACAGGAAGGCAGCGCGCCAGGCTCGAGCTTGACCGCCGACCTTCTCGAGCCGTTCAAGTTCCGGTTCATCGGGCCGGCCAACTCCTCGGGGCGCATCACCGCCATCGCCGTCCCCGAGGAGCCGGGCCACAAGACGATGTACGTGGGGCTGGCCTCCGGCGGCCTCTGGAAGACGATGAACGCCGGGACCACCTGGAAGCCGATCTTCGACGACGCGGGCAGCTCGACCATCGGCGACGTGGCCGTCGCACCCTACGATCCCAAGGAGATCTGGGTCGGCACCGGAGAGCGCAACTCGCTCCGCTCCAACGCGTGGGGGGATGGCGTCTACAAGTCGACGGACGGCGGCAGCAGCTGGAAGCACGTCGGCCTGAAGGAGACCCGCGAGATCGGCCGTATCGCTATCCACCCCACCGACAGTGGCACGGTCTATGTCGCCGCCCTCGGCCACCTCTGGGGCCCAAACCCGGAGCGCGGCATCTACAAGACGACGGACGGCGGCGCGAACTGGGAGCGGATCCTGTTCGTCGATGATACCACCGGCTTCGTCGATCTGAAGATGGACCTTTCCAACCCGCAGGTGCTCTACGCCGCCGCCTGGCACCGGCTGCGCTGGGGTGGCGGCCACATGGAGGGCGCCGGCGCCGGGAGCGGCATCTACAAGACCACCAACGGCGGTCGCACCTGGACGCGGCTCACCGATCCGGCGTTGAACAACGGGCTCCCGACTCGGAACCTCGGTCGCATCGGGCTGGCCATCTATCCGAAGAACCCGAGCATCGTTTACGCGGTGATCCAAGCCGCCCACGGCGCCACGGAGCCGGGCGTCAGCCCGCACGGCGGTCTGTTTCGCAGCGAGGGCGGCGGCGCGAGTTGGCAGCGGATGAATGACCTGTCGGCGATCCCCGACTACTACTACAACGAGGTCTGGCTCGATCCCAACGATGACAAGCAGCTCTGGCTCGCCTCCACGCTGCTCGGCCACTCGAAGGACGGCGGCGCGACGATCGAGCAGCGGCGGCTGGAGCGCGTCCACGTGGATCATCACGCCATGTGGGTCAACCCCGACGACTCCGAGCACATCGTTCTCGGCAACGACGGCGGTGTTTACATCTCGTTCGACGGCGGCGATACCTGGGCGCACCAGATCATCCCGGCCAGCCAGTTCTACGAGGTCGATGTCGACACCACCAAGATCCCTTATCACGTCTGCGGCGGTACCCAGGACAACGGCACCTGGTGTGGCCCCAGCCGCACGCGCGAGGAGGTGGGGATCACCGACTACGATTGGTACCGCGTGTTCGGCGGCGACGGCTACGATCACGCCGTGTCACCCGACAGCCCGCAAATCCGCTACGGCGAGTCGCAGTTCGGCAACATTCGCCGCTTCGACGTGCACACCTGGAAGTACGAGAGCGTGAGGCCGCACGCCGAGGACGCCGGCGCCGAAAGCGGCCACGAGTTCCGCTGGGACTGGAACACCCCGTTCGAGATCTCGAGCCACGACCCCACCGTCGTCTACCTGGGCGGCAACCACCTGTTCAAGCTGACCGACCGCGGGCGCGATTGGCGTATACTGGGGCCCGACATGACCCGCGCCAATCGCTTCAACCCCGAGCCCGAGGTGGGCCACACCTCGTATCACTCGCTCCACTCGGTGGCCGAGTCATCGCTCGACGCCCGCATCCTCTGGACCGGCTCGAACGACGGGCTCATCTGGGTGACGACCGACGGCGGCGCCACCTGGCGGAACGTCACGGCCAACATCCCGGACCAACCGCCACAAAACTGCTGGGTGAGCGAGATCGAGCCGTCGCGCTTCGACGCGTCTACGGCGTACGTGGTCTACGACTGTCATCGGCGCGACGACTACCGCCCCTACGTCTACAAGACGACCGACGGCGGAGACAGCTGGACGAACATCAGCGGCGATCTACCCGAGGACGGCGGCAGCTACGTGATCCGTGAAGACGACACCAACCCCAAGGTGTTGTTCGTCGGCACCGAGTTCGGGCTCTGGATGTCCAACAAGGGCGGGGACCAGTGGGTGCGGCTGAAGAACAACCTGCCCACCGCCGCGATCCGCGACATGGAGCTGGTGCCGCGCGATGAGGAGCTGGTCGTCGGCACCTACGGGCGCAGCATCTACATCCTCGACATCGGACCGTTGAAAGAGCTGGACGACAGCGTGCTGGCGGTGGACGCGCATCTGTTCAGGGTGAAGCCGGCGCGCATCTACCGCGAGCGCGACACCTACGGCGCTTTCGGCGATCAGTTCTTCAAGACCTCGAACCCGCCCTATGGCACGGTGATCACTTACTACTTGCGGGAGGACCAGGGCGACGACGTGACGCTGACGATCCGCAAGGCGGCGGCAGGCGACGATGATTCTGGCGCCACCGTGCGCCGCCTGACCGGGTCGGGGCGACCGGGCATCCACCGGCTCACCTGGGACCTCAAAGCCGACCGGCCGCGCCCCCGCGAGCTGGGCGGCCCCACCTCCCGCGAGGAGCTGCGCGAGGTGCTGCCCGGCGAGTACATGGTGAGCCTCAAGGTCGGCGAGCTGAAGCTGGAGCAGCCGATCGTGGTGGCGAACGGCTGGATGGAGCGGATGCCGGGACGGGTTCGGTAGACCGGTTGGCGGTGGACGGTGAACGGTAGGCCGTAGGGGTTCGACCCCTATGGTGAAGCGATGATGCGGTTAACGTTTGGGTTTCATTTTCGCCGTGCTAGCCTTGGCGGTCGGCAGCGGTTGCTCGGCCGACAGGGAGGGCGACGGGGCGCCAACGCACGCCAGGCCATCGACGCCGCCGCGCTGCGCCAGGAGCTGCTGACGCTCGCTCAGGCGGGATCGGGGGCTGGCCCATCTTCGAGTACGCCCGCGCGAACTCCTTGTGCATCCACCTCGGGATTCCATCCGCCCGGCGCTTCACCGCGTGCAGCGGATCATCCTCTGCGATCCACGATTCGCTGTCGCTCGCGTAATAGATTTGAGAGATGGATTATAGGACCAGTGGCTAGGCGACCCGTGTCGACTTACGTTGGCGAACGCAATTATAGAGACGGTTTTCAGGAAACGACTCGCGAAGCAGATGCGCACTGTTGAAGGGATTCCATTGGGCGACAGTCTAGCCGCAAATCAGCAACAGCACATCGGGACCGTGCGGCGGGCGCAGGCTGCGCTTTTCCCGCAAGAAGTCGAACGGCACAACCGCAATCGTGACCCAAGGGGGAGAGGTCGATGCAAACCTTCGGTTTGTCTCTCAAGCTTCGATTCGAGACTGTCCCGATGAAGCTGGGTAAATCGGATACAGGACTACATATTGCGCAGGGAGTGTGTGGTACGAGACCCGCGCGTAACGCGAACGAGCGATATCCTTTTTGTCTGCCGCGATCGCGTGAGTCAAGCCTGGTGACCAATTCTTGCGGAGGTGTTAACAGTGGCGAACAAGAGAGTCACTTACGTCAAAGGCTCAGCATCGATTCTGAGACTGGCGGACGGAGAGAAGGTATTGCTGGAGGTTGTGCCGGGTCGATTGCGTCTTAGGACGCTCGGATTTCTTGGAAGGCCAGGCGCCACGCACTGGGAACACCGATTGCCTGCAGAGGTTCGGGAACAGACCGAACTGGCCATAAAGGCTCTCGACTTGGCCCTTGAGTCCATTGACAAGGCCTCCACACGCTCAGGTGCTTTACAGCAGCTGAACGAAGTAGCCGCACCGGAGCTTGACTTGCTAACAGGGCCGTACGAAACGAACGCGGAGGATACACTGGGGAAGGCACTGGAGGGAACTTCGCGGTCAGACGCAGCTCCCAACAGGCCGCTAGCGTTTGTGCTGTTGGCCGGGACGCTGGCAGGTCAGTGTGCTGGCGGAGCCTTACCGGACAAACCTTCCGTCCCGACGTTGGCTGTCCTCGGTCTCGGAATCACCGGAACTCTTCTGGCGTTCAAAGGAGGAGAGCAGCGGACCATCTTAACGCTGGCCGTGCTATGTTTTCTCCTAATCCTCGTTCAAACTGTAATTGATCCTCTCATTGGACAGCGGGCGGCGTATGGTTGTTCGATATCGGCGCACTCCTCCTCTTAGCGTCCGCGGTTTGGGCATCGCTCGCCCGAATCGAAGCAGGAAGGATCGCAGATAACGACCAGTCGGGCTAGTGTATGTGAAATCTGTACTGTTTCGGCCCCTCATATTTGAGGCCTAGCGCCTTCCAAAGGTCCGGCCAAGCACGCTTTTCAAGCCCCGTGTAGCTATGACGGCCCGTGCTCGAGCCTCGCACTGCGACACGGCTTTTTCCGCCAGCCCGGTTCTGGGCAGGCGAGCTCCTAGGAACAGTGAAAGCACCCGCCGGATCCTTTCCGGATTAGTCAACTCGTCGACGTTCTTGACTATGGTATCGCGAGATTGATCTTGATCGAGCTTGGGGAAATCACGAGTGAAGCTGTCGATAATTCGGTGGAGGTACCATTTGGTCATGTGCTGAACGGCCTCCGAGACCTTCATACTCCCCTCCAAAGAGACAGGTCATGAGGCAGGCCCAAATCCCGGGCTGGCTTTCTCATGTTCATCAAGTCTTGCAGAATCGTGGCGGGATAGCCTAATAGATCAATATGGATACGTCCCGGTTACGCTGCAAGAAGCGCCTCGTGCGAAACGTATTGACCGTATGTCCCAAGCACCGATACGCCTTATGCCCATAAAGCTAAAGCAAATCGTCGAGCAGACAGATACCAGACTGAGACGGGTCTTTGACCTGTTCATCTAATTCCTAATCGTGATATCGCTCGTGTCCTTTGCGGCCGAGACGCTCCCCACGCTTTCTCAAGAAGCGCGAGAGAGTCTGCGAATCACCGAAATCGTAATCGTAGCGGTATTCACTAGTGAGTACCTGCTGCGCCTAGCCGTGGCTGACAGCAGGCTAGCGTTTATGTTTAACTTCTATGGCCTGGTCGATCTCGCCGCCATCCTCCCGTTCTACATCGCTTCGGGGATAGACCTGCGATCGATCCGTGTCCTCAGGATGCTCCGTCTGTTTCGCATTTTGAAACTTGCACGTTACAGCCGCGCGATCAATCGCTTCCACTTGGCATTTCGAATAGCGAAGGAGGAAGTAGTTCTTTTCATATCGGCAAGTCTGACACTCCTATATATATATATATATATCGGCTGTCGGGATCTACTATTTTGAGCGTCAAGCTCAGCCCGAAGCGTTCGCGTCAGTCTTCCATGCTTTGTGGTGGGCCATCGCAACGTTGACGACGGTAGGTTACGGGGATGTCTATCGTGTTACCGTAGGTGGACGCGTGTTCACAGCAATCGTGCTGGTCATTGGCCTCGGTGTGGTCGCGGTCCCCGCCGGTCTTGTCGCTTCTGCTCTGTCGGAAGCGCGCAAGTTGGAGGACACCTCGTAAGCGGCGGGGGATGATGGCACCGCACCCTAGAAAACCCGAATCTGCACCCTCAGCAGCCGCCCGGGCTGCGGAAGCCCGCACTGATCGAACACCGCAGTGTCGCTCACGTTGTCGGCGACGAGCACCAGTTCGGCGCGGCGGCCGGGCGCGACCGCATTGAGCCCGAAGCCGCGCGCGACCTCCAGGTCCAGCCAGCTGTCCGCGTCCAGCCGCACGTTCGCGTCGAGGTCGGGATTTACGCAGTAGCGCGGACCGATGTGACGGAGACGCGCCGCTCCGCGAAGCTCTAACGGCAGCAGCGCCGACAGCTGCACGCCGCCCGCGATCCACGGCTGGTACTCGGGCCTCGTCTGACCCGCCGGCGCGCTCGGATCGTCGAGGCTCACATCCTTGAGGGTCACGTCGCCGGCCAGCGAGAAGCGATCCCACTCGTAATTGGCGAGTAGCTCGACGCCGACGCTCGTGATCTCGTCGCGGTTCTGCCGCTGGAAGCGACCGTCGGCGAGGCTCACGCGCACGATCGCATCGGTCAAGCGCTGATAGAAGGTGACCGCCTGCGCCTCGAGGGCGCCGAAGTTAACGGTGAGTCCCAGCTCCGCCACACCCAGCACCTCGGGATCCAGGTTCTCGTTCACCACGAAGCGGCCCAGAGCGCCCGAATACAATTCACGCAGCGCCGGAAATCGCACGCGCCGGCTCAACCCGCCGTGCAGCAGCAGACCTCCACTCCCCAGCGCGATCGTGCCGCCGGCTCGCGCGCCCCAGTCGATGATTGCGTCGCGCGCCGGCCGGCCGCCGGTCTCGGGCGTGTCGGCGCCGTCGATGCTCAGCCCGGCGCTCACGCGCGCCCGCGGCGTTCCGCGAGCGCCGACGCGTAACGGCTGCTCGACCTCGAGACCGAAGCTCCAAAGCCGCTGCTTGTAGGTCGCCCGCTCGGCGGGCTCGATCAGCTCCTTGTGCCGCGCCTCGGCGAGGGTGAGCGCGCCCCGCAAGATGCCGCGACCGAGCGTGTGGTCGCCGAGCACTCGCAGCGTGACCGTGCGATCGTCGCCCTTCTCGCCGCCGGTGATCGAGTCGAAGGCCAGGCTCTCGTAGGTATCGATGTCGGTCTCGCCGAAATCGAGACCCACGCTCGCCTCGAGGTCACCCTCCCCCAACGGCGTACGGCCCCAGGCGGTGCCCGCCGACAGCGCCGTCACCCAGCGCGACGTTTTGGGATAACGCCATAGCCGCGGTTCCCGCACGTCAAGCTCGGGGGGCACGCCCCGCTCCGCCGCGAACCCGAACGACGAGAGCGAGAGCCAGCGTCCATCCTTGCGCTGATAGCGCGCCACCAGATAGCCGTTCCCCTCCTCGAAGTCGCTGTTCAGTCGATCGTCTGACGACAACGGCTGAGTGATGCCCGAGGCGAGCGGCAGCGATGAGCGATTGCGGTAGCCGCCGCCGGCGCGGAACGTCAGGTCACCGCCTTCGCCGGCGAACCGGGTGCCCAGACCCAAAGCGACACCGCCGTTCCCAAGGTGGTCCAAGCCCGAATTGAACTGCAGCCGGGGAGGCTCGCGCACAGGCGCGGATCCCTCGCCCAGGCTCACCAGCACGACGCCGCCGAGGGCGTTCGGACCGTGAAGCACCGACGACAGCCCGCGCACGACCGTCAGTTCGCGGGCCGCCGTCAACGGGATGACGGAGAGATCGGTGCGGTTGTCCCACCCCAGCGTCAGCGGCACGCCATCGACGAGCACCGCTACCTGCCGTGACTCCATCCCCCTCAGCTGGGGTTGGGCCTCGCCCCGCGAGTTCTCGCGTACTAGGATCAGCGGCATGCGCCGCAGCACCTCTTCCAGCGTGGGCGCGGGAGGTGACGGCAAAGAGTCGAGGCCCGCGGTGATGGCGCTGGCACCGCCCGCCGTGGCAACGGGCCGGGTAACCTGAACGGTGAGGCCGCGAACGGTGAAGACGGTGTCGGCAGGCGGAACGGTGTCCCGAGGCTCCTGGGCCGCGACCGCCGAGGGCAGGATGAGCTGCATTGCCCACAACGCGGCCGTAGCGAGCGGCACGGCCCGAGCGCGCGACGCACGCCACTCGGGCCGCCGCAACCTCAACGGCTTCCGCCGCATCAACCGATTCAGGAGGGGCGCCGCGCCCGGATGAAGGCGGAGACGACCCGGCCCTCGGCCAGCCAGCTCTCCTTCACCTCGATGCCGAAATCGCGTCCCAGGTCGCGCAGCTCCTGGTTGTCGAAGGTCCGCGTCACCTCGACGTCGATGTCGGTGAATCCCGCCGCCGCCAGCTTCTCGCGGTAAGCATCCTCGTGCAACGCCCCGGCGACGCAGCCAGCCCAGGCCTCGAGATTGCGAAGGAGCGCCACCGGCAGCTTACCCTGCACGACGAGGTCCGAGACCGCGAACCGACCGCCGGGTCGCAGCACGCGGAACGCCTCACGCAACACTCGATCTTTATCGGTGGAGAGGTTAATCACGCAGTTCGAGATGACCACATCGACGCTGGCGTCGGGCAAGGGGACTTTTTCGATCGTCCCTTTGAGAAACTCCGCGTTTGCGATTTCAGCTTCTCGCTGATTGCGACGCGCCAACTCCAGCATCTCATCGGTCATGTCCAGACCGTAGGCTTTCCCGCTCGGACCGACGCGTCGAGCCGACAGCAGAACGTCGATCCCTCCGCCGGAACCCAGGTCCAGCACTGTCTCTCCTGGGCGCAGTTCCGCCAGCGCCGTTGGGTTGCCGCAACCCAGCGAGGCGAGCGCCGCTCCCTCCGGGATCGAGGCGATCTCTTCGGCCTTGTACAGGTCTCGGGAGACCACATTCTTCTCCGCCGAGCCGCAACAATCCGTGCTCTCGCTCGCGACAGGGCCGCAGCAGCTCGCAGCATCCCCACTGGTGGCCTCGCGCGCCGCTCTCGCGTAGCGCTCACGGACGTAATCTCGAATTCCAGCTTCCTTGCTCACGTCAACCTCCATCTTTGTGAGAGGTGATCTATCGCGAAAGCTCTCTCAGAACAATGCTCCTATTCCGTCGGCTTGCCGACCTCGCTCAACGCCGCCGGCTCGACCCGACAGCACTTGCCGCCCTGGGTCACCATGAACGCCGACGCGGCCGCGGCCAGGCCGCCGATCAGACGGATCATCGCCGCCCGCACATCAGGTTCGAACTCCGCCAACAGGCGCTTTTCCTCTGCCACCATCTCGCGCTCGATGCGGGCGACGAGCCGAGCGCCGGCAGGGGTGATCTCGAGCGACACGGCACGACCATCGGCGGGATTTCGCCCCCGCCGCACATAAGCCTTCCGTTCTAGGGCGTTGACCACCCGGCTTGCGGTGCTCTTGTCGAGGTAGAGTTCCGCCGCCAGGGCGTTCAGGCTTAGGGGACCGGCACGGACGAGCGCGTCCAGCGCCCAGCACTGAGTGACCGAGATCTCGTGGCAGCAGATGCGATCGCGGTCGCGAAACTGGTAGACGCGCTTCAGGTCGCGGAGGACCGCGTGGAGCTGGGCGGCATGGGCCTCGAGGGACGGGTCGCCCGGTTCGGTGGGCGGTAGGCCGGTAGACGGTGCGTCGGTTCTGGTTATCGGGGACATAGTGTCATGTCCTATTTAGTTGGTAGTTACAACTATATCCTCCCAGCCCCTCTCTGTCAAGGGATCCCGGCACTAAGCCGCTCGGCTCGAATCCGAGCCCACCCCCAGCCCGGGCGCCACCCGCTCAGACGGGGTCCCTCCGGTCTCAGCGCTCCGGCATCGACAGCGGCGGCTTCGGCTTCAGGAACTCGATCCCCGCCGCTTCTACCCGTTCCCGGAAGGCGGTCACGTCGGCCTCGAACAGTTGACTGAACTCGGCGAGCACTGCGGCGAGCTGCGACTCGACGGCGCGCAGGTAGGCCTGCTGGGCAGGCGTCGGCGCGTCCCAGGACGAACCGAGCGAGCCGGAAACGTAACCGACACGCGGAAAGACGCTCAGGTCGGCCACGATCCCCTTGGTGTCCGGCGGCACCCACAGCTTCCGTTCCAGCTCACCCAGCTTCTTCTCGAGCTCACGCGCTTCGCGGATCAGCTCGTCGTTCGCTCCATCTCCGGCAGTGCCGCTCGACGATGCGGCCGTCTCATCCGAATCCTTCGCCTTCTCAACCACCCCATCGATGTCATCACGCGTCGCTCGGATCCGCTCGATCATCTCGGTGGCCGCTTCTTGTAGCGCGCCTGCGTGCATGACGGCGGCGAATTTCGCACGGCGGTCGCTGTCGGGAATGTCGAAGCGCGGGTCGGCCAGCACGCGCACCGAACCGGTGGCCTCGTGATCGCCGTACTTGACGCGCACGCCATAGATGCCCGGCAGCACCTCGGCGCCGCTGGGCTGGAAGAACGATGGCTCGTCACCGCGCGGCCGCTTGAAGGCGTCGCGCCTCAGGTCCCAGGCAGTCCGGTTCACCCCCAGCTTCGCCGGACTCTCGAAGCTGCGGATCACTTTTCCATCGGCATCGGTAATCTCGAGGGTGACCTTCGGTTCACCGTCGTCGCCGCTGCGCTCCTCGGCTCCCGCCTCCGCCTCCGGCTCTTCAGGCTGACTCAACCGCCGCTCCCGCTCCACCTCCTCGTTCGGGTGCGGCAGCCCCTCGACATTCAGCGAGTAGGTGATGAGCGCGCCGTACGGCCGGTTCTCACCGCGGAACTCGCCGTTTCCGGGAAAGCGCGAGGCGCCAGTCTGCTTCACGCGGTACTGCTGCGCGTCGGGGACATCGAACAGGTGCAGCGGCTGGGCGAGCGTTGCTGGCGTGATCGAGCGCAGCGGCCGGATGTCGTCCAGGATATGCGCCGCGCGCCCGTGGGTGCCGACGACCAGGTCGTGGTCCCGCGGGTGAACCGTGAGCGCCATCGCCGACACGGTCGGGAAGCCGTGTGTCCACTTCATCCAGCGGGCACCACCATCCAAGCTCACGTACAGCCCGAACTCGGTTCCCAGGAACAGTAGGTCGCGCTTCACTGGGTCCTGCTCGATGGCCAGCGCGTAACCCCAGATGTCGCGCGTCGCGATGCTTCTCCAGCTCCGCCCGAAGTCGGTGGTCCGATAGACGTAAGGCGTCCAGTCTGAGCGGCGGTGGTTGTCGAACACGACGAACGCCTCCGCCGCGTCAAACTTCGAGGGCTCGATGTGCGGGACCCAGCTATTGGCCGGCACGCCCCGGAAGTTCCGCTCGACACTGGCCCAGGTTGCGCCGCCGTCACGGGTCACTTGCACCCGGCCGTCGTCGGTACCCACCCAGACCACGCCCTGCTGTACGGGACTCGGCGCGATGGTAATGATCGTCGTGAAGTTCTCGGCGCCCGTCACGTCGAGCGTCAGGCCGCCGCTCTCGCTCTGCTTCTGCCACTCGGGTTTGTTCGTCGTCAGATCCGGGCTGATCACCGCCCACGAGTCGCCACGGTCGGTGGACTTGTGGACGAACTGGCTGCCGTAGTAGACGGTGTTGCCGTCGAAGGGGTCGATGGCGATCGCCGCGTTCCAGTTGAAGCGCAAGGCGAACGGGTCGGTCCCGGCGGGCCGCACATCCTTCCGCTCGCCCGTGCGCAGGTCCCAGCGCTTCAGGAAGCCCTCCTGGCTCATCGAGTAGCCGATCAGCGGATCGTTCGGGTCGGCCAGCGTGGCGAATCCATCGCCGAACCCCACCTCTTCCCAATGGTGGTTGCGGATGCCGCCGTTCTCCCAGACGCTGCTGGGGCCGCGCCACGAGCCGTTGTCCTGCATGCCGCCGTACACGTTGTACGGCGTCTCCATGTCCACGTTGATGTGGTAGAACTGCGCCAGCGGCAGGTTGAATGTAAAGCGCCACGTCTCGCCCTTGTCGTGGCTGACATAGACGCCGCCGTCGTTCCCCTCGATGAGGTGCGAAGGGTCGTTCGGGTTGATCCACATGGCGTGGTGATCGGGATGGGCCTTGTTCCAGGTCACGAGCGGCTCGAAGCTCTTGCCGCCGTCCTCCGAGACGCTGACCAGCGACCAGAGGCTGTAGACGCGATTCGGATCCTTGGGGTCGACGCGCAGGTCCGCGTAGTAGAAGGGACGGTTTCCGACGTTGTCGCCCGCGCCCGCCTTCCTCCAGGTGAAGCCACCGTCCTCGGAGCGGTAGAGCACGTTCTCCTTCGCCTCGATCAGCGCGTAGACGACGTTCGGATCGGAGGGCGCGATGGCCAGCCCGATGCGGCCCAGGTCGCCGGCGGGAAGGCCGTCCGCGGCGGTGAGCTTCTTCCAGTTCCGGCCGCCGTCGACGGTGAGATAGATCCCCGAGCCGGGGCCGCCCGAACGGAAGAACCAGGGCCAGCGCCGGTAGTCCCACATCGCGGCGATGAGCTTGTTGGGATTGCTCGGGTCCATCTCCAGGTCGGCGGCCCCCGTCCGCTCATCGACGTAAAGCACCTTGACCCAGGTCGCCCCGCCGTCCACCGTCTTGAAGACCCCGCGCTCCGGGTTCTCGCCCCACATCTGGCCCAGCGCCGCCACGTAGGCGACCTCGGGGTTGGACGGGTGCAGCGCGACGCGGTGGATGCGCTCCGTCTCATCGAGCCCGAGGTGCGACCAGCTGCGGCCGCCGTCCATCGACTTGTAGATGCCGTTGCCGACCGAGGCGCTGTTGCGCGGATTCCCCTCCCCCGTCCCCACCCAAACGATGTCCGGGCTCGCCTGGAACACGCTGACCGCGCCGATGGCGGCCACGCGCTGGTCGTCGAAGATCGGCTCCCAGGTGAGACCACCGTTGACCGACTTCCAGACGCCACCGGTGGCGGCGCCCACGTAGACGATATCCGGGTTCGATGCAACCGCTTCGACCGCGGCCACCCGGCCGCTCATCCCGGCGGGGCCGATGGAGCGGGCCTTCATCCCCGCCAGCAGGTCGGGGTCGATCTGGGCGTGAAGCGGCGTGGCGAACGCGGCGATAGCCAGCGTGGCCACGCATCCTGAGACGCGACGGCGCAACATTCCTACCTCCAGCGGTCTGGACTGTGACGGGTTGGTGGAGCCAACAAGCTAGGGGGCGACGCGTGGGGAAGCCAGACGATATGCCGATCAGTTGAGAGGGCGGCGGCATCTCCCAGTGGAGAAGAGTCGTTCGCCTTGCGCCGTGCTCCGGCGAGCGCTATCATTATGCTATCATCTCCCCAAAAGGAGGACGCCGATGGCCCAGGTGCTCGTACGAAACCTCGACAAGGCCGTTGTCGACCGGCTCAAGCGGCGCGCCCGCCGTCGGGGTCGCTCGTTACAGGCAGAGCTTCAGGACATCCTGCAGCGGGCCGCGCGCACGGACATAACGGAAGCACGCCGGGCGGCGGAGCGTATCCGCCGCAAGCTGGCGGACCGCAGGCACAGCGACAGCGCCGAGCTGATCGCCGAGGATAGAGGACGTTGAGTGTCTTCGTCGTCGAACCCAGCGTGGCGGTGAAGTGGTATGTGCCGGAAAGTCACGCGCAGTCGGCAGTTAAGTTGCTCGATGATCGCTCCCAGCTACACGCGCCCGACCTCTTGTTCCCCGAGTTCGCAAACACCCTCTTGAAGAAACAACGGCGTGGGGAGCTGAAGCCCGAAGAGATTAGCTCGATCCTGACAGCGCTGGAGACCGTGCCCCTGGAGATCCACTCGTCGCAGTTGCTACTCGAAGGAGCGATCGAACTGGCAGCCAGCACCGGACGCACGGTCTACGATAGTCTCTACGTGGCGCTCGCTTTGCTGCTGGATTGTCCGGTGGTCACCGCGGACGAACAACTCGTCAGCGCTATGACCAGAGCGGATCTGTCATCGAGCGTCCAACACGTCGCTCATCTCTAAGGGCAAATTCGACACACCCTGACAGGCGTCGTAGGAAGCCACCAATTCCGAAGCCGCCAACAATGAGGGCGCCGGTTCTGCCGGCGCCCTTGTTGCCCATGCCACTCAGGGGCCGATTCTCACCGCGTCGGCATCTGCAGCGGCTCGGCCGGCTCGAGGAAGCTGATCCCCGCCGCCTCGACCTCTCCGCGGAAGGCGGCCACGTCCTCACCGAACACGCGATTGAGCTCGGCCAGCGCCTCTTCAAGCAGCGACTCCGCCTGCTGCAGGTAGGTCAGCTGCGCCGGCGTCGGCGCGTCCCAGGACGAGCCCAGCGAGCCGCCCACATAGCCGATGCGCCGGAACGTGTTGTTCACTCGCTGGATCCCTTTGGTCGTGCCCGGCGGTGTCCAGAACATCTTCTCCAGCTCGTCGAGCTTCTCCTTCAGCTCGCGGCCCGCCTTCATCAGCGCCCGGTTGGCACTGCCCGGGTTCGGCGGGTCGCCGTTCGTGCTGGTGGCCGGCTCCTCGGCGCCCGTCTTGCGCGCCAGCTTGAGGACGTCGTCGATCTCGGAGCGGGTATCGCGGATCCGCTCCACGGCGTCGGTCAGCACTTCCGAGAGCGCGCCCACGTGCATGAGCGTCTCGTGCTTGGCCACCCGCTCGCTCTGTGGAATGTCGTAGCGTGGGTCGGGCAGCACGTTCACCGAGCCCGTCGCCTCGGATTGGCCGTACTTGACCTTGACGGTGTAGGTGCCGGGCAGCACCTGCGGGCCGCCGGGCTGGAACTGGGGCGGCCGCTGCCCAATGCGCGGGCGCTTGAAGCCGTCGCGACGCAGGTCCCAGGCGATGCGGTTCACGCCCAGCTTGACCGGCCGCCTGAACGTACGGACGACGTCGCCGTTCGCGTCGCTGACCTCGATGGTGACGCGGGGCTCGTCTTCGCGGCCTTCGCCCTCACCCTCCTCTGATTCAGCTTCCTCCCCGGCGGCCTGACGCCGGCGCTGCTGGCGTTGCCGCTCTACCTCCTCGTTCGGGTGTGGAAGGTCGTCGGCACGGAGCGCGAAGGTGAGCAAGGCGCCGTACGGCCGGTTGGCGCCGCGGAACTCGCCGTGACCGGGAGAGCCAGGGCCGGCGGTCTGGTTCGGCCGGTACTGGATGGCGTCGGCGATGGCGAACAGGTGAAGCGGCTTCGTCATCGTCTCCGGCGTCAGCTCCCGCAACGGCCGGATGTCATCGAGCACGAACGCCGAACGCCCATGCGTTCCGATCACCAGATCGTGCTCGCGCGGGTGTACGACCAGCGCCATCACCGACGCCGTCGGCACCCCGTGCGTCCACTTCATCCAGCTGGCGCCGCCGTTCAGGCTGACGTAGAGGCCGAACTCGGTGCCGAGGAACAGCAGGTCGCGCTTGACGGGATCCTGCTCCAGCACCAGCGCGTAGCCCCAGATGTCAGGCGTGGCCAGGTTGCTGAACCGCCGTCCGAAGTCCGTGGTCTTGTAGACGTAGGTCTCCCAGTTGCCGCGGCGGTGGTCGTCGAAGATGACGAAGGCGGTGGCGGCGTCGTACTTGGATGGCTCGATGTGCGGGACCCAGGTGTTGGCGGGCACGCCCCGGACGTTNNGTCGCGCCGCCGTCGCGGGTCACGTGCACCCGGCCGTCGTCGGTGCCGACCCAGATCACGCCCTGCTGCACCGGGCTCGGGGCGATGGTGATGATCGAGGTGAAGTTCTCGGCGCCGGTCACGTCATAGGTGAGGCCGCCGCTCTCCATCTGGTTCTGCCACTCGGGATTGTTCGTGGTCAGATCGGGGCTGATGATCTCCCAGCTCAGGCCACGGTCGGTCGATTTGTGGACGAACTGGCTGCCGTAGTAGACGGTGTTGCCGTCGAAGGGATCGATGGCGATCGCCGCGTTCCAGTTGAAGCGCAGATCCACGCCCTCGGGGTGCGCCGGCCGGATGTCGCGCGACTCGCCGGTGCGGAGGTTCCAGCGTCGCAAGAAGCCCTGCTGGCTCATGGCGTAGCCCAGCGTCGGCTCGTTCGGGTCGGCCAAGGTCGCGAACCCATCGCCGCCCCCGACGCGCGTCCAGTGGTGATTGCGGATGCCCGCCCACTCCCAGACCGAGCTGGGGCCGCGCCACGACCCGTTGTCCTGGAAACCGCCTATGATGTTGTACGGCGTCTCCATGTCGACGTTGATGTGATAGTACTGGGCCAGCGGCAGGTTGCGCGCGAAGTTCCAGGTCTGGCCGCGGTCGCGGCTCACGTAGAAGCCGCCGTCGTTCCCCTCGTAGATATGAGTCGGGTCTTTGGGGTTGATCCACATGGCGTGGTGATCGGAGTGCACGCCAGACCGCACCAGCACGTCGAAGGTCTTACCGCCGTCGGTGGAGACGCTGATCCGCGAGTAGAGGCTGTAGACGCGGTTCGGGTCCTGCGGGTCGACGCGGAGGTCGAAGTAGTAGAAGGGTCGGTTACCGACATCGTCGTCCGTGCTCGTCTTGCTCCACGAGAAGCCGCCGTCCTCCGACTTGTAGAGGGCGTTCTCTTCGGCCTCGATCAGCGCGTAGACGATGTTCGGACTCGACGGCGCGATGGCCAAGCCCATGCGGCCCAGGTCGCCTTTGGGCAGCCCGTCCTCCGGCGTCAGCTTCTTCCAGCTGCGGCCGCCGTCCACGGTCAGGTACAGACCCGAGCCCGGACCGCCCGAACGGAAGAACCAGGGCCAGCGCCGGTAGTCCCACATCGCCACCAGCAGCTTGTTGGGATTCGTCGGGTCCATCTCCATGTCGGCGACGCCGGTGTTCTCGTCGACGTA
>JABAOH010007465.1_pt2 | contig 21296 bp, 17 predicted proteins | sample 7062181 | NCBI WGS metagenome assembly JABAOH01 (sample SAMN14538630, study PRJNA623070) | marine sediment metagenome | biome: marine biome [ENVO:00000428]; feature: marine pelagic biome [ENVO:01000023]; material: deep marine sediment [ENVO:00002113]; isolation source: pool of 5 deep marine... | reverse complement strand
GGCTGCCCATAAGCTGGATTGGGAACATTCCCACTTTGAACCGCATTCCAGTAAGCTTGCATCTGGGGAGTGGGCCATTGTCCTGTCATCATAAATTGGGCGGCGGGTCCCAATCCCGAAGCGCTTCTCCCTACCCAACCTGGACTATAACCAAAGCGCATCCAGCCAGGCAAACCAGTTAAGTAATACATATTTCGATAACCATGTTGTCCCATAGTTATTGCCTCCTATTTAATACTTTGATATTCTATTTAAATTGTAAACGACTAAAATTTCCATTCTTGTTTATTCCATTCTAGTTCCTAGAACATCCACCTATAACGACAGGATTTTAGAAAGATTTCTTTTTTTATTATTTAAAATTTATTTAGCGTTATAGCCATCACATCCGTGTCGCCATCTTCTCCCACGACGAAAACCTTTAAAACATCCTGGCATCATGCACTTTTCCAGCGTATCATTTTTATATGCCTCCAAAACATCATCCACATCACCGGTTATCCAGGGGATGACTTGAATCCCTGCGGCTTCAATTGCCCAAAACATACAGCTATTTATCGCCCCACAAATGAGAACGGTTATATTATTTTTATGAAGCAATTGAGTCACATAAGGTAATGTATTGTCCATAACTACAACAATCTTTTTTGATATGAAATCATTTGGGGGTAATCCAACCACAACGAATCGATTTGCCGTCTCCAACAGGGAGGCAACGCGATTTTCATAAGCTGCTAATGCCAGATACATAATGATTCTCCCAATATTTTACTATATAACCCACAATATTCATTCCACAAATGCGTGAGATAGAGCTATTTCATATAAATCAATGAATTATAAGCTACTATTCCCGATAAATCTCCTTCTCTTTTGGGTGTATTCTGCATCTATTATTTCTTTATAATAGTGCATTTTGCGCCCAAAAATAACAAATGCTTTCGAGATGAATGAATTGCTTTTTGCCAATGTTGATTTCCGCTGAATTGTTCATCAAAGCTCTTATCATACTTAATAGCCTGATTCAGCGAAATACACATCGGCATTAAGTTTCTGGCTGGATGTTAATCCTTATTTTGCAGGGGGGTATACAGGTGATATCATTTATGGTTTTGATGCAGCTTAAAAGGGATGACAATCAGCACAGTGTAATGTCAATCATGTTAATCCTTTTTAAGGATACCGGTTAAGTTCCATTGATCGGCGCTTTTAAATCGATTGTGATATATCTTAAATGACCTTTTTCATTTTAGCGTTGACGTTATTAATCTGAGTCTTAATTTAAAAATAATCGCCAAAAAAACACTTCAAAAACAAAGTCACCGTCGGCGAACTAGGCTTGTCCATCACCCATGAAGGGTAAAACCCACAAACCGTGACGAGAGTGACCAATCCCTATCCAAAGAGAATTCTCAAAAACCAACTTTCGGTAAATAGAACTGATATGCTTGCATGGATAATCAGGAAGGCAAATCTAGTTAGTATTCCACCTACCTGTTCAGAATGAATCACTGATTACAACAATTATTTTAACATTGCAAAGAAAAAATAACTTAGCATTTTCATTCTTGGCTTTTTATTGATAATATTAAAAATTTTAGTCTGAATCTCAAGGAAAAATTAAAAATAAAAAGGTGAGTAATAACCCACCTTATCATACGTTTATCGTCAAAGAATTTCAGAGAAATTTGTTTTCTAAATTAAAAATTTATAATGCTAATTTTTTCTAGTTGGGTAATACAGTTCCAAAAGGACAATCAAAGCTATATTAGACCAATAAAACAAAGTGTTACATTATACATGGTTACAGTTAATATGGCAAAATAATTCCGGATAAAATAATTAAAAGATTAAAGATAGAAAAAATTATTTTTTTGAAATTATATTTTTAAGTCGTAAGTTGTTATATGCTTTATCAATCAGCCGACATACAATATCGTTTAGCGGATGTCCTGCGAAAACATTGGTGGCCGCTTTTCAAGCAATATAAAAAATGGATTCGTCCCGTTGTCATTGATACAGTCAAAAAAAAATCATCAATTGTCGGATTCATGCTTTAGCTTTTCATCTTTATGAATGCAACGATTGTGGTCATCATGTGATTATTTCCCATTCCTGTAAGAGTCGGTTCTGCTCGATTGTTGGTAAAGTTTATACCGAGAAATGGGCTGCTGAGATATTGAATGACCTAATCGATGTTGGTTATCATCATTTAGTATTTACCATTACCTGGGAACTGAGGCAGCGAGCGCTGTAGAATCGAAACGTGGTGTTTAATATTCTGTTTCAGTCGGCAGATAAAAGCATCCAGGATTGGGCTATCAGTCAACATCAGATGCGGATGGGGATCATTTGCGGGTTGCATACTTTTGGCAGTCAATCGACGTTTCATTCACATATTCATGTGATTTTAACTGGCGGTGGTCTCAGTATTGATGGAATCCGCTAGATACCAACTGATCCTAAATTCTTAATGCTTCATGTGGGTCTTAAAAAACGATGGCGTAACCAAGTAACTGCGCTTCTCAGGAAAGCCCACGAGAATGGAGAATTAAGATTCAGTCAAAAAACAGCATGTCTAAAAAATAGAAGTGTTTCAACCGGCTACTCAATAAAATTTATCAGTATAAATGGTATGTATTTATTTATGCTTCACTATTGGATCCTACCATGTCAGTCTAATACATCGGTCGCTATACTAAACGAGCAGTTTTAACTGAGTATCGGATTGTATACTGCGATAACAAGGTTATTCGATTTCGAATTAAAGATTATGCAGATAACAGCGAGCCAAAATATAAGACATCTTACATTTTTAATTTCATTGCTCGTTTAATTCACCATATTCCCGATGAGGGATTCCAGTTGATCCGTCATTGTGGTATTTTTGTTCATCAATACAAGGTAAAATATTATGGGATTGCACCCGTTTTCTGTTCAGTTTATTGCAAATTGTTTATAATTAAAAGGACAACAAGAGTTAAAAGAACTGCCTTTATGAGTGGAGCAAAAAAAGGTAAATTTTGCAGGCTCTTAAATTTTTCTTCAGATTTCATTATTCTAATCTTATTCTCAAGTTGTTGAATCTCGTCCTGCATTTGCTGTAGCGATTTCTGAATGTCAAATTGATTCATTTTAGACATGGTATTCACCTTTTAATTAATTATTAGAATATATGGGTTTCAAACGAAGTGAATTTCATTTTCCAATTCCCTGTTGTAGGATCATTTAGATCGCGTGCCACATAAAATAGATATGATAGCGTGAATATTGTTGAGCCCAGGATATAGAACTTAAAATTAGTTGACTCGAAATTGAGCCATAGAAAACCCCACAACCAGACTAACGAAGCGATGATAAATATGATCCATGTATGATTTGGCAGTTTTTGTTCAATTAAATCAAAACGATCCCCGCGCGCATCGTATACTTCGTTATATTGATAAAGTAAGTCAGACTTCAGACAATCATCCGTTTCGCTTTGCATTAAAAGTACTACATATTCACGTATAGCTCTCAATTTTTCACGTAACTCACCATTTGTCCTACGATCTTTGGATTGTAACAAGATTAGACATTTGACATATCTTTTGACTGCTAGAAAAAGCGCGCTACTTAAGTATTCATCTTTGAACATTCGAGCTGTTTGCACAAGTAAAACTAACGCATCGGCTTCTCGATCTATTTCGTTATTTACTCTGATATATTTTCTCCACGCCTGTCCAATAATTACGCTGAGAATAATTGTATAAATAACAGCATACCACTCAATAAAATTTTGTAAGAGGTTTTGATCGGCTAGTGATAACGTTTCTGATAATTGATTTTGTGCTAATATCAAAAAAATAATAAGAGTCACGAAAATCACTTCTCCCCCAATTTTTAAGACTAACTTTTTTGCTGAATCTAAAGTTATTTTCAAAACTTTTAAAATTAGCTTACAAACTTCCACAAAACGTGCAAAAATATATGACCATGGCTTAGTCAAGGATTCTGTTATAATTTGTGAAACGTATAGAATCCTTCTAATTATTGGTGTCTGTAGTTGTCTAATTCTGGCTTGCATTTTTATTCTTATCCCTCCAAGTTACCAAGTTAAAAAACCGTATAAAATAAATACTTTTATAATGAGTGATAGCAAGATTATAAGATCATGACCATCTCTGCAACAAAAAATTTAAAATAGAATCGCTTTATTTATCAGTTAAAAGTAAAATTTGTGACCAAATGAGCAAGAAAAAATATGGCAGAGCTATATTAGCTACTTGTGCAATTAAAGAGTAGATTGGTCAAACTTTTGGGCGCACTTTTATCATCTATTATATACGTGTCATCAAAACCAAAAAAATTACATAACTTATTTATAAATTTTATCAATATATTTTAACATATAAAAAACTGATAGAAAAATTTACCAGTTAGAAAAATTCAAAAAAATATCATCTTTAAAACAAATATCGTCTTTCATTTGATACAAAATCGGATAGTAACGAATGGATACCTTCAACTCACTGTCCTAAAAAATTGGGAGTATAATACTATATTGATTCCAATGATAAATATTGCTTTTTTCTTGACAGTTAACAATTAAATTATCCTCTTTATCTCTACAGCTCAAACATCCAGATTAAATTCTCAGGTTCCGAAAGATATTAAAAATAATTTAAAAATTTCTGATTTTGATGATGAGGATGAATCCCCTTTGGTGGGTGTCATAAATATCGAGGGAACCCATGGCACTCCGAATTCGAGCATTACATTTGGCTTGGGTTACGGATTTGTTGACGATGAGATTGCCGAAAAGCCGATGATCTTGATCGGAGGCGAACACAGTATTTCCCGACGCTTAACTCTTGTTACCGAAAACTGGCTTCTTCCCGGAGTAGACGATTCGCTGATTTCTTACGGCATGCGTTTCTTCGGTTAGAAAATAAGTGTAGACCTAGCGTTTTTAAATGTCTTAAGCGGTGATGCGATTTTCCCCGGGATTCCTTATGTGGCTTTTGTTTTTAATTTTTGATTTTATTTTTGAACTATACTCGTTATGGATTAATTTTTCAGTATGTCATCTGTCATTACGAGGAACGAAGTGACGAAGCAATCTCATAATTTTTTGATAGTTACGAGATTGCTTCGCTTCGCTCGCAACGACAGCATTCTATGAAATTCTTACCCGTAATAAGTATAATTATGCCAATGTTGTTAATTTAAAAGGAATTTTGATAGTAATGTAGAACTCGCTACGACCGAAAACTGATACATTTTAAACCCTGGCGATTTTAAATCGCTATTCAAGCAGCCGATTCATCTTCTCAACAAATTTATCAGGTCCTACATAGCCGATTTCGCGTAAGGCTGTCAATTCCATTCCATTTCTATCTATAAAAACATAAGTCGGCATACCTGTAACCTGAAACTCATTCATAAATTTTCGAATATTATCATCGGGAGCCGTGCAATCAACTTTTATCATTGTGAATTGTCTGGCAAGTTCAATCACACGTTCATCTTTAAAGGTTTTGCGATCCATTTCTTTACAGGGAGCGCACCAATCAGCGTAAAAATCGATGAAAATCGGTTTCCCTTCTTTTCGTAATTCACTGATGCTCTGATTTTCATAATGCACCCAATTTAAGGCAGACGGTTTAGCGTTAATGGCATTGTTGGTTAAAAAGATGCCAAATAAAATTACTAACATACCGAAAATTCCTCTTCCAATTTTAAAACTCTTTGTGTATCCGGGTGCATGATCCAGAAAGCCTAATAGCAAACCACCAAAAATCGCTAAAAGCCCAAAGAAAAATCCCTGTTGATCATAAATATGTTTGGACTGCGGTAGAAAGAAATATAAGGCGACGCCAATCAATAAGACTCCAAACAATTTCCGTACCCAGACCATCCACATCCCCGATTTAGGCAACCTATTTAATAAACCCGAAAATGTCGCCAAAATGAGGTAAGGCAGTCCTAAACCCAATCCCATGATAAAGAAAAGCATCGTACCTTTTGCCACAATGCCCAACTTAGCTACTAATCCGACCAATCCAACGATAATTCCAGCCGCGCATGGGGCGATAACGACACCAACGGTCAACCCCATAACGAAAGCGCCGACATTTCCTTCACGTGATTTACCGAGTGAACTGGATAACCAGGCTGGCACCGTTATTTCAAATGCGCCAAACATACTGGCAGCCATCGCCAGTATAATCACTGTGATTACGATAACAAACCAGGGATTCTGGAATAGAAATCCCCACTGTTTTCCTGCTAAACCAGAAATTAAGCCCAGCAGAGCGAAAATGATTGCAATTCCGATCACGTAAAATAGTGCCATGACAAAACTAGATCCTTTTCGCCGATCACTTTGACCACCGAAATATCCAACTGTAATGGGAATTACTGGATAAACACAGGGTGTCAGGTTCAATGCTAATCCAAAAATGAAAAAAGCGATAATGGCATAAGGCAAACCTTTTTCGATGATTTGCTTCGCTTTCATCTCTTCAGACGTGAATTGGACTGCTGTTGCAGTTTCTTGCTCCATTTTCTCTGGTTCCTCGCTCACCTTTTCCAATACCTCTGTCTTCGTTTTTGGTACATCTTCCACGGAAGCGACCGCTTCAAAAGGAATCTCAAAATATTCTTCCGTGGGGGCAAAACAATTCTGATCATTACACGCCTGAAAGCTTAACATCCCTTTAATCAAAGCTTTTCCCAAAGGAAATTTATCGGATAATGTTAATTTACAATAAAAAGTAACATCTCCTTCATAAACTGACATTCTTTCTTCCGAAAAAGAGAAAGTAGCCATCGTTGGATCGGGATAAATAATTTTGTCGAATGAAGCATTCTCAAGTGGCTCAAATTTGAGTATTGTAGGAATTAAATACTCTTCTTTTGGCTTATTTGAATTGATATGGTATTCAGGTTGAATTTCAGCTTTAATGGTTATATCAACAGTCGATCCAGGATAGACTTTTTCTTGTACTAACTTGCCAGTTACCGAGACAAATTTCATATCAAAAAAATCCTGACCATGCAAATTAGAAATATAAAAAATTAATGTGAAAAGAATAAGCATGAATAGTAACTTCTTTATTTTCATACTTTAACTCCTGATAATTTTAATGCTTGATATTATTTAATATTTTACTCATATTTAATTTCTCAGTTCCTTTTAATTTTTTTGATGAATGCGCAGGCGTGCAGAAGATACATCATATTTTTGCTTGACTCAATAAAAATTATTGATTATATTCAAAGTAGATTACTTCTACTAAAGATTTTGACATTAGAGAATTAACCAGATGTTTGAGTGAAACCGATTTCCATCACTGTAAACTTTGGCTTCCATATACTTCTTTACAATTAAAACCATGGTGAACTTCTAATGACATTGGAATTAATCCGTAAGGATTTTATGGGCAGTGGTAGGGGGATAAAAGGCTTAACTTCCTAATTTTCATTACTGAAAGATCAATGACTATCGTTAAAAAACTTCTAAGTAAGTGACGTTCAAACATTTCAAAAAATTTTAACTAAGGAGGATCTTAATGAAACCTATTCACGTTATCTTCTATACGCTCCTGACCTTATTCGTATTAGTGATAATCGGTTTTTTCCTATTATTTTTACTTATTCGCGGTCTTACCGACACGACCCCGACTGTACATAACAATTCTACTCTTGCCATTTCTCTGTCAGGGGATATACCAGAATATCGGGCTGAATCTGGTTTTCCTATACAATTTTATAAAGGAATATCGATTAAATCAATTCTGGATAATATTGACAAAGCCAAAGTCGATCGCCGAATTAAAGGACTTTTATTGCGGATAAATTATAACTATATGGGTTGGGCCAAAATCGATGAAATTAAACAGAAATTGGACGACTTTAAACAGTCTGGAAAATATGTCATAGCCTATTTGGGATCGTTCGTTTCGGAAAAAGAATACTTCCTCGCTTTAGCAGCAGATAGCATCTTTGCGGTTCCAGGCTCCTTTTTAGAAATGAATGGTTTGGTGATTGAAACAATTCATCTTCCTGGCTTATTCGAAAAATTAGGCATTACCATAGATTATTTTGCTTATGGTAAGTACAAGTCTCACTCCGGAGAAACATTGGGACGGAAAAAGCATTCAGCACCGGTTTTGGAAATGTTAAATGATTTAGTCGATTGGAAATATAATCATCTGGTGAAAGGAATTGCAGAGCGATTAAATATTTCAGGACAACAAGTGAAGGATGTTATTGACCGCGGGTATATGCGCGCTGAAAAATTTCAGGAACTCGGTTGGATTGATGGTGTCATTTACGAGGATCAACTTTATAACCGGTTGAAAGAATTGAATGGTGTTAGTTTGAATAGAAAATTAAAACAAATTTCATCGTCCACTTATGAAGGTATTACACTTGAATCTCTGGGATTAAATAAAGGCAGAAATCGAATTGCTCTGATTTACTCTCAGGGAGTGATCCAAGAGGGAGATGATGATTTTAATCCGTTATCGATGGGCGTATCTGCAGGGACTGATCCAATGATTCAGGCAATCCGTCGCGCGGTTAATAGCCGCTCTGTAAAAGCAATCGTATTTCGGGTCGATTCGCCCGGAGGGAGCGGTCTGGGTTGCGATTTAGTCTGGCGTGAAATTTTAAACGCCAAAGAAAAGAAGCCTGTTATCGTCTCCATGTCCGATTATGCCGCTTCAGGAGGATATTGGGTATCTATGGGTGCTACCGCCATCGTAGCGCATCCTTCAACTTTGACCGGATCCATTGGTATCTGGGGAATTTTTCCCAATATTAGCGGTCTATATGACAAATTGGGACTCGTTGAGGAACATGTAAAACGGGGTAAATATGCCGATATGTTGTTAGGCGTAAGAAATTTAAGCGATTACGAGAAAGAATTATACAGAGACAGGTTACTTCAAACTTACAAGGAGTTCGTAAGTAAAGCCGCTGAATCAAGACATATAGCCTATTCAGATTTGGAGGTTTATGCTCAGGGCCGTTCCTGGATGGGAGAACAGGCGAAAAAACACGGTCTCATTGATGAGTTGGGCGGTTTAGATCGCGCGATCGAACTAGCAAGAGAAAAGGCTGGATTAGATAGTACAGCAAAAGTTAAGGTTGTCGTTTATACAACTCAAAAAAGCTGGTTTGAAAAACTTCTTTCAGATCCGTTTTTTACCTGGGTCTGGAAAAAGTTAAATCATACAGATCTCTATGAAACCTGGCAGAGTCTTTTAGATAATCGACAAGTCTTGATCTGGCCAATAATGCCATATTACATTCGGATTCATTAAACATTTTATAATGTTGAATTTTAAGTCAATTTATAGTGAAGTTAAATTAGACAAAATAATATCTATGTTGTTGTCAAAGCTTGGCAATAGATATCAAAGATTTACGTGATATAACACAACTTATCACACAAGAACATTTTTTACCAATTTTTAAATCAAAAGCTAAATGCCAAAATTGTGACCATTTACGGAAAAACGAAACTATGCTAAAACACTAAATCAAAACAGTAATTATTTTTCGCATGCCTAACGATCAATTAATCCGTCGACCATCCTTTCCTGGATATTTCTTTAACATCCGCTCTAAATTCATTGGTTGAAGCCAACATTCTCCTATAGCCTTGCCATCGATTGCCATCAAAAAACAGAATGCATTTTGAGAAACGGTGCGATGGATATTTTAAACTTCTTCCAAAGAATATGAGATGCTATTTTCCCCTTCTGCGTAGTATAAAACCTCAGGATCGTTGTTCCATTTCAATAAGATGTCCCAATCGTTTTCAGTCATTGGGTGTAGAAAAATCCTTTTTCCTTTAAGCGTAATCTTGTGTTCTCGAAGTTTCACAAGATATTATTCTCATTTTAAAGGATTTGCCTGTCTCCAGATATGCCTGTATGGCGTGCTCGTAAATAAAGATAACAGAATTCCAACTACAATCGTTACCACGCAGCCAATAAAAACATACCAGGGCCAGAAAATCATGATCGGTTCAGCAGACTGAATTAATGAAACAATTAGAACTAACAGTATAGTCATGGAAATCTGTTCTTTTCGGTCGTGAATTTTGGTGAAAATCCAGATAAACGCCAGGATATTGATACTAATAATCACATATTGAGCGATACCTTTAGCGCCGATAATCCAGGTCATGAAAAAGATGGCGCTCCATTGAGCGATCATGGCTGTGTTTTCTTTTATATTTTTGAAAAATACGCCCATTAAAAAAGTTCCTAATAGTCCGCCGTAAGTGAAAGAAGCGATTGCCAGTCCCAATTCAACAACAGGATTGTTTTTATCTTTAAAGAGCATGGCGCCACCAATAAAGATAATTCCCCAAAGTGCAGTGATAATCCTTGAAATGAACAGGTCTTTTTGAGGGGTATTATTTTTACCAAACCGAGATTTATAAATATCCAACATTGAAGATGAAGCCAATGAATTTAATGACCCGCTCAGTGTTGACATGGCTGCTGCAAAAACACCCGCGATAATAATGCCTGACAAACCTGCAGGCAGTTTTTCAACGATAAATTTGGGGAAAATCTCATCCGAACTTGCAGCAAATTCGCTGACTGGTCCGACTGGTTGTCCTTTATAAAAAGCGTACAGCATGAGTCCGATAACTAAAAACAGAGCGAATTGAAAAATGACCAAAATCCCGCTGGTGATTAATGCTTTTTGACTGCTCTTCAAATTATTACAGGTTAATAGACGTTGCACAATTAACTGATCGGTTCCATGCGAAGCCATAGAGAGGAACATTCCGCCCAAGATGCTGGTGATAAAATTGTATCCACCGGTGAAAAATTCTTTTAAACTGCTGCCGAAACCAAAGTTGAAAAGCTGAAATTTGTCCTCGAGACGAGCCGCTGCAATCACATCCTGCCAGCCACCAGATAAATGAGAAATTAAAAAGATGCCAGCAATGATCGCCCCACCGAGATAAATCACCATCTGAACGACATCGATCCAGACGACGGCTCGAATGCCACCGAGATAGGTATAAATAATCGTTAAAATTCCAATGACTGCAATTGAAACAGGATAGCTCCAACCTGTTATCACAGAAAGTGGGATGGCTGTAGCAAAAAGTCGAACGCCATCGGCTAATAGTCGAGTGATTTGAAAAATAACTGATGAAAAATTTCTCATTCTCAGTCCAAACCGATTGCCCAGGAATTCATAAGCCGTGGAGAGCTCTCCTTTATAATAGGCAGGAAGAAAAACAAAACTTATTATGATTCGACCGATCAAATATCCAAAAGTCAATTGAAGAAAATTGAGATTTGTCAAATAGGCAAGTCCAGGGATGCTGATAAAAGTAAGTGTGCTTGTTTCAGTGGCAACGACTGAAAAACAGACTGCCCCCCAGGGCAGATTGCGATCCCCAAGAAAATAATCTCGTGTGTCTTTTTGATATTTTCCAAACCAGGAACCAAGAACTGTAACACCGATCAGATAGAGAAACAGAATTCCATAATCGAGGGGAGTAAAACCCATAGTGACTCCTTGTTTAACATTTCTCTCAGACCTTTAAGGTTTCTGAAACTTCAAAGGTCTCGATCCGTATTAATTTTAAAACTATAAGATAAAAATTAATAGTAAATAAGCAAGAATAAATTTACAGCCATGTAAATTAATTGTTGACATTTTAAAAAGAAAATATTATCTTTAATATTAATTACTTGATTAAAAATGAAAATTAACCACAGAAGACAAATGCGAAAAGAAAAACTTAGAAATATCATCGTCATTACTGTCTGTCTTTTATTTATTCTCTCCTTTTTTGTTGTTTATTCTAATTTTCATTTTCATCTCATTAATAATGGTTTCCTGATTTTTCATAGTCATCCTTATAATAAAACTGATAATAATTCTTATCCAATAACGTCACATCCTCATTCTTCATTAGAGTTTTTATTATATTTTTCGTTGATTAATATTGATACCGTTATTTTCTTTATATTAGCGATACTGACTTTAACAATATTAATCAAATATTTATCCAATTTTTCAAATCGAATTGTCTATAATAATCCAACCTATTTATTTCCTGATCTTCGGGCGCCTCCTTCAAATTTATTTTAAATCAACTTAAAAATTCTCTCATGTCATGAAATCTAATGAACAAAGTAGAAGCGTGTCAATTCATTTTGTGATTATCATATTTTTGGGATAAATGATTTTCTGAAAGCGCAAATCTGTGACTTTAATTAGTGTCCGTCCGAGACTGTAACATAATCTTCCAGCTTGTGTTAAGCATAAACTAAGTTCATATTTTATTTCTCAAGCAAGATGCTTGCGTTACGGATATCCTGCATCTTCGGACAAGCACTAATTAGGTATAGTATCAAGCTTCTTGTCTTGTGAAGAACTATTTGTATTTATGGAAATATTATACTTGTACTGAAAAAATCAATTAATAGTAAAAACAACACAATATGTATGAGGTGGTTATGTTTCTTAGATATATATTCTTGTCTATATTTGTCATAATTTTTCTTTCTTTTACCTCTCTGAGTGCAATTGCTCGAGACAAAACTGTCAAAAATGATCTCGCGCAACTTAAGGCTGAGCTGGAAAAATTAAAAAAATCCCATGAATTAAAGGGCAAGGAACTTGAAAAATTAATTCATGAAATTAAACAAAAAATTGAACAAAAGGAAAAGGTAGACGAATTACAAAAATTGCTCGAGGAGGCAGACCAGTTGTCTACAAAAGCCAAAGAAGAGGAAATAACTGTTTCCAAGAGATTTCACAGCGGTGTCAGAAGCCAGCAAGCGCTGAACCCAAATATTAGCCTGGGTGGCGATTTCTTCGCTGGATATAGCTCGTCCAATAGAGATTTTATTACTGAACCCAGCGATATCTCTTATGGAAATAGACGTTTTAAAATGCGAGAGATTGATGTCTCTCTGCAAGCACCGCTTGATCCTTTTACAAGGGGAAAATCATTTATCTCCATTACAAAAGAAGAGATAAGTATCGAAGAAGCGTACATGGAATGGTTAAACTTACCACTGAACATGAACTTAAAAGCTGGTATTTTTAAAACTGAATTCGGATCATTAAATAGGTACCATGATCATGCTTTGCCACAGTTCGATAGACCCAGGGCATTGGTAAATTATTTTAGCAAAGGTGGCTTAGGCGGTTGGGGAATCTCTTTTAGTGTTATGTTACCCACAGTTCTTTTTGCTGATGCCAGCAACTTAGATTTAGCTGTGATCAACGGCGGCAATGATTTTAGTTTCACCAGCGAAGGAAAATATAATTTACTTACCGTTGGGCAGTTTAAAAACTACTATGATTTATCAAGAAGAGACACTTATCTCGAATTTAGATTAAGCGGAGCTGCTGGAAGAAACGATCCCGACGAAAAATATAATTCATACATCGGCAGCGTAGGTATGATTTTAAAATGGGTGCCAGTGGCAAGATCAAAATACAGAACAGTTGATTGGAAGACTGAATTTCTTTATAGTTATCGTGAGGGTCATTTAAAAAACATCAAGAGCAAAGGGTTTTATTCTTCATTGCAATACAAACTGAACGCAAGATTCTGGCTCAGCGGTAGAGTCGGCAATTCGGAGCTTCCTTACGATAATACCCAGTCAGAATGGGATTTCACCACATGTTTGGATTTCTGGCAGAGCGAGTTCGTTTTTGTCAGATTCCAGTATCAATATAATTTAAGAGATATTGATAATATGAAAAATTGTCCTGGAAAGCTACCAAATGATCATTCGTTTATTACCCAAATTTGCTGGGCAATGGGTCCACATAAACATGAAGCGTATTAAAAAACCGCAGGGCGTGGTGCATGTAGTGTAGGGTGATATGCGAGACATCCTTCGCTTTACGGTTTACGATTTACTTTTATTTGTAGCTTTAATAGTATTTGAACATCGAATTAAAGGACTTCGAAATATGAAACGATCACCCTTAACCCATGAAATCGTGTTTAATGATGAAGATTTTGCTCAAAAATATGCAAAGGACCATCAAAAGATGACCGAAAAGTTCGGACATGAATACGCACAAAAATTGACGTCACGAGGTTTTTTACAAGGCAGGATTATCGATTTCGGTTGTGGAGCGGGCGGAACGGCTCTTGTGCTTGCCGAAACTTTTCCAGATTGCGAAGTTGTCGGAATTAACCTATCTGAACCGCTTTTGAGAATCGCTGAAGGATCAGATCAAGCTGATAAATTGGGCGAACGAGTGAAATTTGAAAAAGCAGATGTGCAGCAAATTCCATATCAAGACAACAGCTTCGAGGTGGTGATTAATTTAAATATGGTTCATCTCGTCGAAGATCCGATCAGAATGCTAAATGAGATGGAGCGGATTCTCAAGCCAGATGGTTTTCTGTTCATTGCAGACTTAAGACGATCCTGGCTGGGCATAATTGAAAAGGAAATAAAATCATCTTTGACACTATCGGAAGCCAGAGAGCTATTTAAACAATCCAGATTAAGACAAGGCGTTTTTTCTTCAAGTTTTCTTTGGTGGCGATTTGAACTAGGTGATTAGGTAATTGGGTTATCAGGTAATTTGTTTCCTGGGGAAGCAATTTGACAAAATTAAAAAAATCAATGAAAGAAAAAAACACAAAGGTAATAATAATCGAAATAATTTTAACGATAGTCGCTGTTGGACAAATCGTGTTATGTTTCATCCTTTATAACAAGAACAGCAATTCTATTGTCAGAAACATCGGCTGGGTTGTGCTATGGATTTCAGCGATATTTGGCTGGCTACCCATTTACACTTTTAAAAAATATGGCAACGTTCCAAAAGGAAAAGGCTATATTCACACGACCCAACTTGTGGATAAAGGCGTCTATGCCATTGTGGGCCATCCTCAATACCTGGCTGGTATATTGCTGGCGATTGCACTTGTTCTCATTGCCCAGCATTGGCTGATTGGAATCCTGGGTATCATTCTGATTGTCATTTACTACCAGAATTCCTTTGATGAAGAGCAGAATGCTACTGAGAAATTTGGTGATGATTATAAAAGATATATAAAAAAAGTGCCTCGGTTTAACTTTATTGTTGGAATTATTAAGATTTTTCATCACTGTGGGTGGTTAAAGAATAAATAAAATAGTTCCAATTAATTAACCTTTTAATGTACGTAACACTATTTAAAACTGAAAAATTTTATGCAAGAAAAATTAAAAATCATAATTTGCGAAACTAACTGTAGGATATAATGTAAGGAGCAAAAAATGAAGTTATCAAAGAATTTTAAAACAGTTGGACTATCGCTTATTATAGCGATTTTCATATCTTCACAGGTTCCCGCTCAACATAGCCGCCATAGACATCGACATGGAACAGGTGATACTGGCGGATTAAAAATTGTCTGTTCGTTTGCTGATTATGCAGCAATTGCAGAATTTATTACCGAGGGTAATGCCGAAGTTCATCCCATATCTCATGGAGATCAGGATCCGCATTTTGTATCGCCAAAACCAAGTTATGCCGTGCTGCTCAAAGATGCGGATATGTGGGTGACCACGGGTATGGATTTAGAACAATGGTCTACTACCTTACTGGATAAAGCACGTAATAATAAGGTCATGGACGGCGAAGTCGGATTTGTATCTGTATCAGATGGTGTGAAAAAATTACAAATACCAGATAAAATAAGTCGAACCGAAGGCGATATCCACACCATGGGAAATCCGCATATACAAACCGGCCCTTTGAATATGAAAATTGTTGCTAAAAATATTACTATTGGTTTAATGAAAATTGATCCTGCAAATGTTGAATTTTACCAGAGCAGAAGGGATGAGTATCTCGATAAAATGGACAGGGCGCTTTTCGGAGATAAATTAGTCAATATGTTCGGCGGGGAAACATTATGCAACCTGCTGGAAAACAAAACATTGTTTTCCTTTATGGAGCGTGAATATGCGGGAGCTAAGTTGATAGATAAATTAGGTGGCTGGCTTAAAAAAGCGATGACTTTCAGGGGGATAAGAGTTATAGCTTATCATAAAAAATGGATTTATTTTGCCGATACATTCGGTATAGAAATTCTCGGCTATATAGAACCAAAACCAGGAATTCCACCATCTGCCAAACATGTTCAGAATATGATAAAACTTATCAAAGACCAGGATATAAAATTGATGCTCGTCGCCAGTTATTTTGAGAGGAAATCGCCTCAGATGATTGAAAACAAAACGGGTATCAAAGCGCTCTATTTACCTGTTCACGTTACCGGGATATCTGAAATTACAGATAGTTTTCAATTGATAGATTACTGGATTGATCAGATTAATGAAGCTGTACAAAGTATTAGTACTAGTGGATGAGGGACATATTATGATAGAAACTATTATATTCCTTTCGGCTCCAATTACAGCATGTGTTCTCCTGGCGGGAATACTCGGTTACTTCGGTAATCATATTTTATCACGTGGCATTATATTCATCGATATTGCCCTTGCTCAGATCGTCGCTCTTGGAACCATGTTAGGTTTGCTATTAGGATTTGCGGAAGGCTCAACTTCTGTTGAAATCGTTTCGTTGGTTTTTACATTGATTATCGTTACAATTTTTGCTTTAACTAAGTTCGAAAAACAACTTATTCCCCAGGAAGCCATAATCGGCATAATATATGGTCTGGGTCTGGGCATTGCCACCCTGTTTGCTGAGAATATCCCCCGAGGCTCCAATTATATAACTAAGACAATAACTGGAAATATACTCTGGTGTACGTGGGATGAAATTTTGTTTTCGCTTTTGCTATTTGCCGTTATTGGTATAATACACCTTTTTTTAGGCAAAAATTTTATCAAAATAACCGATGCAAAAGATGGTTTTCCATTTGCTTCCCAAAAAGTAAGAATGATGGAGATAATTTTTTATATTACTTTTGGAATTGTTGTAGTTAGAGCCGTTCCGATTGCGGGAATATTTCTTGTCTTTATCCTGCTAATTGCCCCGACATCCATAGCTACCATTTTTACGAGACAGTGGAAATGGCGGTTTATCTGGAGCTGGATCATTGGAATAATCGGTTCGGTAATGGGAATTTTTATTTCCTATCACCTGGATATATCAAACGGTCCTGCTATTGTCTGCTTACTGGGGATATTTGTTTTTATTCTGGCATTTGCAAAAATTATTTTTGGAAAGACGAACGAGTTACAAAAAGTTACCAGTTAAAGGAGCTGCTATGCAAACAGCATTACAAATTATGTTCGCACCATTTGTTGCCTGTTTAACACTTGTCGGCATACACGGATACTTTGGGATACATGTTCTTAAGCGAGAGATCATTTTTATTGACATTGCTATGGCTCAGATTGCTGCATTAGGAGGCACACTTCACCTATTATTTCAGCCTGAGGTCACGACGTAACATGGCATAGTTGCTTATACTCAAGAGGCTTATATCGCTTATTTATTTTCATTAGGATTTGTAATAATAGCTGCAGTACTATTTACTTTTTTAAAGAGTGAAAAATTATATATTTCACTTGAAGCATTAATCGGCATTACCTTCGCTGTCGCAACAACTGGAGCAGTTATTCTGATTGATAAAGCAGCGGGTGGAGATGTTCACGTAAAGGAAATGTTAGTTGGTTCCATATTATGGGTGAAGTGGAGTCAAATTCTTAAATCATTTATTGTTTACAGCTTAATAGGAGCATTTCATTATTGGTTCCGAGATAAGTTTTTGCCCATATCAGAAGATTATAACAAAGCCAAACAACAAGGCATAAAGGTAAAACTGTGGGACTTTCTATTTTATCTCAGCCTTGGGATAGTCGTTATGCATTCGGTGAGAATTGGCGGCATTTTAGTTGTATTTGCATTTTTGATTATACCAGCTTCCATATCAATATTATTTACCCAAAAATGGTTCTCTCGGATCACTATTGCCTGGATTGACGGAACAATTGTAACCATGGTTGGATTGTTTTTTTCCTGGAAAATGGATGTGCCCAGCGGACCAGCAGTGATTTTGTTTTTGGGAGTGTTTTTATTATTGGCGTTAATTGTTAAATCTTTAGGATTGGTGAAAACCTCAACTCGGTAATTTAAATTTACAATTTAGTATTAGTAAAAAGTGGGTTCATTTTGAATCCACTTTTCTTATTGACGAAAATTATGTCAATGTAAAAGTCAATGCGGGTCTAAAAGAGCAAGAAAATTTCCGTAATATATACGATTTTCGTGGATTTCCCAGTGCTTTGTTTTTAACTTCTGATGGTAAAGAAATTGACAGAATCGGTGGCTTCGATGGCAATAAAGATCCTTACTTTGTAAAAATTAAAGAATATACTTCAAATAAAAATACTCTCACATCATTATTATACAAAATAAATATAAAAAGATGCTTGATATTTTCATAAAAAATAAATATATTATATTTATAATGAATCAAAAGCGGACTATTCGTAATCAGTCGATTGACGGTTCGAGTCCGCTCGACGGCTCAATTTATTTTAGGAGTTGATATGAAACGAATTTGGATGATTATTTTATTAATAGTTATGAGCTTAGTTGTTTATACACGTTCGGTCACGGCTGGACCTTCTTCAGGAAAAGCAGGCTATGAATTTTTGAGAACACATATCGGGGCAAGACCCTCGTCTATGGCCGGAGCTTTCATTTGTATTCCTGGAGATATTCATGCCATTTATTTTAATCCAGCGGGACTGGCACCAATTGCGGGTCGTCTGGCATCCGCGACCTATCTTAATCATGTGCTCGATTTTCAATCAGGATTTGTTGCTTATACACAGCCCTTAAAAAACTTAGGTCAGATAGCCGTGGGAGTCAATTACATGAGTTACGGAGATTTTGACCGGACTGATGTGAATGGTCAAAAAATAGGAAGCTTTGGTGCAGGGAGTTTCGCTGTTACGACTTCTTTGGGTCGTTCGATAAATGAAAACTTAATGGCTGGTGTATCTACGAAATTTATTTACTCTTCAATTGATGAATACAATTCTACCGCACTCGCAATTGATTTTGGAATGATTTACAAAGTTCCTTTTATTGAGGATATGAACGTGGGGGTTGGCATTTTTAACGCCGGGCAGGCAATCACTGCTTTTATGAATAATAAAGATCCTCTTCCGCTTAATTTCGTACTTGGTTTTTCAAAAAAATTGGCTCATTTGCCCTTAGAATATAGTATAACAGCAAACAAATATATCGACGATGATATTCAAATCAATATTGGTGGAGAATTTACATTAACAGAAGGGGTGTTCCTGAGACTCGGGTATAATTCTTTAGGACGGGAATTAAAGATCGGCGCTGACGGTGATCAATATGCGGGTATTTCTCTGGGATTGGGATTGCAATGGCAACAAATTCAATTTGATTATGGTCTGTCGTCATTTGGGGCTATTGGCTATTTGAATCGGGCATCTTTTTCTTATAGATTTTAGTTTTTGAATCGTAAAATTGTTGCATATTGGGTAACAATATTTTTTAACACCCAGTACAAGTTATTAATTCTCTTTTCGTTACAAAAGTATTTCTTTAAATTCAACTTTTTGGTTCTGGCTTGTCCAGGTTAGATTATGTGGAGTGAAATGACTATGTCTCAATTCAATGAATCCGATACTTTAGGATGCACTCCAAAGTAATTATTCTGGTAATTTCTATCATTTAATAAATGGGGCAGGAAGACGCTTCTCATTCTCGGTGCCACTGAAATGTCCCTATTTTTGGGATTGTTTTCGAAAGCTTATTTGAACCATGAGTTTGAGGGATATTCTCTTTTACTTTATCTACTGGGATTCATCGCCTTTTTTGCTTCATCTCAGGACGTTGGGACCTGGGTGATCCTGTCAGAAATGTTTCCCAACAACATTCGGGCATGAGTTTCTTGTATCGCTTCTTTTTCGCGCTGGTTTTTCGTTTCCTTGCCATTTTTTCTCTTTCCCATCGCCATTGGAAACTCGGCGTAAGTGCTGTTTTCGTATTTTACACAATCTGTATGGTGATCAGTCTATTTTTCTTTCTCCAATATTTAGTCTCTCCTATTTTTGCAACCCATACAGGGATTACATTCCATTTTCTTTGATCACAATCCCGGGGCCTACGAACCCGCCATTAAGTGGCACACGGCTGGCATCGATAATATTAAAGCCAGGATGAATCGAGTATGAAACTCCGTCCGATTAAAGTCAACTTTAGAGAGTGAGAATAAACAAAATGTATTTCTGTGTTATTTTAAAACAATGGTGGAATAATTTTAAGAATTCCAATTACTTTTTTCTCATTCCCTTAGTATCAGAATATTGAAGCGACTCTTCGCTGCACTCAGAGTAACATTCTTTGGTAAAAAATAGTCCTATTTCCTGTATCAGGACGACTTTTCACTCGTTTTCGATTATATTCCTAAGGGATTGATATCCATCATCAGAATTCAATTTTTCAGGAAAATAACTCGAGATTTCATCCTCGAGTCCTCCACGGACGGATGAAGAATTTATCAAATATTGTGGTTCTTCATTCCGTTCCGTTTTATTTGAAACAATTCAATGATGTATGATGAATTCAAAAAACTAGATTTCGGTGGTGATTTTTGTTTGGGTATTGAATAGAGTATTCGTGAATCATTTTATGTGTTATTAGAAACTCGCGATTATCCTTCATTCATAAAAATCTATAAACTGAATTCTTACAAACGAAAAATAATTTCATTGAAATTTGCTCGGTTTTAAGTCATACATGAAAGATTGAATCCTGGAATCAAATTTAACCGTATAAAATCTTAAATAATGAAGCAATCGTCGCTGCTAGTAAAAAAGGTCAGTTAGAGGAGGCAAAACAAATTTCTGATTGACAAAATAATAATGCACAACGCTCACAGAGAATTCATTTCTTTTGTAATCTTTATGTTACGTGATAAGCTCTTTGTCCAGTTTAATATTATTTATTTATAGCCTTACCGGGTTAAGGATTTATTATTAACAAAAAATATGGGGAGGTAATAAATGATTAGATACATTATTATAAGCATAACCAGTGGGATACTTTTTGGTGTTCTGGATGGTCTGATTAATGCAAATCCTTTTGCCCAGAGGCTCTATGAGTTCTACAAGCCAATTGCAAAACAATCCATCAATATCCCAGCAGGTGTCTTGATTGACCTCGTTTATGGTTTTATGATGGCTGGGATTTTTTTGTTTCTCTACAAAAGTTTACCTGGCGCTACGGGTTTAGTAAAAGGAATTATTTTCGCCTTGTTGGTGTGGTTCTTCCGAGTC
>JABAOH010000785.1_pt4 | contig 21310 bp, 8 predicted proteins | sample 7062181 | NCBI WGS metagenome assembly JABAOH01 (sample SAMN14538630, study PRJNA623070) | marine sediment metagenome | biome: marine biome [ENVO:00000428]; feature: marine pelagic biome [ENVO:01000023]; material: deep marine sediment [ENVO:00002113]; isolation source: pool of 5 deep marine... | reverse complement strand
CATCTGTGATAGGCGTTGGATGGGATCGTATTTTTAAAGCTCTGGGTATTGAAATCAACTAATCCTTTAAAACAGGAGCGGATGTATTTTATGGGTCGATTTGTAAAATGGCGACTATTTATTTTAAAAATGTCGTTCAATAAAAATTCAGTTGTTATCCTTTTACTTACTGGTCTTATAATTTCGAAAACAAAAATTGGAAATGTGGCTGTTCAAGAACAGATTGATATGAAATATGCATTTGCCCAAATCTGTGATGGCTCGACGGTAACTGAGCAAATCGATCTAAACGGACCCTGGCAATTCAAAGCCACAGATGAAGAAGAATGGAAAGAAGCGCTAGTTCCCAGTACTGTTTGGACTGATCTTTTACGGAATGGAAGATTGGTAGATCCTTTTTATCGGGATAATGAACTCAAGGTTCAATGGATTGAGAAAAAAGAGTGGGAATATCGAAGGACATTTCACATAGACGAAAATTTTTTAAAGCATGATAAGATTATTTTAGATTGTCGCGGATTGGACACAATTGCTGAAATCTATCTAAATGGGACTTTTGTTACGAAAACCATCAACATGTTTATTGAATATGAATTTGATGTCAAACCATTTCTTAAAGCAAAGGAAAATCAAATTCATATCATATTCCGAAATATTTTGGAATGGATAAAAGAACAAAATGCCAGTGAACCGAAAGTAATATGGAAGAACAGTAAAGGTAATTCTTTCTTCGCCCGTAAAGAAGGTTCTGGCTTTGGTTGGAATTGGGGCGTGCGCTTGTTGACCTGTGGCATTTGGCGTTCGATTCGTCTGGCAGCTTATGATATAGGGCGGATTGTTGAATTGGGAGTTCGACAGAATTTAAACAATCCAAAGAACGCAATACTGGATGTGAACGCAGAGATCCAAAGATATATCGATGAAGATTTAAAAATAGAAATTCAAGTGATATTTAATGGAAAAACGGTCGCACAGAAAATTACTCCTGTGAGTAGTAATAAAGTCAGTACACAGTTGACTATCAAAGATCCTAAACTATGGTGGCCTAATGGTTGGGGTGATCAACCACTTTACAAAGTAGTGGCGAAATTAAGACATGAAAACGAAACCATTCATCAAAAACATGTTCGAATCGGATTACGTACATTTGAGCTCATTCGAGAAAAAGATGAACGTGGTGAAACGTTTGGTTTCAAGGTCAATGGGCATTTGATATTTTGCAAGGGAGCTAATTGGATTCCTGCCGATGCTTTGCCAGATCGCCTAACAGAAAACCATTATCGACATCTATTACAATCTTGTGTTGAAGTCAACATGAACATGGTGCGCTTATGGGGAGGCGGACTTTACGAGCCGAATATATTTTATGAATTCTGCGATGAAAATGGTTTGATGATCTGGCATGATTTTATGTTTGCAGTAGGACCCTATATTGCCAATGATTCTTATATGAAAAACGTGCGCAATGAAATCGCCAATGTTGTCCGTCGCCTTCGACATCATCCTTCTATTGTGCTATGGTGTGGGAACAATGAACAAGAAAGTAATATGGGACGTAATGGTGGATGGACTGAAAGCTATGAGACAGTTACATGGAATGATTATGATCAGATATTTAATGAACTGATACCGAATACTGTTGCGCTTCATGATCCAGAGCGGCCTTATTGGCCATCAAGTCCACATCACCCACTGGACAGGGAAAGGGATAGTGGTGGATTTGAAGCCCAATCAGGCGATGCGCATGTGTGGGATGTTTGGCACGGAGGCTACCCCATTTCTTGGTTTGAAGATAATTATAATTTCCGTTTTGTCAGTGAATATGGTTTTGCATCCTATCCCACCATGGCAACAATCCGTTCGTTTACAGCTTCAGAGGATCGTCATTTTGGCTCTTATGTACTGGAACATCATCACAAAGAAAGAGCGAGTGGTAACAGTGATTATGGAGATACAAGGATTGCCAGAAATATGGCAAAATTATTTGGTCTGGCTCAGGGATTTGAGAACTTTGTTTATGTATCTCATATCATGCACGGTGAGTGTATGAAAATTGCCACTGAAGCCTTCCGACGTAACTATCCCCATACCACAGGTGCATTATATTGGCAGGTCAATGAAAATTGGCCAAATACCTGTAAGAGTGGTTTAGATTATTATGGGCGTTGGAAAGCAAATCAATATATGGCAAGACATTATTTCAATCCAATACTGGTAAGTGGTAAAGTCGTAGACAAGAGTAAAGTGAAAATCTGGGGAGTCAATGATTTGTTAGAAGATGTACCCGTAAAATTAGACTGGATTCTTGCCCGGTTTGATGGTACTGAAGTCAAAAGTGGAGATCAGAAAGTGATATTATTGTCAAACACGAGTACTTTTATCAACGAATTGGATTTTACAGATGAGGTAGGAGAAAATCCTGCATACCATACATATCGGAAAGAGAGTTATGAGCAACGCCGTAATTATTATATATCCTATAAACTCGTTCAGGGAGATAAGGTTCTGTCATCGAATATTGAAGTTTTTGTTCCATATAAATATTTAGCTCTGCAGGGTCCTCTTTTAAAACATAAAATCGAAAAGGATGACAATTCCTTGGTCATTGAAATTGCAGCAGAAAAATTTGCAGCCTTTGTCGAATTGGGTTTAAAAAATAGTTATGCCAGATTTTCTGACAATTATTTTCATCTTTTACCAGGGGAGATGAAAAAGATCGAGGTAGTCGAGTCTGAAATTTCGAATGAAGAATTTATGAAACAGTTCTATGCAAAAAGCCTGATCGATTCTTATCGATAACATACTTTTAAGATTTTCAACATTAATTAAACCTGATATTTCATCAAAGAAAGGCTGTATGACGTTAATGAAAAATTCAAATTCAATCAAGAAGAAAATGTTAATATTATGGATGATGACCCAATTTGTTCTATTGCTGTCATCTAATCTTTTAGCTCAAATCGGCATCTGGAGTTCTGCAAAGGAGCTTACTAACAAGCCGATGGCTGGACCCGCCTGGGAAGCTGTTAAACAGGCAGCGGATAATGCCAATCCCAATGCAGCCACGGTTTCCAATCAAGACAGTAATAACAACACCGAAATTCTGGCTGCGGCAATTGTCTATGCTCGAACTGGTGATGAAAATTATAAGAACAAAGTTATTGCTGCTTGTGAGAAATTGAGTAATGAAGGGAAGCCTGCTGATAGAACCTTAGCCTGGGCAAGAGAGACAGGCGCTTATGCCCTGGCAGCCGACCTGGTTGGATATAGGGCTCCCCAATTTGAATTATGGCTGCGCAATATGGCGGAGAATTATGTTGCTTCTGATAATAGAACACTATTATATATGTTTAAAAAACGTCCTAATAATTGGGGTACGCAAGCATTTGGTTCTCTCTGTGCCATTTATGCTTACCTTCAGGACACCACACGATTAACCGAGGTTCGTGATTATTGGATTCAGGCTGTGGTTGGTCCCAAACCAACAGAATTGACTTATGGCTCTGACATCTCCTGGCATGTTGATCCCAACAATCTGCGGATGATAAATCCGAAAGGTGCTATTAAGCAAGGATTAAATATTGATGGGATTGTGCCTGATGACATGCGACGTGGAGGCTCTTTTAGAAACCCACCAGAACACACAGGTTATGCCTGGGAAACTTTGCAAGGGATAGTTGCGGGTGCACGTATTCTCGACCGTATGGGGATGCCAATCTGGACTGTTGCTGATAGCGTTATTTATCGTGCTGTTTATGCGTTACAAGTTCGCTGGGAAAATAAATTCGGAGGATGGAAAGCCGAGGGCGATGATTTGTGGATGTTGCCGTTTATGGATGACGCTTATGGCACCAATTGGGCTGAGGGTCAGCCTGAAAGGGTATGGAAACATGGGAAAAACGTGGGCTGGCCTTATGTACTATGGGAGGAGAGCACTGGACTGTGGGACTCAAAATGCGGAGACAATCCTGGAACTTATCAATTGTATCAAAATTATCCGAATCCATTTAATTCAATGACCAAAATTGAATATAATCTGGCTCAAGATGGATATGTAAGATTATCTCTTTATGACCTCATGGGGCGGAAAGTATCTGCATTAGTAGATGATTTTCGATGTAAAGGTAGTTATTCTGTTTGCTGGGAAGCCAGGGATACCAATGGGAAGTCAATTCCCAGTGGTATCTATTTGTGCCGGTTTCAAGCCGGTGCTTATGTGAGGACGATCAAGATAATGTTGATTCAATAATTAAAATAATAAATTTGGGTCATGAACTTATTGGTCTCTGTCTTTGATAATAACACAAACTTCCAGTTTGTGGATCCGATTATGGTTAACTTCAATTTATGGAAAGACACCAATTAAATCGATGGCGACTCATTTTATAATGATCTTAAAGGGGTTATTATTTTTGTTGACTTAATTCTGTCAGAATTCAGGAGTACAAATGTCATTTTTGATTAAAGTGATACATTTTCTGGGAGACCCTCCTTTTACATGACGATGAGAAGCGTTGCTAAAAACAGTAATTAACCTTCAAATAAAAGTTATAACTTTTTTTATCTATTAACTTTAAACAAAAAACCCTTATTGGGATTATAAGTTGAAAGTTTGGGCGGGCAACAAGGGGAAGGAGGTAAAATGAAACTTTTAAATAAACAGAAAAATGTATTAATTATCTTCATCATCACAATATGTTTTGTAGTTAGTCTGTCAAATTTTTCAAAAGCTCAGATTGGTATTTGGACGTCTGCCAGTGAGATTGCCGATATTCCCATGTCAGGTTATGCGTGGGATGCGGTAAAGAATGAGGCAGATGCTGTCGATCCAAATCTGGCGACGGTATCGAATCAGGACTCTGATAATAATGTCGGAATTCTTGCGGCAGGTATAGTTTATGCTAGAACTGGCATTCAAAGCTACAAAGATAAGGTGATGACTGCCTGTGAAAAGCTTGTACAGGGTGGGAAACCTGCGGATAGGACTCTTGCATGGGCTCGCGAGACTGGTGCCTATGTTATGGCAGCAGACCTCGTTGGATACAGAACAACAGCTTTTGAAGATTGGTGTTTGAGCATGGCAGAGGTCTGGGAAGCTTCTGATGGCAGAACAATGCTGACGATGTTCAAGCAACGACCTAATAACTGGGGGGCGCATGGATTTGGTTCTCTCTGTGCACTTTATCGTTATCTGGGAAACACCACTCGTCTGAACGAGATCCGGGATTACTGGATTCAATCTGTAGTCGGACCTAAACCAGATATGCTAACCTATGGAGATGATTTAACCTGGCATGTTGATGAAAATAATCCTCGTCGTATTAATCCACAGGGATCAGTAAAACAGGGAATGAACATCGATGGGATTATTCCTGATGATATGCGTCGGGGCGGGTCCTTCAGTGATCCCCCTGGATATACTGGATATCCCTGGGAATATCTTCAGGGAGAGCTTATGGCTGCCCGTATCCTTGACCGTGCTGGATTATCCATTTGGAATATAGATAATAATGCACTTTATCGGGCGGCTTATGCCTTACAAATCCGGCTTGAGAATGATTATGGTGGATGGAAGGCAGAAGGTGATGATGAATGGCAACTGCCTTATTGGGACGAAGCTTATGGTAGCAACTGGAGCGATGCTTATGATCCGGCGACGACCAGAATATATGATCATGGGAAAAATGCTGGCTGGGGATACGTAACTTTAGGTGGAGGAACACCTCCAGAACCCCCGGCTGCACCAAGCGATCTTGTGGCAACGGCCGTCTCCAGCAGTCAGATTGATTTGACATGGACTGACAACTCGGATAATGAGAGTGGCTTTAAGATTGAACAATCTGATGACGGTGGAAATAGCTTCACTGAAATTGCTGTCGTTCCAGAAAACGATACCGACTTCTCAGATACTGGTCTATCACCTTCGACACAATACTGTTACCGGATTCGTGCATATAATGCTGGTGGCAATTCCGACTACTCGAATATTGATTGTGCAACCACACAAGAACCAGAGCCTCCTGTTGATGATTATGCCAATAGCGATATTGCTGTTTCAGGGATTGTTAATGGTAGTTATACCGACACACAGGTGAGTGACGATACATATGAATCGATTGAGGAAATATTAACAGGAGGTCCTTTGCCGAAACACATGTACAGTGCTCTGGAGCATAAGTGGACAGTGAACGTCACAGGTGGAAATACAGTGACATTCTATGTGGAAGCCTATCATACGGCAAATAGCGAAGGAGATGATTTCGTGTTTTCCTATTCCACTGACGATGTAAATTACATTGATATGGTGACAATAACGAAAACGAGCGACGATGATTCTTATCAAACGTATGATTTACCCAGTTCATTGAGTGGAACAACATATATTCGTGTAGTCGATACGAATCATAAGAAAGGAAAGTCGAATCTGGATGTTATTTATATCGATCATATATTCATTCGTTCAAGTTCAGGAATTGCTAAACAGCTAATCCCGATTTTTGAAGAAGCAAAAATTGAAGTTTCGAAACCAACAAAGCTGAAGTTGCACCAGAATTACCCGAATCCGTTTAATCCACACACTAACATACGATTCGATCTGCTCAATGCAGGACAAGTAAAGATAGTTATTTATGATATCATGGGTCGTAAGGTATCTACAATAGCGGATGATTTTTTCAATTCTGGCTCATATTCAGTAGAATGGGAAGCTGTAGATTCTGATAGTCGTGCATTACCCAGTGGTATTTATTTATGCCGCTTGCAATCAGGTTCTTATTGGGAAACGATTAAGATTATGTTGATGCGATGATGAAAACGATAAGTTGTCGTGGAGTTGGTTGGCTCCACGACAATTAATCATTCACTTGCTCTGAGTATATTGTTATTTCTCAAACTATGGAGACCTAAAGATGCAGATGTATATTAAAATTGTTCACTATTTAGGCACCCCTCCCTTCACGTAACATGAAACATTTTTTAATCAAAATAACTTTTCGATTTTCACGATTAACCTTTAGTTAAAAAATCCTTGTTTCGATTAAAGTACATAGATGGTCAGGCATCAAGTCAAGGACATACAAAGATAGTAAATAAGGAGGTAGAAATGAAGATTTTAAATATAAAGGGTATATTACTTATATCCATTATTACATTGTGTCTGGTTTTTTGCTGGACGTCATTTTCTTTTGCTCAAACGACTTGGAAATGGATTGCTTATGGCGATACCCGAACCAATGATGATGACCATCGTGCTGTGCTTCAAGCCATAGTTAATAATACTCCCGATTACAAGTTTATCGTCAATGTGGGAGATGTGGTAGAGACCGGAACATTGGTTAGCGACTGGGAGACGTGGCAGGCTGCGTGTGATGATGTTCTCGGTGGCACAGGACAATCGAGTGTTCCTCCTAAGTACATGTCCGCTCCTGGAAATCATGATCGTGTTGATGAACCAGCAGGATTGACCAACTGGAACACCTATCTTCCTGGCCAGGCTCAGCAATACGGGAATAATGGCGAGTATTTTGTCTTTGATTATGAGAATGCCCGTTTCGTGATTATGAACTCCGATGTGTCTACTCTAACCGGGGATCAATACAATATGATGATAGATGCCATTCAGAACAATCCCAAAGATTGGTTATTTGCCTTCTGGCATCATCCTATTTTTGATTTTGGCGAGAAGGTCTATGAAGATGGTATTCACGATACTTGGGGCATTCCGCTTTACCAGAACGGATGCGATATCTTCTTTACTGGTCATGCTCATTACTATGTGAGGAACAAAAAGCTGGAATTGAATGGGGATATGAATCCACCTTTGGATGCAACCAATGGAACCGTTCAGGTCGTTACTGGAAATGGAGGAGCACCATTGGATAATCCAGATCCGAACCATGACGGTAATGGTTATATGGTTACTTCTTATTTATCACCACCTGAGAATGGGTATACAGAATTGACCATGGATGGGAACACCATGCATCTGAGACATATCCTGAGGGATGGTACTGTTTTTGATGAAGCGGATTATACGCCTAATCCTAAAGGTGGTGGTCCAATAATGTATACATTGACTGTTAACACAGTTGGATCCGGTAGTGTCACGCTTAATCCAGCAGGTGGTTCCTACTCTGAAGGTACAGTGATCACGCTAACGGCTACGCCAGATCCTGATTATATATTCAGCAGTTGGAGTGGAGACCTAAGCGGTTCGGCTAATCCTGAGACCATCACTATGAATTCCGATAAGAGCGTAACCGCTACATTTGATTATTTTCCGGGTCAACGTACCTTAACGGTGAACACCTCGGGTAACGGTAGTGTCACTCTTGATCCGCCAGGTGCTATTTACGACGATGGTACTGTGGTGACACTGACAGCGAATTCAGATCCAGACTGGCAATTTATCGGCTGGAATGGAGATTTGAGCGGATCGAATAATCCAGAGACCATCACCATGGATGCTAACAAGACTGTGACCGCCAACTTTGCTCCAGAAAGTGGTATCTTTGAATTACCAGTGTCATCGGTAATTGTCAGCGCACATGATGGTAATATCCCGGAGAATACACTGGATAACGATCTCAATACTCGTTGGTCAGCCGATGGTGACGGACAATGGATTCAATATGATTTTGGTTCCAGTTACACAGTAGCGTACATATCAATTGCCTGGTATAAAGGTGATGAACGAGTCTACAGTTTTGATATTGAGGTATCGGAAGACGCAGTTAACTGGACCCAGGTATTTAGCGGCAGCAGTAGTGGATCAACCTTACAGCAAGAAGATTTTGATTTTATTGATACTGCAGGTCGTTATGTACGGTACATAGGTCACATGAATTCTTACAATACCTGGAATAGTGTAGCTGAGGTTGATGTATATGGCTATTCTGGTATTGGACCTACCCAATATACATTAACGGTCACCACATCGGGTTCGGGTAGTGTGACGCTTGATCCTGCAGGTGGTACTTATGATGTGGGAACGGTGGTAACGCTGACGGCTACGCCAGATGCAGGCTGGCAATTTGATAGCTGGAGTGGTGATTTAAGTGGTACAACCAATCCCACCACCATCACCATGGATGCCAATAAGGGTGTGACCGCCACATTCAGTGAGATACCAGTTCAGTATACGTTAACAGTGAACACCTCAGGTTCAGGCAGTGTGACGTTAGATCCTGCAGGAGGTACTTATGATGTGGGTACAGTGGTCACGTTGACAGCAGAGCCAGATGCAGGCTGGCAGTTTGATGGCTGGAGTGGCGATTTGGGTGGTACGACCAATCCCACCACCATCACCATGGATGCTGACAAGAATGTGACAGCGACATTCAGTACAATACCTGCAGGTGGAGATGTTGTATTTGAGGAGGTACAGCCCGGTGGTTCTTCAGTTTCTGCTACTGTAACTTCTGCCAGTATCACTGGTGTGAGTGGTCATCTTTACTTGGCATCGGTATCGTCCAAGCCGAATCGTTCGGTGAATTCAGTATCTGGACTTGGACTGACATGGACCAAGGTTGATGAGCAGTGTGGAGGACGGAACCAGACCGGTGTTTCGGTATGGATGGCTCAAGGGACACCGAGTGGCAACGGTACCGTCACAGCGATGTTGTCGTCTGCGCCCACCAATGCGGTGATTGCTGTTTCTCGGTACTCTGGGGTAGATGGTTCAAGCCCTATTGGGAACATTATTTCTGCTAATACCAATGGTGTTGATGGTTCTTGTTCTGGTGGTGTGGATAATGCTTCTTATTCGGTTAATCTGATGACTGTAATGAATGGAGCGGTTGTTTTTGGTGCTGTAGCCCATCGAAATAAGACTCATACGCCGGGGTCTGGTTATACTGAGCGGGTCGAATTTCACCATGGCAGTGGTGGTGATGAGACGTCTGTTTCGACGATGGATAAGACAGTGGATTCGCCTTCGACAGTAGCGGTGAATGGCACGTTCAGTGGCGCTGTGGACTGGGCAGTTATTGCCGTGGAGATCCTGCCAGGAGGTGGTATTCCAACCCAATATACCTTAACAGTAAACACCTCAGGTTCAGGTAGTGTGACACTAGATCCGCCTGGAGGCACTTATAATGCTGGCACAGTGATAACGCTGACGGCTACGCCCAATCCAGGCTGGCAGTTTGATGGCTGGAGCGGCGATTTGAGTGGTACAACTAATCCCGCCACCATTACCATGGATGCTAACAAGAGTGTGACTGCCACATTCAGTGAGATACCAGTCCATTACACGTTGACGGTAAACACCTCGGGTTCAGGTAGTGTGACATTTGATCCTCCAGGGGGTATTTACGATGCGGGTACAGTGGTGACGCTGACGGCTACACCAGATTCTGGCTGGGTATTCAGTAGTTGGAGCGGAGATTTGAGTGGTACAACCAATCCCACCACGATCACCATGGATGCTAATAAAAGTGTAACAGCAACGTTTATCGAGGAAACGGGTGAGATCGTTGAACTTCCTGTTTCTTCGGTGACTGCGAGTGCACATGATGGCAATGTACCTGAAAATACATTGGATAACGATTTTGCTACTCGCTGGTCTGCAGACGGAGATGGACAATGGATTCAATATGATCTGGGGTCCAGCTATACGGTAGCCTATGTTTCCATTGCCTGGTATAAAGGTGATGAACGTACGTACAGCTTTGATATTGAAGTATCAGAGGATGCCAGCAATTGGATACAGGTGTTTAGTGGTAATAGTAGCGGTTCTACGTTGCAGCAGGAAGATTTTGATTTTGCTGATACTTCAAGCCGTTATGTACGGTACATAGGTCACATGAATTCCTACAATACCTGGAACAGCGTCACTGAGGTTGACATTTATGGTTATACTGGTGGTGGACCGATCCAATACACATTAACAGTGAACACCTCTGGTTCAGGAAGTGTGACGCTTGATCCAAGTGGTGGTACCTATAACGATGGCACCATGGTAACTTTAACTGCCACACCGGATTCTGGTTGGCAGTTTAATAGCTGGAGCGGTGATTTGAGTGGTTCCAATAATCCTGAAACGATCACCATGGACGCTAACAAAACTGTCACTGCTACCTTTACTGAAATTTCAGGTCCACAACAGTATACGCTAACAGTGAATATTTCAGGAACAGGTACTGTTGATCTTAATCCGACGGGTGGTATTTATGATGAGGGAACAGTGGTAACTTTAACTGCCAATCCAGGATCAAATTGGGTATTCAGTAGTTGGAGCGGAGATTTGAGTGGAACTAACAATCCAGAAACTATTACAATGAATTCAGATAAGAATGTCACTGCAACATTTACTTATGAAGTTGGAGAAGTAACTGGTCTTTGGAGTTCATCAGAAGAATTGGCAAGTGCACCGATATCTGGAGCCGCATGGGATGCAGTATATAATGCAGCCAACCAGAGCTTTTATCCGCCAGTAGTTGATAATCAAGATAGCGATGATAATATTCAATGTCTTGCAGCCGCCATAGTTTATGCCAGAACAGGTAATCAGACATACAAAAACGAGGTAGTCGATGCCTGTGAATATCTGGCTACTCATGGTGCTCCGATGGATCGTACATTAGCGTGGGCGAGAGAAGTTGGAGCTTATGCCTTAGCTGCAGATCTTGTTGGTTATCGGACAACTGCATTTGAAACGTGGCTCCGCAATATGGCTGAGGTCTGGGATGCATCAGATGGTTGGACAGTTCTGGAAATGTTCTATGATCGACCCAATAACTGGGGTACGCATGGTTTTGGAATGCTCGTATCTGTCTATGCATATCTCCAGGATACCCAGATGCTAAACACGATTCGTGACTACTGGATCCAGGGAGTTACTGGACCGAATCCTGGTTACACTTATGGAGATTTATCGTGGCAGGCTAATCCAAATGATCCCAGGCAGATCAACCCAACTGGTTCAGTGAAAGAGGGACTGAATATCGACGGTGTCTTGCCGGATGATATGCGTCGTGGTGGTTCATTTAGTATCCCACCAGGTCACACGGGATATTGCTGGGAAGCACTCCAGGGTCTCATCATGGCTGCGCGAGTTCTCGAACGATACGATCCCAATTTGTCAATTTGGAGTGTAGATAATAATGCACTTTATCGTGCAGGCTACATCCTCCAGGTCGTTTATGAAAATGACTTTGGCGGCTGGGCAGCAACGGGCGATGATGAATGGATGCTTCCATTCTTTGACGATGCCTATGGGACCAGTTGGAGTGACGGTTCTGCCGATGAGTGGGGTGCCGGGAAAAACACAGGTTGGGCTTACGTCTTATTAGGAGGCACAGGCATTGCTAAGCGTAAGACTCCAGAGATGATAGAAAACGCAGCCGTTATTCCTGATGAGTACTGTCTGCATCAGAATTATCCCAACCCGTTTAATCCAACAACTCATATTCAATATGATCTGCCAAAAGCGGGTCATATAACAATGATTATTTATGATATGATGGGTCGAAAGGTGTCTACAATAGTTGACGGTTTTCGCAGTTCTGGTACTTATGTAGTTGAATGGAATGCTGTTGACTCGTTAGGACGTAGACTTCCCAGTGGGATTTATCTGTGTCGTATGCAGTCTGGTTCTTATGTAAGGACGATTAAAATTATGTTAATGAGGTAATTGAACTGAAAGGTTATCGTGGAGTGTTGCAGCTCCACGATAACCTTTTCATCTGAAGCCACGATTATATGTACATGTCGATTGAGATTAACGCCAATTGACGGCAACGCGGCTTATCATTACCCGCATGTAACGTAAAATTGAGGACTATAATATGGTAAAACATGTGATACAGTTTACATTTATCATATATCTACTTTTTCTTTCTTTTAACATCCAGATGACTCATTCTCAGACGATTACCTCCCAATTAACATTAAATTCGCCGAGTTCAAGTGATCAGGATGATATGTGTATCTGGATTCATCCTTCCGATCAATCTCAGAGCACGATTATCACATCAGATAAAGATGCGCAAAAACTATTCGTTTATGACCTCGAAGGGAATACCGTTCAGATCGTCTCGGTATCAGGCAAGCCTGGGAACATCGATGTACATTACAATTTCCCTTTTCAATGTAAACAGGTCGATATTATGGCTTATTGTGATCGTGCCAATTCGAGCATAGTCGTATACAAGGTGGATGGTACCACGAGACTGCTTTCATTGATCAACTCTTTCGATGCAGGAAATTGGCCCGTAGAAATTTACGGCTTTTGTCTCTATCACAGTCCGAATAACGGAAAATTTTATGCAATCGCTTGTGGGAAAAGCAGCCAGATGAGGCAATGGGAGCTTGTTGATAACGGTGACGGGACGATTGGGGGTGTTGAAGTGCGAACCTGGAAAAATGGGAGAATTGATCAAACAGAAGGTCTTGTGACTGATGATGAAACAGGCAAATTGTATGCTGCAAATGAAGATGAAGGTATTTACAAATATGAGGCTGATCCAGCAGAAGCAAATCCGTCAGGAGAACTCATTGCTCCCATAGGAAAGGGCGGTCTTGAAGCTGATGTTGAAGGCATCACGATTTATTATGCGGCTAATGGTGAGGGGTATATTATCGCTTCAAGTCAGGGGAATGATAAGTTTATCATTTTTGAGCGAAAACCGCCGCACCGTCCCGTAGGAGAATTTACTATCACCAATGTCGGAAGTACAGATGGTATAGATATTACCAATCTTTCTTTAAACGCTTCCTTTTCTCAGGGAATATTTACCTGTCATAATGGTGAACAAAATCCTTGTCCTGTGGAAGTCATTATGTGGGAGGATATTGTTAATAGTGTTGGTGGATTAATTATCGACAACCAATATTGGAATCCCCGTCGTGGATCGACGAGTGTGAATGAAGGAAAATTAGAAGAAGCTGCTTTTCCTGATAACTTCCAACTATATCAGAACTACCCCAATCCATTTAATATGACAGCAAAAATACGGTACGATCTTGCTAATTCTGATCACGTTACTTTGAATGTCTACAACTTGCAGGGACAATTAGTGTCAACTTTATTTGAAGGTTTTCACAATTCTGGGACTTACACTGTTGAATGGAATGTACTAAATCAGGGACTTCCGGGTGGAATTTATTTGTACGAGATTCAAACGAACTCCTCTTCAAAAGCGAGAACGATGACGCTCATAAAATAATACTGAAAGCCATTGTGAATAAAAATTATGATGAAAATAAATTCCCGATATAAACTGCTCATATTTCTCTTAATAAAATTTTCTTTTTTGATTTCGACCAATTCTTTCGCAGATGTAACGGCAATAATCTATCCCAATCAAGATTCTACAATTGTGCTTAAATTTAATCAATTATTGAATCCTAAAACCATTGTTAAGAATGATATCAAGGTCATTAGAAAATACGTCGATGATGACCGTTTAGCACAAGAAAATTTGTCAATAGATAAAGTCACTGTACAAGAGAATAAAATCTACGCTCAATTGTCACATCCATTTTTACAAAATGGGATAGTCAATGTTTCTTATGAGCCAGGAAACTGGAAATTCAGCGATGCCAATAAGGTTAATAAATTTTCGTGTACCATCAGAAGTCGCATTGGATTAATTGAGGACTGGGATCATATCGGCCAGCAACGATGGGTCGGATCGAATCTCTGGGCAAATCGGCTCCAGGATTGGCAAATATTGAATGGAATTTTAGAATGCGATATTCGCACGCATGATTTTCCCATGCCTATGCGAACTGTTCATGTCATCACTCGGCAAGTATCACCAGAATCAAGGGACAACTTTTCCCTTACTGTCCAGGTTCGAGGGACAGTCTCTCATCTTCAAATGGGGCAGTGTATGGCTGGTTTTCTGATCGGCGCAGGAAACGGCTGGTCTGACTATCGGGCCGGAGCTATTGTGCAGAGCTATTCGGGACTTGGCGGTGGCCTTTTATGTGTGATCGACTATGCAGCGGATCAGCTTACGTTTCGGGACAATAATGATGAGCAGAATGTCGATGTCTATCCAGTTATTTCAAATATCGGACATATTAAAGGCGAGAAATCCATATCTGCAAGTAGCGGCGACATTTTGCTTGAATTGGAAGTGAACAGAGATCTTTCGCATCGCTATCGACTAATGATGACTGGATGGGATGTTCAAACAGGCTCATTTCTGGGGGCTGCTATTTTAAAAAATCGTTCTGAAAAAGATATTACTGGATCGTTGGCTCTCGTCGCCCATCCTGGACGGGAAGGATTTCGTGAGCCACTGGCTTTTACTGATTTTCGATGTTGGGGATCAATGCTAAAATATCATCCTGAACGAGAATTAGGACCCATCATCGGTACGCTTTATTCATTGAATAAAGCAATATTGAAAATGACAGTGCAGTTCATGCCAGTTGCCTGGTATGGAGAATTTCTAGATCGCTTTCCCCAGCCGCTTGTTGCTGAGCTTAAATACAAGCCACAAGAGGCTTTGAATTGGGAGAAAACTAAGCAGGTGAGAATCACCCAGCCTGAATATGTGGCTTTTTTTAGAGTGGAAAATTGGGATGCTTCTTATGATTATGACTATGAAGTTAATTTTAAAGATAAATTTGGAAAAACTCATCGTTATGCAGGAACCATCAGAAAGGATCCTGTCGAAAATGAGCGAGTTAGTTTTGTTGCGTTAACGGGTATGGGAGTTATGGGACGTCGGGCAGATGCTCGAACTCCTGGTGAAGGCACAGACGAAGTAGCTTCCCCTCTGACGGGACGATGGTCGCCTGCTAATGTCTGGTTTCCCCATGCAGAGATTGTTGCCAACATAAAACAACAGGATCCTGATTTGATTTTCTTTACAGGTGATCAGATTTACGAAAACAATCCGACAAAACCTGACCGACGGGATCGGTTTCCCGTTCTGGATTACCTTTATAAATGGTATCTGTGGCACTGGGCTTTTCGTGATTTAACGAAGGACCGACCCTGTATTTTTCAAATTGATGATCACGATGTATATGCCGGAAATGTTTGGGGCTATGGCGGCAAGTTGAACCTGACAGGTTTTAATTCCGATGGCGGGGGCTATATGATGGATCCCCTTTTTATCCAGATGGTCGAGCGAACCCAATGTATGCACAATCCAGATGCTTATCGTTTTACAGAACCATTGAAGAACAGCTTTTCTTCTTATTTTGGCAGCCTGACATACGGGGGCATCAGTTTCGCCATCCTCGAAGATCGTAAGTTTAAGACACCTCCGCCAGGCAAATCATTTCAACCCCAGGATGAAATTCTGTTAGGAAATCCCCAGCATCGATTTCTGGATGAATGGTCAACAGACTGGACAAACGCTCAATTAAAAGTCATCGTCAGCCAGAGCACCTATGCTTCAAATCATACTGATTGGGATGATGGTGGATTAAAAGATTACGATACAGGTGGTTATCCTAAAGCAGGTCGCGATCGTGCATTGGAAGCGTTTCGCAAAACCCGAGCTTTTATCGTCTGTGGCGATCAGCATCTGGCGACACTTACCAGAATGGGCATTGAAAGACCACGAGATGCAGTGCTTCAATTCTGCGTCCCCGCTGTTGGCAATATTTACTGGCGCTGGTTTTTTCCAGAGAAATATTTAAAAATTTGGGAAGAGAGTGGCAAAATGGAAATTCCCGATGTTTCAGGAGATTATGTGGATGAGTTTGGTAATCATTTTCAAGTCCTCGCAGTAGCGAATCCAGATAATCCAGATGTAATAAAGTTAGGCAGAACCAAAGCCTGGATTCCCCGAACTGATGATTTAATTCAAAAACGAGTCAGTCAGGGTGATGGCTATGGACGCGTAATTATTGACAAAGTCCGCCGAACCATCACGTCTGAATGTTATCCTTTCGATGCTGATCTGGAAATTGGCGAGAAGGCTCAGTTCAGAGGCTGGCCATACACGATTTCTTTTGATGAATTGGACGCTCGAATCCCGATTGGATATTTACCCGATCTATATTTTGAAAATATCACAAATCCAGTTGTTCACGTGATCAATGAAAAGGATAGCGCAACCGTCTATGCGATTCGGACACGGGATAAAATCTATACCCCGCCTGTATATGAACGGGGGACATATACCGTCCGTGTTTTCGATCCCGAAAATAGTGAGAGAGAAAAAATAGTCAAAGGGCTGGAACCAGCAAAGAATCCAGGTAAAAAGAAAATTAAAATTTCGTGGTGAAACCCACTGATTCCATCGCTCCCAGCGATGGAATCAGTTCAGTATTGCACCGTAACACAAGCCTCTGGCTTGTGTAGTTGCTTTGCGTAAGTCTATGATTTTAAGAGCAAGCTAAGGCAAGCAAGATGCTTGCGTTACGATATTTAGCAGTTCGTAGAAACGCTGTAAAGGTCTTGCACTGCATGGATATGAATTCAATCATTTAGTGCAATTAGTAGTTTTCAAAAAAAAATAATGTCAACCAATCGAAAAATAATTTTTCTATCCCTGTTCTTCATCTCAGGAGCTTGCGGTCTTGTCTACGAAATCGTCTGGAGCCGTCTGCTTGTTTTTGTCTTTGGTGGGACAACGTTCGCCGTGACAACCGTTCTCAGTTGCTTCATGGGCGGTCTGGCGCTTGGCAGCTTTCTGGCAGGGCGCTTTAGTCCTTCCATCAACAGACCCTTAAGGATATATGGCATATTGGAGATTTCTATTGGAATCTTCTGTCTGTTCGTCCCGCTCCTGTTCGATTTTGCCATACCCATGTATCGAGTGCTCGTGAAGCTGGTGGGAGAATCGTTAGGTGTGTTGACAGTAGCTAGGTTGCTGGTAAGTGTTGTTATCCTTGTTATTCCAACGACCTGTATGGGAGCCACGTTACCGATACTTGCTAAAGGATTTGTAGGTCGTGAAGATGAGATCGGTAGCAATGTAGCGTACCTGTATGGCTTCAATACGATAGGAGCGTTTTTGGGTAGTGCTGGAGCAGGATTTTTGTTGCTGCCCACATTAGGGCTTAAAACTTCTATTTTGCTCGCCGTTATCTTCAACATCCTTGTCGGTACAACCGCAATCGTATTATCGGGTATACCAAAAAAGATATTACATAGAAAGTCTGTTAAGCCAAAGAAGCCAAAAAAAGATATTTCTATTAAACCGACAACACAATTGGACAAAAGAATATTGCTAATACTTTACGGTCTCTCTGGATTGTCGGCAATGGCTTTTCAGGTAGCGTGGACTCGGGCGTTAATCCTCTCATTGGGTTCATCGACTTATGCGTTTAGCTTGATAGTAGCATGTTTCATCTTTGGTCTGGCTACGGGTAGTTTCATCATCTCGATTTGGGCTGATAAAATAAAAAGTCCACTGGGCATTGCTGGACTACTCGAAGTGGTAATCGGACTGAGTGCACTTCTTGTTGTACCTTTATTTGGTGAAATGCCTGAAATCGTGAGACGGATTTCAGAAACAAAAGGTTCTTTTGAAAATATTTTTTTACTCGAAATCTTTTATGTTTCTGGATTGCTCATCCTGCCAACGCTGTGCATGGGGGCGTTGATGCCGCTCATTTGCAGGATTTACGATCTAGGATCATCCTCTGCTGGAAGAAGCGTTGGCAATGTTTATGCTTCCAACACGGTAGGAACCATCATCGGCGCTTTTGTGGCAGGATTCATTCTCATCCCCAGCAGGCTGATAGGAATGCAAAATACAATCATCCTTGCTTCGGTATTATGCGGGTTGATTGGCACCGTATTTATTTTAACTGAAGCAAGATGGCGTAAGTTAGCAACATGTATCGTTGTTTTTGCCTTGTGGGTTTTTGGAACTGTGATTGGAAATCTGGTGAGACCCTGGTCTAAAGGTGTAATGGTTTCGGGCCCTTACCTGGCAAGCGAAAGGGAAAATTATAGTGTTCTTTATTATCGGGAAGGTATTGATGCCACTGTTGCAGTGACCTCTCCTCGAGGCTCCCCGGGAATGCTGCGTGCCCTACGTATCAATGGCAAACCCGATGCCTCAAACGAGTGGGGCGATATGATCACGCAATCTCTGCTTGCTCATATACCGCTCTTGCTTAAACCTGAGGCAAAAGAGATTTGTAATATTGGACTTGGGGCTGGAGTAACGGCTGGTTCGGCACTCGCTTATCCCGTGGAGAAGATAGATGTAGTGGAAATATCGGCTGCCGTAGTCGAAGCGGCAAAATATTTCGAAGAAAGTAATTATGGAGTTCTCACAGACCAAAGGGTAAAAATTCATCTCGCTGATGCGAGAAATTTCCTTCTGTTGAAGAATAATCAATACGATCTCATCATATCCGAACCCAGCAATCCCTGGATGAGCGGAATCGCCAATCTCTACACGAGGGAATTTTTTGAAATCGTTCGTAGCCGTCTAAAGCCTGGTGGTATGCTTTGCCAATGGATTCACAGCTATTCCTTGAAAGCTGATGATTTTGCTGCTATTATCAGAACGATTGCTGACGTTTTTCAATATATTCAGTTGTGGGAGTTAATGTCTACTGATTTTCTAATTCTGGGCTCGAATGAACAAATCATTGTTGACATTGAGAGTTTGTATCATTCCTTTGCCAGGCTGCCCGTTGCGGAGATCCTTTCATCAATCAATATTAACGATCCCATGCAAATGACTAATTTTTACGTAGCTGATAGTCGTCAAATGGTTTCCTGGATTGAGAATCAGAAAATTTTAACTGATGATTTGCCTTATCTTGAATTTTCCGCCCCCCGTTATCTGTTAAAAAATGAACATCTCAAAATCATTGAAGTCATAAGCAATTTCGATGGAATTCCAGCTCTACCAGGTGATCCCAATTCAATTCTAAATAAAGAATTTTTACAATCAGTCGAGAATGCGGGGAAAAGGAGAAAATTTCTCTATCAAGCCAATGTATCTGCTTTACAAAGAGATCTGAATAGCGTCATGGGCAATTTCATTCAGGCTGCCCTTAATGGTACCTCTGATGCACGAGCCATACAGGCTTTAGTTCAAGAACTTTTAGCTTATCGCTCTGTTGTAAAATCAACAAAAGATCGGGAATTAGTCGATAAAACGTCCAGCATAATTTCTACTATCATTCCAGATTTTGTAGAATTTCAAAAAGCGGTTCTTGGAGAACCTGCAAAATTTTACTGGCCCTTCACCAGGGATAGCAGGACAGAATTGAGTCTCGAATTACAAAAGTTAATTAACGAAGCTGATCAATTATCAAAGATTGGTGCCAAACAACAAGCTTTGAAGAAAGCTGAAGAAGCGTTTAAAATTGCTCCATGTTATCCATCAATCTTAAAATTAATGGGCATCCTTTCATTAGATGTAGCAGGTGAAGAGAAAGCTATTCCTTATTTGCTCAAAGCGCTTGTTTGTTCTCCAAATGATAATGAATTGAATTACAATTTGGCTCGAGCATACAGTGCCAGAGGAGATCGGGATAGCGCAATGCATTTTATCGAAACTGCTATTGAGAATGGATTTAATGATTATAGAATAATAGAAGCTGATGTTATGTTCAAACCACTCCAGGATGATGAACGATTTCAGAAACTGTTTGATAAAAGGAAAAATGACGATAGGATTCACTAAAAAATAGGATATTCAAAATGTTAAAAAAGAATTATTCTAAAATTCTGACTGGTTTGCTTCTGGTTTTCTTATTTTCTTTCGTTTCAGCTCATGCCCAGAATCTTGATTCTTTAGTCATTCACAGCCTTCAATTTGCTCAACAACAGTTATCTAACACCGTGACTGAGGTTGGGGATACGACTAGATATCCTAAAAGTACTAAAGATAATGGAACCTGGAATACAAAAAGTTCGGGCAGTTGGTCAAGCGGATTTTTCCCTGGATGTCTTTGGTATATCTACCAATGGAATAATGAGCAACAATGGAGAAATTGTGCAGAGAGCTGGACAGCAGGAATGGAACGGGAAAAAAATGACACTGGAACACATGATGTGGGATTCAAAATTTTTTGCAGCTTTGGAAATGGATATCGTCTAACCCAAAATGAGGCGTATCGGGAAGTCATAATAAAAGCGGCACAATCTCTCGCCACACGCTATAATGCCAAGGTTGGATGCATCAGATCCTGGAACAACAGAACATTTCCCGTGATTATCGATAATATGATGAATCTGGAAATCCTATTTTGGGCTTCAAAGAACGGGGGACAATCTGAATGGTACGATATGGCTGTCAGTCATGCTTTGAAAACGATGGAAGACCATGTCCGTGACGATGGCAGTACCTATCAGATCGTCGATTATAATCCATCCACAGGTGAGATCATCAGGAAAGAAACTCACCAGGGCTATGATTTAGAG
>JABAOH010112158.1_pt1 | contig 21311 bp, 25 predicted proteins | sample 7062181 | NCBI WGS metagenome assembly JABAOH01 (sample SAMN14538630, study PRJNA623070) | marine sediment metagenome | biome: marine biome [ENVO:00000428]; feature: marine pelagic biome [ENVO:01000023]; material: deep marine sediment [ENVO:00002113]; isolation source: pool of 5 deep marine... | reverse complement strand
AAATCTCAATCTTTCTCAGTTCCTTACTAATTCCCAGTTGTTATGAGGTAATGGTCTCGTGAGCTATTAGGATGTCGGGGACATCCCAGCCCTTCATATTTGAGGATTGTGTCCGGCGATAAGAATGATAAAGCACTGGGCAGTAGTGGACTTTGACAATAGCCGGCCTTTAAGCTCTTCTTCTTAAGATCTTGGCTTCTTCCATTTGGCTGAATGCAGTGCAGCTGCTTGATTACAGTATCGGCAGTCACCCATTAGATAATTTGGACTAATTGACCCCAATTAACATTTATGCTAATATTTTAAAAAATCGCTAAGGAGGGGGAGCAAAACCTCACTGCTCAAGACTTACATAAACTGGATAATTTACTAAATTTTCAAAGATTGGTCAGATCGACCTAAGCACATTGGCTATGGGTATTCATGTTTTTTGATGGTAGATTTTGAAAGTTAATTAACAGGACAATAGATACGAATCGTGATTAATTAACGCGCCTTGGCGGGATTGCGCCCCGCCAAGGCTATGCACATCAAGCGTGTGAGCTATCTGTGCGTCGTTATTTTAACGTGCATTATGCGTTTTGACCACCGACAAGTTTCGATATCACATCTATGTTGTGGGAGATCCAGGAAATGGTCGATCGGGTTGATGAACGCATTAGGGAGTGGGCAGAAAGCGAACTCGATGGTATCGAAGTGTCTCTGGATCCGCCAGATCCATCACGTGATGGTCCCGGCATTAGCATCTACTTGTTCCAATTAGTTCCAGCACCTCCAGCTCGCGGCACCAAGCGACCTCCGTTGCAAATCAATCTTCGATACTTGGTAACCACATACTCAGAAACCAGAGGAGATGCTCATCGTATGCTGGGTGAACTTGCATTCGCAGCAATGGCAAACCCGGAATTTGAAGTCGAACTTGATCCGCTTGGTCCTGATGTATGGTTGGCTTTTGGTATAAACCCCCTGCCCTCATTCATCCTCTCGGTGCCACTCCGTAAGGAACAGCCAGAACCAGATACGAAACTCGTTTATAAACCCCTCGTCGTCAAAACTGCTGCGGTCATCAGCCTTCATGGGTTGGTTCTTGGGCCGGAGGATATACCGCTACCTAGTGCGCGCATTGAGATTCCACACCTGCAGGTCTCTGAACGCACCGATCGTGAAGGACGGTTTTGTTTCTTGTCTGTACCGAGTGAACCCCGTATGAAGCTCTTACGTGTGAAAGCGAAAGGAAAGCAGCTTGACATTGAGGTTGATCAGCCGACATCGAAAGAGGAACCCTTCGTGATTCGATTTGATTCCTTTGAATGATTTTGGAGGTGACACATGCCAAACTATCTGGCGCCAGGCGTTTTTATCGAGGAAGTACCGGCGGGCACCCGTCCTATTGAAGCTGTAGGGACAAGCACCGCCGGTTTCATTGGCGTACCGCCGGTTGCTGATGCGCACGTCAATGAATCCGTTCCCATAAACAACTGGATGGAGTTTACAAGGAAGTTTACCGACGATGATAGCAAGAGTACGCCGCTCTCCCACGCCGTATATGGTTTCTTCCTTAACGGCGGTCGGCGATGCTATATCGTAAATCCAGGACTGGACAAGCCCATCACTGGAGGCGCCCGCAAGCGTGTTGGGCTTGATGTCCTCGAACAAGTAGACGAGGTGGCCATTGTCGCAGCCCCCGGCTTGACAGATGCTGCCTCCTATGATGCCGTGATCGGGCATTGCGAAAAACTCAAAGACAGAGTTGCGATTCTTGATGCACCTGAAGATGTCCCTACGATCGACTTATTGACGAAGGTCGCTACACCGGCTTCAGCTGCTAAAGGTCGACGATCTACAGTCGAGAAGGCCGGGGAAGAGGAAAAGTCAAATCCTCCTGCGAACAAAGTAGCAGAGGGTCTGCGACCCCGGGTATCTGATGGCGGCTACGCAAGCACATACTTTCCCTGGATCCTTATCCGCGACCCACTTCCACCAAACGAGCTGGTGTCGGTTCCTCCTTCAGGCTTTGTAGCTGGCATTTGGGCTCGAACAGACGCCACCCGCGGTGTGCACAAAGCACCAGCGAATGAGATTGTACGTGGTGGTCTCGATCTCTCGTATCACCTTACCCAGGAAGAGCAGGGTGTACTGAATCCTGCAGGGGTGAATGTCATCCGTTTCTTCACTGGCGAGGGGATCCGGGTTTGGGGAGCACGTACACTGGCACCATCATCAGGTGAATTCCGCTACCTCAATGTGCGTCGCTTGTTTGCTATGGTCGAGGAATCGATAGCGAAGAGTATGAGATGGGTCGTCTTCGAGCCGAATGATATGACTCTTTGGAAGTCTATTCGGCGCGATGTCACTGCCTTTCTCACTCGACTATGGCGAGATGGTGCGTTGATGGGAGCCACTCCCGAGCAAGCATTCTTTGTCAAATGTGATGAAGAGACTAACCCTCCGGACAGCATTGATGCAGGCATTGTCATCACAGTAATTGGCATGGCCCCTGTTAAGCCCGCTGAGTTTATTGTCTTTCGCATTAGTCAGCAAGCCAGCGGAGCGGAGGTCGAGGTGATATAAGGAGGAACCAATGCCTGAGACAGGAACAATCACAGATCCATATCGTGCATATAACTTCAAGCTGATCATTGAGGGCAAGACCGAAGCACATTTCACTGCCTGTAAAGGTCTGGGTGTCAAGGTCGATGCGATCAAATATCGCCAAGGTGGTGAACGACAAGTCGTGCGAGCCATTCCCGGGCAGGTTGAGTACGAACCTGTTACGCTTTACTACGGTCTCACGGACTCGCGTGAGCTTTTCGAATGGTTGATGACGGCAGTCAACGGCAATGTGGAGCGCCAGAATGTTTCCATCTTGATGCTGGACTCAGAAGGTGTCAGTGAAGTGACAAGATGGAATCTTGAAAATGCCTGGCCTGCGGTCTGGCGGGGCGCATCCCTTGACGCGATGAGTCACGAGGTAGCCATCGAAAGCCTCACCCTGGTTTATGAGGGTCTGCAACGGGCATAACACATGCGTAATAGAAATCTAAGAACCTTGATCCTGATTCTCTTGGCGCGCCAGCTTGAGAATTGGTCTGCGTTCATCCAGAGGCAGATTACAAAGCAGGTGCCACCGAGCACGGTGGGCGATGAGATTCGCGATGCTGTTGTTGAGGAGAAGGTCGAGAAATCTACTATAGCATCTTCACCGGAGTTGGATGGATCACCCAGGAAACCGGTCGAGGAATCTGCTGGTAGCCCACCTGAGCATTGGTTTGAGCGTGTTCGGCTGCGAGTGCCGAGACACTGGCTCGAACGAGTTCGGGCGAGAGCTCCTCAGTTGTTGAAATCAGAGAAAGTTTTCCTGCCGGAACAATTCACGGAAGACATCGTCGAACCTCAACGCGACACTGCTGACCAGGATTTGGACGTGGATGTGAGTGCACCAGAGACAACTTCGGCCTTGGATGAGCGACGTATTCCTGATGGGATTGTAATGGAGGTTGAATCCCCGTCGACGCCAACCGTATCGGAGATACGCGACCACCGTGTTGAAGAAGCTTCCGAGAGGAGGGGTGTTTGGGTTCGCAAAGAGCCGGAGCCCGTTGGTGATCAAGAAGGTGCTCAAGTGCAGTCATTGACTGGGCTTTCTCCGGTAGCCCAACACTTGAAGCCACCGGAGGAGGGGGAGGGCGCTCTCGATCGTGAATCACATGAATCGGCGATCCCTGAGGACGTCTCAACAACACCTCATATTACAGAATCAACATCAATTGAGAGAACACCAAGTCCAAATATCGTAGAGAGAAAGGTGCCTTCTCAGGAGACGGGTTATCACAGGAGTGAAAAGCCCCACGTTGATGAGCAAGCGCTTCAAATCTCCTCCGGTTCAGAAGAACTTCCGCAAAGACATCCACACGTTGATATCGGGGACAGTGTCTTCAAAGAGACGGTCGTTCCTGACGCTGAGTCCGGTGGTTCACCGTGGGTGTTCCCATCTGTGGATGAACATCTTGAGGATCCCTTTTCGGCCCTCTCGTTTACAGAGGCGAGGGATAAGTTTCCATCGACGTCACTGGAATCGGACCGCGAGGAGCATTCCACCATTCATAAAAGGGCAATGGACATGCAGCGGACACCATCTCGAGACGATTGGCCGGTACTTCCGGAGGGGGAAACAGAAGAACTTGAGAACCTGGAGGCGCTGCTGCGCGAGCAGGATCGGCTTCAACGGCTGGATCGTGAGCAGAAAGGAACCTAGTCTTGGAACGTGTTGCATTTTTGGTTGAGGAAACCAATGAGAGACTTGAATGTCTTCTTAACCCAGAGAGCCTGGAAATACGGCGCGTTGCTGGTGTGCGATCGAGGACGTCGGCAGGGGGAAAGCTTACCGGTGTGGGTATCCCTGATGATCCTATTCTCTACACCGGCGGTGGCAGGTCTGAATTGAAGCTAGATTTATTGTTTGATGTAAACCTATCTGGTTCCACGATCGCCAGTGATGATGTACGGGATCTTACCGCTCCACTTTGGAACTTGGCCGAGAACGCACAAACAGAGGGCGGATACGGGCGACCTCCAATGGTGCGGCTGGTATGGGGAAAATCATGGAACATTCCGGGCATCGTTGCGGCCGTAGCTGAGCGACTTGAGCATTTTACTTCCTCTGGGGCGCCTCAGCGTTCATGGCTGCGGATGAAGTTTATCCAAGTGCGCGAACTGGTAACACGGCCATCTCGAGAGAGTCGTTTGATGGGAAATGGTTCCGTTTCTCTCGAGGAGTTACAGAGCATTTCCGAGTCTTCAAGGGACCAAATCCAAGTCCATGAGTTTTCCTCTGTAGAAAGACTAGATGAAATTGCATTTCACCGCTACGGGAGTTCAGCGTTCTGGCGGCTGATTGCAGAGCTAAATGGCATTGATAACCCAATGGATGTATCACCCGGTACATTACTGAATATGCCATAGGAGACACTCCGGCATGTTCATTTCGAGGTGGTGGAATAGGTTGGTGATCGAAGGATAGGTAAACAGGAAACCTATTGTGAGACAACTAACGACGTTGCCCAATGTGATCATAGAGGCCCAGGGGATTACGCTCCCAAGAGAGGATACCCTTGGTCTTGAAAAGGTCAGGGTTCAGCAGCGATTGTCGCTGCCTACGCTCTGTGAATTAAGCTTCAGCGATCCTCCAGGTCCTTTACCGCTTTCTTCCTCGCTTGAGCCGGGCACGACTCTACGCGTCCTTATAAGCGGACATCAAGAGCCGCTCTTTGTGGGGCAGGTGACTGCCGTCGAGCATGTATACGGACCAGCGAACCAGCGGCAGGTGTTCGTGCGCGGCTATGATCTCCTGCATTCTCTAAGGAAACGACAGTCCATTGTTGCACACGTTCAGGTTACTCCGCATGATCTGGCCAGGGAACTCGTGGCAGACATCGGCCTCACAGTCCAAAGCGAGGAGACAGGCCCTTTCTGGCATCAGATCATCCAGCATCATCAATCGGATTTTGAGTTGTTGAACGAAGTAGCAGAGCGGAGCGGTTTATTCCTCACGATCCGGGAAAATACCCTGCATTTGATAACGCTCAACGGCATGGATGAGCCACTTCCACTGGATCTGGGCGATACGCTCTTCGAGGTGCGTATTGAAGTCAATGGAGATCCAGCGCTCCGCACTGTGACTGCTATGGGTTGGGATCCTCTGCTCGTAGAGGTGCGTGAAGGGCAGGCATCAAGCACCCGGGTTGGGAGACAGGTTTCCGCTGAAGTGTCGCCTAACCGCCTTGGCGGAAGCGGAAGCCGCACTTTCCTGGATGAAGTTGCACAACACGATCTTCATGTTGAATCAATCGCGCAAAATGAGCTAGACCTTCAGTTCAACCGCGAGGTGACGCTATGGGGAATGGCTGAGGGCGACCCACGGTTACGTCCAGGGGCGAGGGTGTCAATTGATGGCGTAGCAGATCCCATTAAGGGTCGTTACGTTTTGACTTCGGTGAATCACATCATCGATGAGAGAAAAGGCTTCATGTCCGAGATTTCCACAGAACCGCCACACCACCGTGTACGCAGTAAAAGCGCAGGTGCGACCTTTGGCATCGTCACTCAAGTCGACGATCCTGAGTCGTTAGGGCGGGTTAAGGTTTCCCTGCCAACGTACGGTGATGTTGAGACTGAGTGGATGGGCGTCCTCAGCATGGGCGCGGGGTCGGAGAAGGGATTAGTGATCCTGCCGGATGTCGGCGATCGGGTGCTTGTTCTGCTCGTCAATGGAGATCCAGGGCAAGGGGTGGTTCTTGGCGGCCTCTATGGCACACAGGGACCACCAGATTCAGGTGTCCTCAATGGAGCTGTGCGCCGGTTCACATTCCTCACCCCTCAAGGTCAACGTATTCTAGTTGACGATGCTGAAGACATGATTCGGCTTGAGAACTCCGATGGCAGCTTCGTCGAACTTGCGCCAGGTGTCGTTCGCCTTCATTCCTCTACAGATTTAGAGATTGAGGCGCCGGGACAATCCGTGACCATCAGGGGCTCGACTGTGGATTTTGAGAGAGCGTGATGAAAATAATAACGATAGGTGCTGTAGTTGTTTGCGATCATGAATTAGGTACTGTTGGCATCCAGCCACGCCAGCATTGGGTGACGATATCAAGGCAGGAAATTTTGGTGGAGGTAGATCCTGAGAATCGACCGATCACAGCTTGCCCGAATATTGGTGCAACCATCAAGCCTTGCACTCAAACCCTCCGCGTGCAAAGCGGTTACTCGGCGTTCATCCGTATAGATGGCCGCAGAATCTGCTTGGACACAGTCTCCGGGTTAACGGATGGAACCCCGCCAGGAGTCGTTAAGTATAAGGTGCGCAGTCCTGGCCAGAATTATGTCAACGTCTCGGAGGGTGGGTGAGCATGGCAATGTATCGAGCGTGGCGATTCCTACATCCTGATCTCAGCGCAGTCGAAGAGCTTGGTGGCTTAGGTTTTGCAGGGCGCGGTGGTGTGGACATGGTGGAAGATGAAGCGGCAATTCGCCAAGCAATCTTCCTACTCTTGTCGACAAGACCCGGTGAACGGGTGATGCGACCGGACTATGGCTGCAGGATCCACCAACTCATCTTCTCGCCTAACGACGACACGACTGCTGGGTTGGCGATTCATTATGTTAGGCGCGCACTTGAACGCTGGGAACCGCGAATCGATATTATTCACCTCGATGCTGAGCGGCATGAGAGCACACCGGAACAACTCGTCATCTCGCTCAATTATCGTGTTCGTCGCTCGCAGCGTGTTGAATCGATGGAGTTCCCTTTGAATCTTGCGGGAGAGGAGGTTTAATGCCACTTCCACTGCCGAACCTTGATGATCGCGATTTTCAACAGCTGGTTTCGGAGTCACGTCAGCGCATCATCCAGACTTGCCCCGAATGGACAGACTTAACGCCCAGTGATCCCGGAATGGTACTCCTGGAGCTCTTTGCGCACCTCACTGAGACGATGATTTACCGGCTTAATCGCATCCCGGAAAAGGCTTACATTGCATTTCTTCGTTTATTAGGTGTCACACTGCATCCACCGTCGGCAGCAAGTGTGATGTTGCGTTTCAGGAGGACGGAGGCGACAGACCAGCCCATGATCATCCCGCGCGGCACACGCGTGACAATTGGTAGGACGAACAGCGGTGATGAGCCTCCTGTCTTTGTAACCATTCGCAGCGCAACCATCCCTGCAGGCGAGAGTGAAGTTGATGTTATCGCTTATCACAGTGAATTGGTCATTGGAGAGCTGGCGGGGATGGGTACTAGCCAGCCCGGTCTATCCATCGCAGTCCACCGACCGCCGATTGTGGCACCCACTGGTGGGGAGGTGGACCTAGTCTTGGGAATTGAAGCCACGCCCGAGGAACTTGGCGAGCGTGTTCCCGCTATCCAGCATGGCGATAAGTCATATCGAGTTTGGCGCGAGGTGGAGAATTTTGCTGGTTATGGACCTGGCGACAGCGTCTATGTGGTCGACCGTACGACTGGAGTGATCAGTTTTGCCCCTTCGGTGCGTATGGAGGATGAGGAAGGTGAGCTTGATGAGGTCCCTCGAGCGTTAGGTGGGATTCCTGCTGAGGGTAGGGAGATACGTGTGTGGTACCTAAGGGGTGGTGGAGCGAGCGGCAACTTACCAGCAAACACGCTCACGCTACTTAAAGATCCAATCCAAGGTGTGCAGGTAACGAATCCAGACCGTGCCACAGGTGGTAGGGCTGCAGAAGCGTTGGAGAACGCCCTCGCACGTGGTCCCCAAGATTTGCATTCGTTAAAACGTGCAGTCACCGCCCAGGATTTTGAAAACATCGCCCAGTACAGTTCCCAAGCAATTGGCAGAGCAAAGGCAGTAACGAAGGCGGCGCTTTGGAAGTATGCTGAGCCTGGAACTGTAGAGGTTTTGTTGGTTCCATATCTCTCCGAAGTGGAGATGGAATATGGACGTGTAACAGCTTCAATGCTTCAAGCGCGCGAGACAGAAGACTTGCGTTCCCGAATCCAGACCGTTCTCGATGAAAGACGACCGCTCGGAACAATATGTCTGGTGAATTGGGCTCATTATAAAACCGTGAGGGTGAACGCGAGAGTTGCCATCGTACCCGAAGAGGATCGCGAGGCGGTCAGACAACGAGTGGTTCGTAGAATTTACCAGACGCTTAATCCACTCCCTATTGGGATCAACTCCACCGGATGGCCTTTCGGACAAGCCTTACGAGCCTTTGATATTTATGACGCAGTTGTTAAAGAACCGGGAGTGCGTTGGGCAGACAGAATCCAACTCATCGTAGAGGAAGTCCCTGACAAGTCAGTGGCAGCGATTTCGACGGACATATTTCAACCCAATACATGGTATGTGGGCAGTGGATCCAGCCTCTTTCGTTCTCTCAACGATGGCGTGGGGTGGGAATCCGTCCGTCGATTCCCGGAAGGTCAGGTCATTGAGCGAACTCGGGTTCATCCAGACGTGCCCGGTCTCCTGGCCGTCTTGACCCAACCCGACAGCGCAGATGAATCCTTTATCTACATTTCGGAGGATGGTGGTGAGACATGGGTAGAGCCTCCACGCCATATCGATTTCCATGTCGAGGATGCGGCATGGACGTTGCTCGACGGCGCCCCCAAACTGTTATTAGCTACGGATCGAGGATTATATGAGTTTGTTCCCGAAAGCGGAGCGGGGCCTGTCGAGGTAATGGTGCGCAGGGGAGAGGGAGGCCAGGGTTTCTATGCGGTTGCCGCCTCTACGGATGTGCAGGGCATCACAATTGTGGCGGTAGCAGCACAGAATACCGAAGGCGTCTTTATCTCGAGCGAGGGCGGTGAGCCGGGAACCTTCCGCAACATCGGCTTGGTGGGAGAAGATATCCGCGTGTTAGCCGTGCAGCGTGTCGGCGCGCGATCCTATCTTTGGGCAGGCGCAGCGGCGCTTGGTGACCAACCTGGATCCGGTTGTTTCCGGTGGGAGCTATTGGGCAGGCAGGATGACCCGCAAGGTTGGCAAGCCTTTAGTGTGGGTTGGGATGGTGGCAGTTGCCGGGAACTTGCTTTTCTTGGCAGCAGGGTTATGGCCGCCACCCATCGCTCTGGTGTGATGCGAGTAGATTCCGCCAGGAGTGATGCAGCCTGGGAATCAGTTGATGTCAATTGTGGATTACCACTCAGGGACAGGCGGCGGTTCAATCCAGTGGAAACAGTAGCGGCAGACTCGGAAACAGGAATCGTCATGGCTGGTGGTTCCGATGGAGTCTTTGCTAGCAATGATATTGGTCTGAGCTACACATCCTCTTCAAAGCAAGAGTTTTCCGACAAAGTAACGATCCCTGGCACATGGCTGTTCGCCTCTGGTGAACATGAGATTACTGTGGTAACGGTGGATGAAGAGAAAAGAGATTGAGACTTATCTCCCAGGAGTTTTCCAACGGACTGCATCACCGGGCAGTTTACTCTTTGCGTTTCTTGAAACCATCGAGGCGCTTCATACGCCATCGGAAGATGTTTTGATAAACCTAGATTCATTTTTTGATCCGTATCGTACCCCTGATCACTTTGCTCCATTCCTTGCAAGTTTTGTAGATCTTGATCAAATCTGGATCGAGGATCCATCCGGTCATACAGCAACTTCTCTTCCAGCATTCCCAGGTGGAATCGGACGTCTTCGCGAATTGATTGCAGCAGCGTCACATCTTTCGAAATGGAGGGGAACCAGGAGGGGGCTTCTCCTTTTCCTAGAGTTAGCGACCGGTATTCAAGGGATTGAGATCGAAGAGTGGGTTCCAGGAGCTGAGGGAAAGCCCATCCCATTTCACCTGCGCATCTCTATCCCCGATGAGACAGTACCCTACAGAGCTATGATTGAAAGAATCATTGAGCTTGAGAAACCAGCTTATGTAACATACGAGCTACGTACTGGGAAGGCTGAACAACTAGATAAAGGTGAGTGAGGTTATGAGAATCTTAAACTATATCGTCATCGTCGTGATAGGCATTGTTGCCATCATTGTCGGTGCCTTGGTCGCGCCGTCAAAATGGTTTATTGCGTTCGGCATTGCCACAGCCTTGGCTGGAATTTGGGCTTGGATTCGCGGCCTCCCATTATTGGCACGGGAAGATCGGCCCGGTGTTCGCGCCGGTGCGCTGGATTGGGCCGTGATCGTTGGCCTATATGTCGTAAGTTTTGTAGTAGCTGCCTTTCTGTAGCCAAATGACCATCGGCTAATTCTCTGTGTGGGCCTGAGTTTACATGGATTTAGGAGTAAGCCATGCATCATCGTGTGCATGCTCGAGATGGAGAATGGAATGCCCGGACTCTTCGACATAACTGCTAAGGACCCAGTGATAACGCTGGATCAAGATCAGCGTGGCGAGACCTCATTCACAGTTACCAATATCAGCGGACGCGCATGGCGCGCTCGAGCCATCATCGTCGCCGAGAGCCCAGAGGCACAGTCATGGCTTTCGATTGAAGGGCAAGCCGATCGCGACTTTGCTGTAGCAGGAACTCAACAATACACAGTTAGGGTGGTGGCCCCGTCTGACGCAAGTCCAGGTACTTACACCTTTCGGTTGGACATGGCGCGGGAGGATGTTCCCGATGAGGACTATACCGAGGGTCCCAGCGTTGCTTTTGAAGTTAAAGCAGTGGAGCGAAAGCCCGCCTTTCCGCTCTGGATGATCTTCGTTCTCGTTGGGGTGCTGGTGATTGTCGGAAGCGTTATTGCGTACCTTGTCTTTCGAAAACCACCTCAAGGATCCGATAGCACAACGACAGCGACTGTCACGATGGCGCCAACCGACACTCCTGCTCCACCGACGGATACGCCTATGCCGCCAACGGACACGCCGACACCGCCCGATCTGGTGATTACGAAGATTTCGAGCCCTTTAAGAAGGCTATTCGGAAGTAGAACATTCGAAACCAATGTGACCTTATCGAATCAAGGCGGCACAGCGGCTGGGGCATTCAAAGTGCGTGGATCATTCACATTTCCAGGGGTACCATCAAGTCAAACGGAGAATGTCGCAGGCCTTGGTCCGGGGGAGAGTATCACGATCCCATTCGGCCCGATTGAGTATAACAAAACGGGTGAATATACGGCTACATTCCGTGTGGACGTTGACGACCAAGTCGATGAAAACAATGAGTTTAATAATGAGAGCAGTCTGCAGTTCCGCATTTCATTACTTGAACTTGAGGTCATCATTCCAACACCATGAAGCTACAAGGTGGTTTGGTTGAGTGGATAGGTAGGCGGTGGGATTAAGTTCTCTTTGTATGCCTATCGAAAGTTGATTATCAGTATGTGCATAGCAGACGTGAGGTTCGAGATTGGTGAATCTAGTTATCCTGTCTCACTGTTTCCGTCTTACAGTGATAGCCGTTTTCTGTAATTCAAGGAGGCACTGTGTCTAGCTTGTTTGACATTACTATTCCCAGTAACACCGTCGTCCTAGACAGTGGGCGGCGAGGCGAAGCTTCATTCACGGTCACAAATATCAGCGGACGTCCTTTCCGCGCTAGAGCCGTCGTCGTGTCAGATGAGCCATCTATAAAACCTTGGATTACGATCGAAGGTCAACCCGAGAGGGACTTCGCAATCGCAGGTACGCAGCAATATGTCGTGAATGTGGCTGTGCCAAAGGATGCTCAACCGGGTAACTACTCCTTCCGATTGGATATGGCGAGAGAGGATATTCCGGACGAGGACTACACGGTGGGCTCAATCGTAACTTTCGAAGTGCCCGAATCGGAGCCTGAACAAGCTTTTCCACCCTGGATGATTTTTGCGTTGATCGGAGTGTTGGTGGTTGTAGGAGGAGTTATCGCTTGGCTTCTTCTGAAGAATGGCGATGACCGAGACGTGTCTCCAACGAGCACTGTGGGAACACCCATTTCGACAATAACCCCAACACCCCGCATGGTTGGACTCGTGTTGGATCCTGATGATGAATTGAGTGTCACTTACCTAGGTGGGGGATGCGGTGCACAACTCATTAATGAGACCTTCTTGCCTTATTATCGTGTTGGTGCGTTTTCCCAGGAGGATTGCCCACCAGCAGGCGAATCGATCACTCTCCTGACCTTTGAGATAGGCGACTTAAGGGAATTTGTGATCGTGGAGGCAGAACTCGCATTGGGTGGTTATGACGTCATTGGTGACCCTTTTGCTACTTACGGGAACTTGCTCGTGGAGGAAGTGAGCTATGCCGATTTCCTCTCAACTCCTTGGCAAGCATCACCATTAACAGAACTCTACAGATTAACGAGCCCGCCTACGAATCTGGATGTAACACAAGCACTCGTGAACGCTATCAATCGTGGTAGTAGCCGCTTCCAGGTTCGATTGCAATTCGAGGGTGTTGAGTTCGAAGATATTGATGCTGCACTTTCAGCAGATAGATATTTCTTAGAGTGGGAGCTTGATGATATCACCTTGCACCTCAGGCACTCCTTTGATTAGATCTGCATCAAAGAAATTGCATTATGTCTGACCCCTTTGATATCTTGGCTGCAAGCATCATTGAAAACCCGGGGAGAGGAGGAACAAATGCCGGAACTCTTCGACATCACCGTCCCCACCACCACTGTCGACCTAGGAAGTCAGCGTAAGGGTCAAATCTCGTTCACCGTAACCAACATCAGTGGGCGTGCACTGCGCGGTCGCGCTGTCGTCGTGCCCGATGACACTTCGACTGGTGGTTGGATCATCATCGAGGGACAACATACAAGGGATTTTCCCATCTCAGGCACTCAACAATATGTTGTGGAGGTTGCAGTGCCGTCAGATGCCCGGGCAGGGACGTATTCTTTTCGGTTGGACATGGCGCGAGAGGCTATCCCGGATGAGGACTACACTGAGGGTCCTAGGGTGACCTTCATAGCGCCCGAAGTAGATGAACAACCTACTTTTCCGCTGTGGGCCATCCTGATCTTAATTGCTGTCATTGTAATCGTGGGAGGTGTTATTGCTTTTCTGGTATTCTCCTCTTCTGAAGAAGAACCAGAGTCAACCCTGCTGCCCCCAAGTACCTCAACACCAACGATGACTCTCACCCCAACTATTACTCCCACGCCAACCGACACACCTCATCCGGACAAGATCACCATGGTTTTCGAAGGTCGAGTCACCCAATTTCGGGACAGCTCAGGTTTCTTCGATGAATCCGTTGAAATTGGGAGTCAACTTTCAGGAACATATACCATCGATCGCACTATAAGCGACAGTAATGATTTACCAACGGTGGGGGATTACTGGCACGCTGAAGCGGGTGATGGAATTCGAGTGCAAATTGGAAACTACCTATTCCAAAGTAATGCTTCGAGCCCTGAGTTTTTGTTGGCAATCACCAATGATCACAACGATCGCGACGCATATCTCCTCAGGAGTTATCAAAATCAGATAATACACAATGGCGAACTGCTGCGTGTGCCTTTGGAGTTGCACATCTCCTGGCAATTGGATAACGACAGCGGTAGCGCCTTCCCTTCGTCAATGGGAGATAGCCTTCTCGAGACAGAGCCAGGTTTAGGCTCCTTCACACAGACCTTTGGTCTGACGATCTCGGGTGATGATGTCTTCTTGATTCGAGGAGTTGTCGATTCTGTGGACGTGGAGTAGGTGAGTTAAATCCTTTGTGAGGAGGTGCAAACCAATGGCCATCTTATGGGGCTTAGGAGAATTTGTCATTTCAATGGTTGTCTTCTTCATACTTGGATTGGCTGGCTGGCCTGGCAAAGATGACTCGTGTGTTCAAAATAGGTCGGGAGGCGCAGAAAATGCATGCTATTGCGAAAGGTTCCACCCTGGGATGATCAAACAGCCCATCAACACTTGGTCGAACTTGGGTTTTGTCTTTGTTGGATTGCTCATCCTCGCTTTTTTGGGGAATGAGGTATTAGGAGGCTCAGCCCCGGGAAACCCAATGGCGACCGCTACATTTTATTCTGTCGGATTCGGCGCAGCAGTGATCTTCCTCGGCCCAGGCAGCATGTTCTTCCACGCTTCGATGAAGAAATGGGGTGGGTGGATCGATAATCTCTCCATGTATATGTTCATCAGCTTTTTCTTGCTGTATGAGGTTGTCCGTGTTCTCGACGCGGGAGTAGGCCTTTTCATTGTTCTTTTTCTAGGGGTCAACATCGGCTTGGGGATCCTGACATGGATGGTCGATGACAGCGGGAAATGGATCTTCGGTGTTCTGGTCGCAATCACACTCACCACAGAAGTCGTGTTCCTTACAACTAATGCAGGAGGGCTTGAAAGAGAATGGATGCCTTGGTTGTTATTGGCCCTCATATCTTTTGGCGCGGCCTTTATTATCTGGCTCCTTTCGAACACCGGCGGCGTCCTTTGCAACCCGGATAGTTGGCTACAGGGCCATGCCGTCTGGCATCTTCTCGCTGCAGTGAGCACTGGTTTCCTATACTTGTACCTTTTAACTGGGTTCTGAGGTAACCGTTCTTACATCAGGTAATGCAAGAGGATCTATGTGTCCGGCATCCTGTAACTGGAATAGGCTCACGGGTCTATCCTGAGGCCATTAGCACAAATAGAGTTTTGAAATTAGGACCACCATTGCTGATAAAAGGATCACGGAGTCAGGTGAATTTTCATGAATCCGAAAGGCATATTCATCCTCGCAATTCTGCTGATCATTCTTTTTGGAGCTGGCATTAGCTTGGGTATAACTTCCAGCGATAGGAACCTTGAGGATCCCTTGGAGATGCCGCAGATCAAGTCCCTGGATGAGCTGTTGACGAGGGCGTTGACTACAGATGAGCTTGAAGTCAATACGTTTTCCACATGCCGCGTCGAGCATATGGAATTGGCTGTTTTTGGGGATGGCCCTTGTGAGATCGAAATTTCTAAAACATTCATACCTGTCACGCGTGAACTGTCACTTCGAATCATTGACGGCACTCGTGCAATGATTGAGCTCAAGCAGCCGGATACGTTGACGGAAAGGTGCGAGGCGCGGGCTCCTGGAGCCGAGCTCCCTTTGATCCCATTACGACTGTGCAAGACGCTAGATGTTTATCGAGATGGGGGCATCTTGTTGGTGGATTGTGATTCTTCCTGCAGACTCAGACTAGAGTAATGCTCCTGTTAGGCTCTATCTGGACGAATGGCTTTGGTGACTGAGCCGAGCGAGCCAATCAGCAGGAATACCGCCCAGAAAACAGCGAAGATCGCCACGATGATTGCACCGAGAGCGTCGGTGATACTTACAAAAATACCGGGGACGAGGCCGTGCAAGAAGGAGATGATAACGATTCCCAGGAATGAAGTAAAGACAATGAGGACCAAACCCTTGTTCTCGAGAAAGCGTCGATGCGCAATGATCAGACATATAGCAAAGCCCAGCTTGAGCATCATCAACAAACCCAATAGAACGCTTGCTCCTCCTCGGTCGAAGAAACCATAGATGGCGAGATAAGTGAAAAATCCAAAGAAGGATAAGACTAAGGAAATCATCAGGAGGAGTAGGCCAATCGCAACGAAGATCATTGCGATACCACCGAGAATCACCATCAGAGAGAAGATGAGCGTTGCACAACCCTGAACCCTGCCATGTACCCGCTGAGGGATCACAAGGCTGGCGCCCATGAGTGCCACTGTGAACAACACAACGCCATCGAGAAGCGCCATATAAGGTATGCCCAATCCTGGTGGTTTCTTCCCGCTCAGAATTTCGAGTTCGTTCTGATCGATACTCTCAAAAGCTTCTCTCTCCTCGCTACCCTCGGGGAACATCCCGGCGGTGACATGTCCTCCTAAACCTGGGATCACGATGGATGCGCCAATGTCAACCAGAACAATGACGACAATCAATGCGATTGCCAAGAAGAAGAACGGTCTTTGTAAACTCTTCACGTTTCTTTTCTCGGATATGGCTGGTTATATATTGGTTTAAGCAAAGGTCGCACCCCCCATTCGTTCCTTATTATGCCGAGAGGATGATCGGACTTATTGTTCTTTAATCCTACTATATTTGTCAAGATTTATGAATTTTGTGGTATTTGCACTTGGTTATGAACAGCATTCAAACACTTGATCGATCATCTGAGGCTGGGATTGTATATGCTAGTAGTTCCTAATTGTGGTGGAGTAGCATAACTTTGGCCTAGTCTCTAACCAAATTATCAATATTCGAGACCTGTAATGTTCCGATTATGGTACTACTTACATTCTCGGCTGACCAGCACCAAAGTAGAGCCGATGCAGGAGGATGTAGCACATAAACCTAACCTATTGGAGGTGACGTATGAGTAAATCGAAACAACAGCCTGATACCTGGGAGATCGTCGATAATGGGGAGGCACCCTGGGCAATAGGAGAGGACGATGACACCGTAGCAGGGAGGACACTACCCGGTTCGTCAGCAAGACCTGAAGAACTCAAGAAAGTTATCGCGGTAGAAAAAGCTAAACACCGAGCTGTTCGGAAGATCAATGTCGGGGTGTTGGATCAGCAACGCGACCTTACCGAAGTGGGTGAATTTTGGACGACGAATCGGGTTGTTTCATCGGATCGCGAGAACTCGAAGTCAGCCTCATCCGGCGAAGATATCCAAGAGGTCCAATCATGAATGGGATCACAATTAGAGCAGTCCAAACGGCGAATCAGACAGGCGTAGATGTCGATGTATTCGATCCGTTTCGCGATGCCCTCACGCTTGTCATGCGCCTGACTGTAGACGACGAGGTGATCGACCGGGGGGATTGGTCGAGCTTCGAGGCGGTTTTCCAAATTATCGATCCAGCGAGAGAAAGCGTTGTCGTCAACAGCATTATGCGAGAGGGGTTCCGATGGAGTAGTTTCTGGATCAGTAAAGGTAGAAACTGGGGTCCAGCTTCTGGATGGACGACAGCTGAGCGATGGGGACTCGACTGGGGCTGGTACCGCGATCTTTCGGGTAATGCGAGCGTCTTCGGATTCCGAGGCATATTCAAAGCCTATTACGGTGAAGGCGGTTCAGGTAGCCTTAGCACGGAGGACTTCGCGGTTTCGGAGATCAAGTGGTTCAGATTGAAGGAGATCTATCGGCTCTAACGTCGTATGTCCGAATGGCTGGAAGAGCAGCCGACAAGGATGTAAGCCTAATGGGGTGAAAGCATCCTGCTGTCAACGGCTCTCAATTTAGTCGACTAGCATATCTGGGGACATTATGAGATATCGAACTGTGGGGTGCTCGGAATAGTACACCACGGCTGCTCAGTTCCTCTAATTGTCAATGGTTCGGCTCATTATGGCACTCGCCTAAAAAATGGGGAGTAATATGAATAGGCCAATGAACCTACGGACACAAGGGCAACATCGTTAAGAACGACCCGAGTGGCGAACAAACCCGTTGGCATGCACATCAACGGATGGTTGCATCCTGAGCAACGAGATTGCACTGAACTTGCTGTACACGATGTGTCCAAGCGCCACCCTGATTCTAACGCAGGGAATGTTGATGTCCTGTGTGGAGAAACGCGTGAATGAACCATAATTGATCTTGACCAGGGGATACGCGAGAATGAGTGGGTGGGACGGGGAGCGCCGCTCACCTCGCGATTGTTGGGCACACATTCTATGAGCCGACCGAGCCGCGAAAAGTTGTAGATAATGAAAGGAGAAATGAAATGCGACGAGAGAAAGTCCTGCAGATCGCCTTCGCGTTTGTGGCAATCATGGTACTTGCCAGTGGGTGTGGCAGTAGTGGTCCTGGAAAGGTCAGTGGCAAGTTGGTGGATCCTGATACAAGGAGAGCGGTTGCCGGAGTGCCTGTATGGTTGATGCTTGTGGAGGAGGAACCAGTGGAGGGAGGACCCTTTGTGATGGTGGATGAGAACAGGGCAGTACCGGTAACGGATCCCGGAATACAGACGGAGACAGACGCAACTGGTGAGTTCACGTTGGAAGAAGTGCCGGTAGGGGAGTATGTCTTGATGGGCGGGGGACCATACGTACTGAAGGACGAGGCAGGCGAAGCTGTGGTTTTTGAATTGTCAAGCGGAGAGGAGCTTGACGTGGGGCAGGTCTCTTTTCAACCATAGTGGATAACCATGACGATGGTGGTGTATGCGCCGCACACATAGGCTTGTGAGGTAGTGAGTCGCCGAGCTTAGCACAAGTCTGTGTGATGGCGAATTGCATGTGTGGAGATGACTTCCCGATGCATTAGAACAGAACTGGAATGTGGTGGGGATTGGTGGAAGGTGTTTTCCCATTTTTAGACAACTACTTAATTCGAGTGGTGATCTTGGGAGCCATCGGATTGGTTCTAAAGGCTTTGCTGACACCGGTCTTAAGCTCATTAACAAGAATGGATGATTACTTACTTAAGGCAGCGTGGAAGCTCAAGGATATCCTCGAGAGACCAACGTCATCAGGCGAGACGGCCGAGGTTCCATATCTGGTTTTTGGGCACACGCACGATCCGAACATGGTCCGACTTGGGAAGGATGGTCCCTGGTATGTCAATACAGGTAACTGGCTTAATACAATCGACGAGGTCGAAAGCTGGAGCCGACTTGAACGGGATTTCACTTTTCTCCAAATTGCTAAGCCGGATAAGAACAAACTCCCTGGATTATTCCGGTGGAACCCAAACACGTATAACCCTGAGCAAATTCGAATTCGTACTGGTGAATCAAAGGAAAAGAAGGAACCGAATGGTGAGCAATTCGATAGGGGGAATGCAATGAATTGGAAAGAAGTTCACAAAGAAGCGTTCCTATTTGATCTCCACGTACATCCATCCTTAAAGGTATCGCTAATCAATCGTTTGCTGACAATCGATAATAGGGCCGCGAGCTAATTCGATCCTTTCAGTGTTCGCACGGATTTTCCCAAGCTTAAGGATGGCCGTGTGGATGCCATCAACTCAGTCGTATATGTCCCTGAACGGGAACTCTTGAGAGATTGTAAGTTGCTTCGGTATGTTGCAAACATCCTGCCTTCTGCAAGACGTGCATTTTCTGGTCCTCCTTTCGAAGTTGCTCTGGAACTTATGACCAGGATGGAGGACGTAGTTGAGAAAGCTATAGATCCGGATACGGGTCTACCCTATGCAAAGATGGCGACTTCTCTGAAAGAGCTGGACGAGAGTTTGGATCAAGATGGAGGGTCGCAAATCGCGTTCACTCACAGTGTGGAAGGAGCGAACAGTCTCGGGAAAAATGGGAGTGAGATAGAAAACCTTGAGCGGTTGTTTCACCGTGGGGTAGCAACATTAACGCTTGCTCATTTCTATGACAATGGTATCGCTCCCCCCCGTATTTCCTTTTCCTGAATATGTTCAGAAATTAGGCTGTTTTCGTGGAACACGCGATCTGACACGCGGGCTTTCTCCATTGGGCAAGGACGTCGTTGAAAAGATGGTTGAGATGGGCATGATCGTAGATGTTACTCATTGCACGCCCCAGGCTCGTAAGGATGTATATGAAATTGTCGGCCAGAGGGCTCCGCTCCTCGCAACCCATGTCGGTGCATATGAAATCAATCACAATCCTTATAACTTACATGATTGGGAAATGGAGACGATCGCTGAATCGGGAGGGGCCGTGGGTGTCATTTTCATGAATTATTGGTTAACGCCATACGAGAGAAAAAGGGGCCTAGGATTTGTTGCTCAGACAATAGCCAAGTTTGTAAATGTTGCCGGTGAGGATCATGTTGCATTGGGGAGCGACTTTGATGGGTTTACTGACCCGCCTGATGACTTGAAAGACGCCTCCGAACTACCCAATTTAACCCAACGGATGGTTGGGGAAGGATTTTCCAGAGAGCGGATCCTAAAGATCTTGGGAGCAAATGCTTTACGAGTGTTGCATGATGGGTGGGGCAAGGAAAACTAGACTTGTGGTGTGCACGGGTGATCCGACAGGATTAAGCTGAAACACTTCACTGTAAGATACTCAAGTGAGTGGGGCACAAGGAGCCCTCAAACATCTTGGAGTGTGACGGTGATTAAGAGGCAAATGAGTGAAATTGAGAAGACAGAAGCCGATAAGGTATTCGCGGGCGTTGTGGATTATGGAAAGATCCAAATTTCTGAGGATGATGAGTTTCCACTCAGAGCGGAAAAGATTGGCGCATTTGTCGGTCGGAGAGACCCACGTAACACAAACGCTGTCACCTTGGGTAACAGGGTCAGGTTCTCACGTGTACTTAAAACTCGAGAGACAGATTCCGAGGATGAAAACCTCAGAGACATGGGCTGGTTGATACACGAATTGACCCACGTCTGGCAGTTTCAAACATACGGATGGATCTATTTACCTCAAGCGATTGGCGCACACCTGACAAAGGGACAGAAAGCGTACCAATATAGTGAGAAGTCAACGCTTGAAGACCGCGGAGAAGATCTAAAGGTAATGTGGGAGCAGGGGATTCGTTTCCACAACTTCAATCGTGAACAACAAGGGAATATCACGCGTGATTACTATCGAAGGTTAGAGCATAGCATGGATACAAGTGGCTGGTTATTGTTTATTGAGGATATGCGCACATTGTAGAAAAGCAACGTATTGAAATTTGTTTCCACATTTTCCTCAAATGCGAACCTTTACCGAGCCGTCATGAACTGCAGTTAAGATTTACATGATTATTTGCTCTAGCGCAGTGAGTTATTGATCACAATAACCTTTCAGCAAATCGCTCTAATGCAATTGTATGGCTTTCTGTCGCGGTCGGTATGTATGGTTCAATTACAGGAAAGAATTTGTGTCCGATTATTATGGTAATAGGACACAGAACTTAATGTCATGAGTGAACAAACCGGAGCTATTTGGA
>JABAOH010115358.1_pt2 | contig 21324 bp, 29 predicted proteins | sample 7062181 | NCBI WGS metagenome assembly JABAOH01 (sample SAMN14538630, study PRJNA623070) | marine sediment metagenome | biome: marine biome [ENVO:00000428]; feature: marine pelagic biome [ENVO:01000023]; material: deep marine sediment [ENVO:00002113]; isolation source: pool of 5 deep marine... | reverse complement strand
GGATATACTGTTTTGTAAATTCTATCTGAATGAACTGGTCCAGGGTTTGTTGCAATTGATATGATTCCTTTGTCAGTTAATTCCCATGACATGCATTCGGCAAGTCTGTTTTTTGCACCTTGTGATGCTGTGTATGGGCTTCTAAATCTGTAAGGTCTTTGTTCAAGAGGTCTTTCTTCTGTAAAGAAAGTTGAAATTGTAATTATCTTTCCACCTTCTTTCATAACTTTGAGAGCCTGGACTGAGCCCCAAAATGTTCCAGTCAAATGAATTCCAATTGTACTTTTAAAATCATCTAGTGGCGAATTTGGAAAACATGTTACTGGACCTGAAACTCCTGCATTGTTTATGATAAAATCAACTGTTGAATTTTCATTTTTCAAAGTATCAAACATCTGAGTCATTGCAGATTCGTCAGCAACATCGACACCGGCAAAAATTTTGACATGGGCACCACTATTTTTTTCGGCAATTATTTCTTCAAGCATCTTTGAGGTTTCTTGGAGAGGTTCAGGCCTCCTACCTAAAATAATGACACTTGCACCATTTTCAACAAATTTTTTGGCAATAGCTTGGCCAATTCCAGTACCGCTGCCTGTAACTAATGCAGTTTTACCCTGAAATTTTAGCATAGATAACAGAACAGTCTCAATGTATTATTTAATTTAATTGTTGAAGGGAAAAAATAAGGTGGTTTTCATTAAAATTTGAATATTTTCAATTCTTCATCTCCTAACAAAATAGAAATTTTTTGAAAAATCCTAAAACCTTAATTCTGTTTTATCTAGTGAAAAATCATGAATACTGCTCCTTTTTGGAATAAGAAAGTCTGTTCTGATTGCAAAAGGATGAAGTGCCAGAAGGGATGCATTTGTGATTGTCATCAATTACGCGATAGGTTAAACTAGCATTTTCTTAAATTCCTTGATATCTTTATTTGTGGGTAGGATTCTAGGTTTTTCGTGCACGATACAGAATCTGATACTTTTGTATATCAAACATGGCCTGAAAAATTCGTAGATATGCTATCTGAGATTGGTGTAGAATCAGAAGCAAAAGAAATTGCAACAGTAGATGTAGAGCAAGGTGATTATTACAGCAGATATTTCTCTCAAACTCCTAGAATGGTTACAAACAAGGGGTGTCTTGAAGTTAAAAATTCCAACATTGACGTAATTCAAATTATTCAAAAGGGATAGAACATGCAAGATCCAAATCCACTTCCATGGGGCGCAGAAAACAGATTCCAAGCTCATTTTATTGTTAGAAAAGATGTTGGACGTGCAGGTTCAAACTATACTGCAAAAACACAACTAACAACACAAGGTCACTTTGCATCAAAAACAGTTACCAAAGTACAGTGGAGTGGACCGGGAAGTTTAGCTGAACACCTCAATGAAGACACAGAACTTAATGAAATGATTTCAAAACAAACTCTCAAAGATGCTGACATCATTATTGAACCAACAGAAGGCGCAATAAGAATTAGAAATCAATGGAAAAATAATTTATCTTTTGGAATTACAGAAGAACTATTCTGGATTTATGACCGAATCGCCGGTCACATAAAACAAGTCTAAGCCTTCCACCAATCAAGTGCCAAAAAGTCTACTTTCTCTTTACCTTTAGGGATTGCTAGAATGAATTGCTTTCTAACTGTTGTTGCAAGACGTCCAGCTAAAACAATTGCAGTTGATGTTACTGGGTCCTTTCTGTTATAAACTTGAATCAAAAATGGTGCATGATCAATTCCAGGTCCTTTCTCATAAACTGCAAAATCACATCCAAACTTTATTCCGGGATTGATAATGTATCCTTTGTCTCTAAAGTTTTTGTAAACAAGATATTTTTTCTCAAAGTCATGATATTCATTTTTGCAAATTTCATTCATTCCTTCAACTGTAATCTTTTTCTTTTCTTTGTAAATTGAAATTTTTTTGTTTTCAAGCAAATACAATCCTTCAATTAAATCTAAAATCAACGGAACATCAATTTCTTCAGGCTTTGGTTTGGGAATCCCTATTGGTTTCCCGTAATATCCACTGCTGAAAAGCTTGCGTGAATCTTCAATGTCCCAAACAATCAATCTGTTCTCAACAAGATCACACTTCATTGAAACTCAATTCCAACATGTGTATATGAACTGTATAACATGAAATGCGATATAGTAAAAATATGAAAAAAGAATGTATTATAGGCTGAGTGCTAGCAGTATGAATGAATCTGAAACTCTTTGACACTTGTCTGCCATCTCTTCGATTCCTTCAATCACGTCTTTCATTAACATGAGTTCTTTAGTGTTTGTAACTTCGGTTAAAAGTTTCAAAGTTGCTTGTCTGTATTTGAGGTCAATCTCACGTTCTATTGTTTGAGTCTCTTGTGCTAACTCTATTGCACTTGCTGTATTTGTGCTAAGACTGCGTATAATCTCATTTAGTTTATAGATCTGATCAACTACAAGCTCAATTAGCTTTGTAAGATCAGTTTCTAATTTTGAAGATTTTAGAGTTGCTGGCTTTACGTTTGATAATTTGAAGGATATTCCTGTTATGTATCCTGCAATCTCATCCATCGTATAAGCTGTATTGAGAAGGTTCTCCCTGTTCATAATTAGGCCTCCTACATCTGCAACCTCTCTTGTAATCTTTCGTCTGAGATTTTCTACTTCTTCTTCGATAGTTGAGATCTGCTCAAGAGTATTTTTGATTCCAGTCTTGTCTTTTTTCATCATTAGTTCTGGGAGCTGGGATAGTTCTCTTGATGCATTTAAAATTCTGTTGATCTCGTCTTGTAAAACTGCAATTGCCTTTCTTTTAGCTTGAACTTCAAGTTCTCCGCTATACATTTCAAAAATTCATCAACTGCTAGGTAATTTAAATCCTCGATGAAAATGAGAAATTTCTGTGCGTAAATTACATCAAACTTTTCTCATGAGCTATCTTTTTTTGTCCTTTGTATAGCGTAACAACTTCCTCATTAGTTGAGGCATCTTCAGCAAATTTTTCTTCTCGTATCTTTCCCGTAAATTTAGGGAATCTCAATGCCAATCCAGCACCTTTTCTTAAAACGTCCCAAGCTGCTTTATGAACTGGAGATAAAGTAATCTCAGAAGCAACTACTTCAATTACAAGTTCGGGTTCAAACCAAACGTCAGCTTCCATTTCACTATTAATCCTTGGATTTTTCTTTATTGTCACTTTATCTGATAAAATTTGGTATAGTTGATCCAAATACTCATCTGTAAATCCTGTTCCCACTTTACAAATACTGGTAAATGTATCTGTATCATCATCATACGAAGCCAAAAGAAGAGTTCCATATCTCCCTGTTCTCCTTCCTTTTCCAAAAAATGCGCCAATCACAACTAAATCTAAACTATCTCCCAATTCATTTCGATATTCTCTTTTGAGTTTTAACCAAAAGTTTCCGCGAGCTCCTGCCTGATATGGCTTGTCAAGCATCTTTAGCATTAATCCTTCACACCCCGCATTGATGCTGTTTTCCAAAAAGTCTTCAATGTCGTTTTCAGATTTTACAATACTCATTGGAACATGTTTGGCATAATCATCTTCTTTGATTATTTTCTCCAATATTTTGCGCCTTTCCTCATAATCCAAACCTAGACAACTTTTTCCATTGTAATACAAAACATCAAAAAAGTTTACAGTAATTGGATATTGAAGTACTGCTTTTTCTATTTTGTATTTTCTTCTTCTGTGCATTAGTTCTTGAAATGGTAAAAACTCTCCAGTGTTTTCATTTATAGCAACGGCTTCAGCTTCAAGTATTGCTTGATCTGCTTGCAAGACTTTTGGTATTTTTTCAATAATGTCTGGATAATACTTTGAAATGTTTTCAAGACTTCTTGAAAACAAAATTACTTTGTCCCCTTCAACATGTAACTGTACTCTCTCACCATCTAGTTTGTATTCAGCTGCAAATTCAGAGCCCATCTTCTCTGTTGCTTCTTGTTCACTTTTTACCCTGTCTGCAAGCATTGGTCTAATAGGATTAAACATAACAATTGCAAAGTCTTTGACTCCTTTGAGCCCCTCACTTGCAATTGTATCAGCGACTTTTCCTAAATCACTTGAAACATTATATGCATGCTCTAATGGCTTTCTGTTTTCTTTATCTCCAGTAAAAGCAATCGCAAGTGCATCCATTACTGTATTTTCTGCAACCCCTAAACGCAATGTCCCAAGCAAAATTTTCAAAATGTAACTAGCTTCAAGTGGTGTTGCATCATTGAGTAAACTTGAGATGTATTTCATTTTCATGTCTTGTGAGCGTGCACCTTCAAGTTTTGCAATCTTAAACAAAGTTTCATAGACTCGCTCAACGGAAATGTCTTCCATCAAAAACGTTGTCTGTGTTTTTTGCTCTAAAATTATTGTAGCAGCTTGTCCTAAATCTCCACTTTTTCTGTACTCCTCTTCAATCTTTTTTATGGCAATGCCTGATGACTTTGCAATGGCTCGAATTGCAAGTTTTTCTGCTACTCCAAGCTCAACTCCTTCAAAATCAGGACGAAGTTTTCCTTGCAAAAGATAAACGATCTTAGATATTACTTCTTGCGGGGTGTTTTGAAATAAATCCACCAAGTGCTGAGTCAGCTCTAGTCTTTTTGTAGTTGCCTCCATTTTGTTTAGCGACTCGGCTAAAATCGAAAACTTCACTCTAATCTTTGGTTATACTCAAGAATAAAAGTTTGAATCTAGTTTATAGTAACCCTGGTCCTGCAGAGTGACTTGGAGAATCTCCTTCGTAATGAATCAAAACAAAGACTTGAGATTTTTCGTTTTTGTTTAGATGGCTAGTAATTTTGATATCTATTACCTTTACATTTTTGATAAAGTCATTGACAGATTTCTCCACGATGTATTCTACACCGCTGAAGATCTTCACTGGCATACAATCACTTTAGTTTTGAATTAATTATTTGTTTTCAGGGCTAAATGTACTTGAAGATAGTTGGTTTATCGTGTTTAGGTTGTTTTGATACTAGCGCAAAATTGTATAGAGGATAAAGTGCCTTGTATTGTTTCATAAAACTCCATGCTACATCATGAGTTTTGAATTCTGTTCTTATGCCTTCAATTTGACTCTCTTTTCCAAACACATCAAAGATTACAACATGATAATTTTTTGGGCGGTTATGTGGTCTTGCTTTTAAGAGCCATGCTATGGCAAACACAAAAACAGAACCCAAGATTACAACCTCGCCTGCACTTTTGAAAAATGTCATCAAAACTCCGGGTATGGTTTCTCCAAATAATTCTACTACGATATTTGAAAATCCAATGACTGCTATTGCTGTAAAACTATAGGTTTTCCAATGAAAGATTTTCAAAAGATTTTGCATTAGACAAGAACACTAGTTCCTTTTTTCTTTTAACTATTTCCCAAAAAATGTCCAGCTAAGAACTAGATTTTTCTTAATCAGGATCTTCGTAGTTTTCCTTTCTCTCGCCACTTGGGGTGCTGCCCTCAACTGGTTTCATTTTGCTTTCTAGGACATCCATTCTGGCTCTATATCCTTCTGCATATTCAAGCTCAGATGGTACAAGTGTAGCAGGATGAATGAATCCTTGACTTCTCATTGCTAGTGCTTTCTTTGTAGCAATCTCTCTAACATAATCCCAATCAGGTGTTGAGAATCCATCAAATGGACCAGTAAACTTTCCATTGTGCATACTAAAGACTAGGGCTTGAACAATTGGAATGCAGAAATTAATTGTGGCTGCAGAGTTTAGTTTTACAGGCATTAGTGGCATGTTATGACTACCACGTGTATTTCCTGCCACATAGTGTGGATTGTTAAATACACTTCCCACTTCTTCAGTTGCAGGAAATTGCTTTTGAGTTCTTACAACACAAATTGGATCGTCTTTTCCAACATAAGTTCCAGCAATGTTATGTAGTCTATCAGTTGATGATGCAACTATTGGCTCTCCATCTTTGGTAGTGATTGTTGATACTACATATCTTCCTGGATACATTAATGCAGCTTCAATTGAAGGCTTGTCTTCCCATAAGGATAATTCTGCGACTTTGCCTTCTTCCACATCCATGATATTGATATTTACACCACCTGCAAGTGATTTGTTTACAATTAGCCCTGTGTTACTTAGTGCATCTACAAACATTCTGTAAAATGGATAATTAAAGGCGCCAGGTTCTGTTTTGTCTGCTGCAAATACTGTAAAGGCTTCATTTGGTCTTTCTTCAAACTCCATTTCTGCAACACCAGGACCCATTCCTTTTACGTTTCCAGAAAAAGAGTCCTTTAGAAGATCTTGCCCTGCACCATACAGGCCTTCTTCTCTTGCAACTTGGGTTCCTGCCATAAATGCATCCCATGCAAGCTTATGGATTTGATTATTGTCAACGCCATGAGTATGTGACATTACAATATGAACATCATCGCCACAATATCCAATATAGTAGTCAATTAGTAAATCTCCAGATTCTTTGATGGTTTTTCTTACTGCGTCTAAAAGTCCATCACTAGGCCTTGTATGACCTCCAACTCCGCCAACATCGGCTTTGATTACAGATACGGTTATTTTCATAATTGTTCTCAATGGCACCTCGATTTATGTGTAATTTTAAAAAATTCATGATCTAAAAAATATTCAAAAAACCTCGAAATTTTTTCAAAAATTCATAACAGTAATAAATCCCCTTGAACACGGAGTTCACATGGCAGATAAACCACACTTGAACCTGATTGTTACAGGACATATTGATAATGGTAAATCAACAACTATGGGTCATTTCTTGATGGATCTTGGGGTTGTAGATGAGAGAACCATTGCAGCTCATGCAGCCGAATCCGAGAAGACCGGAAAAGGTGACACTTTCAAATATGCTTGGGTTATGGATAACATTAAAGATGAAAGGGAAAGAGGTATCACAATTGACCTTGCTTTCCAAAAATTTGAAACTCCTAAGTATTTCTTCACATTAATTGACGCACCAGGTCACAGAGACTTTATCAAAAACATGATTACAGGAGCCTCTGAGGCGGATGCAGCAGTCTTGGTACTTTCTGCAAAAGAAGGAGAAACTGATACTGCTATTGCACCAGGTGGTCAGGCAAGAGAGCACGCATTTTTGCTCAAAACACTCGGTGTAAACCAACTTATCGTTGCTATCAACAAGATGGATGACAGCAACTATTCTGAGGACGCCTTCAAGGCAGCCAAAGAAAAAGGTGAAAAATTAGTACAATCTGTAGGTTACAAACTTGAAAATGTCCCATTCATTCCAGTATCTGGATGGAAAGGAGACAACTTGGTTAAAAAATCTGAAAATATGGGATGGTATTCTGGTAAGACACTACTTGAGGCATTTGATGACTTTACAGTAGCTGAAAAACCAGTAGGCAAACCACTACGTGTTCCAATTCAAGACGTTTACACAATTACTGGTGTAGGAACTGTACCAGTAGGTAGAGTTGAGACAGGAACAATGAAGGCAGGAGATAAAATTATTGTAATGCCAGCAGGTGCAACAGGTGAAATCAAATCAATTGAAACTCACCACACTGAAATGCCATCAGCAGAAGCAGGTGACAACATTGGTTTCAACCTTAGAGGTATTGAAAAGAAAGATATCAAAAGAGGTGATGTTCTTGGAACTCCAGACGCACCACCAACTGTAGCTAAAGAATTCAAAGCACAAATTATTGTAATTCACCATCCAACAGCAATTGCACCTGGATACACTCCAGTAATGCACTGTCACACAGCACAAGTTGCAGCAACAGTAACTGAATTCCTTCAGAAAATAAATCCAGCAACTGGTGCAGTCGATGAGGAAAATCCAAAGTTCCTCAAAGTTGGTGATTCTGCAATGGTGAAAATTAGACCAGTGAGACCAACTCCAATTGAGACCTTCCAAGAATTCCCAGAGATGGGTAGATTTGCACTCAGAGACATGGGCGCAACTATTGCTGCAGGAATCGTCAAGGAAATCACTGAAGAATACAAACCATAGGGCGAGTTAGATGACGCAAACTGCCCGTGTCAAACTCACCTCAACCAGCTTACCAAAACTAGATGGTGTTTGTGGTGAAATCATGGGCATTGGTAAAAAAACTGGCGTCAAAGTTAAAGGTCCCACTCCACTTCCTGTAAAAAAACTTCATGTTGCTACTAGAAAATCTCCTTGCGGAAACGGTACAGAAACTTATGAGAAATGGGAAATGAGAATGCACAGACGAATAATCAACATTAACGCTGATGACAAGGCAATAAGACAATTAATGAGACTAAAAATCCCTGATGATGTCTATATTGAATTGTCTTTGACTTAATTTGGTATCCCTTAAATTATAGAAATTTTGATGATAAACATGGTTGACGAAAACTTTACTGAAGAAACTCCTCAAGAAACCTTTGATGTGGTTTATTCATGTTTAAGATGTGGAACTCATGTTTCAAACAGCGAGTTATCACGATTACCAGAGATCAAATGTATCTGTGGGTTTAGAGTTTTTACAAAGGTTAGACCTCCTGTAGTCAAAACAATAAAGGCTGTATAATCATCTGTCTTTTTTGTAGATATGTTCTCTTTGCAAATGAGTCCTCATATCTTCCATATTTGAGAAATTCTTCCCACACTCTTTGCAATCATATGGATTGTCTTTAAAATGTACAACCTGTTGGTGTTGCATCAGTTGTTCTTGTTTTGAAAACTTGGTTGAGCAAATATCACATTGAAATTTTTTAAAAAATCCCATGATTTATCCTAATTCTGCTTTTTTTCCATCCCAGCATTTTCTACAAAGCTGTCCTTCCATCTTCCACTTTGGTTTAGGATTATAACGAATCAATCCAATCTTGCCCCCACACAGTGCACAAAAATTTTTCTTTTTACTCTGTTCCTCTTCTTTTTTATCAAAACAATTCTTACACAACAATCCATCCATATCCCATTGCCATCTAGGTTCCCACAAATCTGAAATCTTTCTAGTTGTTCCACAAATGACACAGGGCTGGCGTTGTGTCGCCTCATAGTATTCTTTTGTCTTGTCTACATGACAATCTCCGCAAAGAGACCCTTTAATGTTCCATTCTCGTTTAGGTTTGTGTTTATGAGTGATCTCTTTGTTACATACTGCGCAATACGTAGGCTTTTTTGAAAAGAGACCCATTATACATATTGAAAATGATCTATCATATATCTACCTTAAAAATAAAACAAAAGTAAAAAATAGAATTATTCAGTTAAGATTTTCTCAAGAGCTTGGCTGGTGTTTAGCATGCCTTTTCTCTTGGCCAATTCTTCGATCATTTTGTGTTGTTCTTTTGTAAAACAAACTGGCATTGAACGCTTTACCATGCAAATCTTTGGATTAATTATTTTATATAATTTGCGTTTAGAAACATATTTGATACAAAAGCACATCAGAAAACAAAATGACAAAAAAAATACAAATTTTAGTTATTGGCCATAACACGAATGGTTGCACCGAAGAGCATTCCAGAGTAGCATATGAAACAGGAGTGGAAGTTGCAAAAGCTGGGCATGTTTTAGTAACTGGTGGGTTGGGCGGTGTCATGCTTGCTGCTTGTCATGGTGCAAGAGATGCTAAAGGACTAACTGTTGGAATAATTCCCCAAAAAGAAGCCTCTGAAGCAAATGAGTTTTGTGATATTGTTATTCCAACTGGAATGGGACTAACAAGAGATTTTCTTACGGCTTTATCAGCTGATGGAATAATTATCATCGGAGGCGGTTCAGGAACAATGTCTGAAATGTGTGCAGCGTACATGCACAAAAAACCAATGGTTTCTATTCGAGGGATGGGTGGTGTAACTCAACAATTCATTGATAATTACATAGATCATCGCGAAAACATCAAGATTATTGGTGTTAATTCACCAAAAGAAGCTGTTGAAAAAATTCTAGAATTAATTACTGCATAGAGATAAGCAATGGGTCGGGTTTGTAAAACTCTCCATTCTTTTCCGCTAGTTGATTTAATTCATTTACAATATTTGAAATACCGATTTCTTTTGCAGTTTCAAATAATGGTTTTTTAAGTCCAAGTCCAAGTTGAGCGGCTTTTTCAATCTCTTCTATGTCGCTTGCACCATTTGTAACAAGCCATGCTGCATTGTTTAGAATATTTGCAACAAGCTGAATAGGGTTAACTTTTTCTGCCAATTCTTGGGATAATGTTACACGTTCATACTTGTCATCTGAATACTTGTAGAATCCTTCACCTGATTTTTGACCAAGCTTTTTCTCATCAAACATTTTTTCAACAGTTGGGTGTGGCAAAATTACTTTTTTGTCTCTCATATGCATCTCAACTGTTGCTTTGTGAATTACATCCATTCCAGTAAAGTCAGCTAACTCGAAAATTCCCATTGGAAAGTCCAGTTTGAATTTGACAGCTGAATCAATCTCTTCAAGACTTGCACCTGTTCTGTCTTTAATATAACAGGCCTCATGTACCATAGGAATGAATAATCTATTTACGATAAAGCCTGGAACGTCTTTTCTACAAAGAACTGCCGTTTTGTTTACTGATTTTACAAATTCTTGGGTAAGATCAATTATTTCTTGAGATGTTTTTTCTCCAGGAATGATTTCCACTAATTTCATCAATTGAGGTGGATTGAAAAAGTGAATTCCAATAAATTTTTCTGGCCTGCTTGTTGTGTTTGCTATTTCCGTTATTGGTAATGTGCTTGTGTTTGATGCGAACACCACATCTTTAGCGGCAATTGAATCTAGTTCTGCATATACTTTCTTTTTCAAGTCCATTATTTCTGGAACTACTTCAATAACCATCTGTGCGTCTTTTACAGCTTCTTTCAAATCTACTATTGGTGTTATTCGAGAATAAATCGAATCTGCTTCTTGCTGAGAAATCTTTTCTTTACTTGCAAGTTTGTCTAAACTCCATTTTATTTTCTCCATTGCCTTGTCCAAAAATTGTTGTTCGATATCACGAAGAACAATGTTGTAACCTGCAGTAGCTGCAACTTGAGCAATTCCGTGACCCATAATTCCTGATCCCAAAACTGTGATGTTTTTTAGAGTCATCAGAAATTACAAACTTTGTATCCTTTATAATGTATTTCTTATTTTCAAACCAATTTTTATCGTAATTGAAGTTATTTGTGATGTGACCTTTTTCCTATGCTGATTATTTTTTTCCTTTTTACATGACTTAGTTTTCGTTTTAAATTATTTAGTTTCATGTCAGTTTTGTTTTTTTCATACTAACAACAAATTGTAAAAAATGTTACACTCAGAATCTTATAAAAAAAGTTCAACTGTGTCTGTCGTAGAAATTATTCCTAAACTTCAAAAGCAATGTTCACAAAATAATTTGTATGGGGGGGAATCTAATTTTTATTTTTGTGATCGTGTTTGCAATTTTTTCAATTGCTTTTGGAATGTTTAGTGTAAATGAATTTGTTTATGCATCTGAAGAAAAATCAATTCAACCAACAAAACAAACATCTCAACATCATTTCCCTGTAAATGGAATTTGCGCACCCGGATTTTCTTCACTTGGTGAAATTTGTGTTCTCAATGACAGGTGTGGTCCAGGAGTTTATTCAGGAAAAGTTTGTGTTATGGATGGTAAAGTTCAACCTTATCTACGTCCATTACATCAAGCTCATGCAGGACTTTCTGTTGATAATATTATTTGTGCAGAAGGAAAACAACTTGTGTTCAAATCCCATGATGCAACTCCAGCATGTGTAAATGATAACTCTTTAGAAAAAATAATTCAACGCGGTTGGCAAAAAGTAAAACCGCCAATTGCATGTACATTAGAATACGATCCAGTTTGTGGGGTGGATGGTAAAACCTATGGCAACAAGTGTGCTCTTTTAGCAGAACACATGGTAATGAAACATGTTGGTGAATGTTCAGACAAAATTTTAATCAATAATTTTGATGAATGTGTCTCAGCTGGCAATTCTATAATGGAATCTTATCCAAGACAATGTAAAACAAGTGACGGAAAAATTTTCGTTGAACAAATTACTGATAAAATTATTCAAGAAGAATTTTCAATTTTTTATGTTAATTCAAAATTAGTTGAATGTGTTGGTGTTGGAAAACAACAATGTATGCAAATTAAAAAAGAAATGGAATCTGATTGGAAATTTTTCTATGATAAAATAGATGGTTTTGAATTTGAAAAAGGATTTGTTTACAAATTAAAAGTTCATGTAACTGAAGTAGAAAATCCTCCAACTGACTCTTCCTCCTTGAGATACTCTCTTGAAGAAATTTTAGAAAAAGTTCCAGACAATAATTCTCCAGGAATTCTTCCAATTGATATTGATTATACTAAAGAACCTCCAATGATTGATAAAGAAAAAGGATATTTTGTGGGCGAGATTGCAAATGGTGTTTACTGGGTTGTGTCTAACGGCTATCAAGTGATGTTTCTAACTACTGGTGAGGGAGTAATTGTAATTGATGCTCCACAACCAATTGGAGAAAAATATCTTGAGGCTATATCAGAAGTAACTAACGAGCCTATCACCCACATGATTTATTCTCACTCTCATGCAGACCATACTGGTGCAGCAGGACAAATCTATCCAGGAGATATTGAGTTTATTGCTCATCAAGATACTGCAGACATTTTGATTGCGGAAAATGACCCCAACAGACCAATTCCTACTGTTACTTTTGATGACAAATATGGATTATCAGTTGGAAACCAACTGATTGAACTCCATTACATTGGACCTTTTCATTCTGAAGGTGATATTGTGATTTACCTACCCTATCACAAAGTTGCCATGGCTGTTGATTTGTTTCATCCTGGTGGGGCTCCCTACAAAGCATTCGGCGTAACCGTAAATTTGGATGAGCATATCAAGGCACACGATACTCTTGTTGAAGAATTTGATTTTGAAGTCTTAGTGTCTGGCCATGAGCAAATACTTGGAACAAAAGACCACATTCAAACTGATAAGGAATTTGTTTTGTCTGTCATGAATAATACTAAACTTGCAATGCAAGAATTTCCAGAAAACGAAGTAATACAATCATGTGTTGATATGACCATTGAACAGTGGGAAGGAAAATTATCTGATCTTGATCGTTTCATGGAAGATCATTGTATTGCTATGCATGGACATCTTAAAGAAAAGGGGGCCTAATTTGATGTGCAATTTACCCCTAAACTGTCTGTCAGTATCAGCTAATACCGTTTCAACACAATCACAGCTAGGTCTGTCTGCCAATCAAACCCCTCAAGATGTTGTTTCACTTGATAACAATACAATTGCCATGTCTTGTGCATCATCTGATTTACCCCTAAACTGTCTGTCAGTATCAGCTAATACCGTTTCAACCTAGATTAGTAAAATTGTGCTTTAACTTATTTTGCCTATGAACTGTTTGTCTCTCGTAATTCACACATAGAATTTGAGCATAAATCACTCTACGAAGAACATTTTACCTCCAAATCAGTATGGCTTATAAAATAATTAGAAAATAAAACTAGTATGGGTCTTTTCAAACGTAACAAAGATTCTTCAAGTGATGAAACAAAATGTAAAGAATGTGGAACTGAACTTCATGATCCTGACCGCCTTAAGCGTCACATGAAAAAAGCACATGGAAATGTACCTGCAAAAAAATTAGACCCTAATGCTGGAGACGGCGGTACCTGGTAGAATTGGAACTTAACCATAGCCAAAAACTTGCATTAGGATTTGGAGGATGCTTTATTGTTGCAGGACTTGTTTTGTCCACTCTAGTATTTCCATTTTGGAATTTCATCAGAGAGGATGTCTATGAGGATGTTGTGATACTAAACAACGATGATGGGGTTTGCTACGTGGAAACTCAAGACAATGTTCCTAAAACCATTGAAAACTGCTCTCTAAAACAAGGTGATAAGGCCACGATAAAATTTGGAGAAGGTTTGGCTTGGGCTACAATTGTAGAGCCCTGATATGTGATCTTTATAACCAAATCCAAATTTAGAAAAATCATGGATTGTATCTTTTGTAAAATTGCAACTGGTGAAATCCCTACCAAAATAATTACTCAGACAGAAAACTCAATCGCATTTCTTGATGCCTTTCCCTTGACAAAGGGACATACTTTGGTAATCCCTAAAAATCACCATGATAAAATACAAAACATGTCTCAAGAAGAAAATCAGGACTTGTTTTCTACAGTTCATAAAGTTCTTTCCAAAGTGGACAATCTAACAGGCTCTACTTTACTTGCAGTTCATAACGGAAAAGATGCTGGTCAAGAAATACCTCATGTTCATGTTCATCTTGTTCCAAGAAGTCCTAATGATTCAGGAGGTCCCATTCATTGTTTATTTGATTCCACTTTGAATATCTCAGATTCAGAAACCGATGAGATTTATCAAAAACTAAAGTGCTAACTATCTTGGGAACATTCGCTCTTCAGTGTCTTTATTTTCTACAATGATTGCTTTTGTTGGACATGTTTCTGCTGCATTCATTATTTTATTCACCCCTGCCCCTTTTTGATTAAAAACAGATGATTTTGGATTCATCTTTGAGTTTTTATTTATTACAAAAACATTAGGTGCAATTGTTTCACAACTACAACACCCAATGCATAAACTTTGATCAACATCCACAAACAGATTTGGCTGTTTTTTGGGTTCTTTAGCTTTTTCAAACTCTCCATTTTTCCCATCTGCAGTAACCCTTGCATTGTATTCTTCCCAAAACTTTCTTTCGTATTCTTTCCAAAAGTCAGGATTTTCTGATTCAAATTCCTTGGTAAATTTACTCCAGTCTTGTTCTGGAATGTCTCCAGGCTCATGACCTGGCCTTGCTCCCCATGTGGGTTGCTTTTTTACAGTTGCTGTTTTTTGTGAATAGTTTGAAAATGAGGCTTTTTTTCCATCTCTGTAATATTGTTTGATAAAGTTGTAGGCCTCTGTAATTTTTTTAAATTGGTCGCCTTCCTGCTCTGTTATGTTTTTGTCAGGATGATATTCTAATGCAAGTTTACGGTACGCTGTTTTTATCTCCTCAAATGAAGAGTCCGAATCCACATTTAGAGTCTTTAAGGCCTGGTAAGTATTCACTAGCTTTCGTATCTTCGTCATACGATAAAAACAATTTCAGATGGGTTATTCTAAAATCTCTTCGTCTTGGCTCTTCCAAGCAGGATCCACAATACACAAAAACCTCAGATCCTCAGACCCTGTGTTTTCAATAAATTGCTCAGATAGAGGAGGAACATACACTGAATCATCTTTGGAAACTGCTATTTTTTCATCATTAACAGACAAAACCCCCTCCCCTTCCAAGATATAGTAAACTTCGGAGGATTGTAATTTGTGACGAAGAGATCTTCTTGAAGGCTTGAGTGTAAATTGAGCTAGGCTAAATCTAATTCCATTGAGCGTATTGTGAGGATGAAAATATTGTTTTATTTTTGTTCCCTCATTTCCATCAATTTCAGGAATTTCTGAATCTTTTTGAATGGACATGAAAACTATACTACTTTGCTAACATTTGCTTTAAAGTCTGATTCATACCAAGTTGTTTTGTACTCTGAACTTCTAGGAGGTAAAATGTTGATTGCAATATGTGAAAATATTTTTTTCTTGTTTACAGAGCCATGAGTGTGAAGAGTTTTTGCTGGAATGTATACTGTGTCTCCTTCTTTTAGAGTGATTTTTTCAGTTCGTTTAATCTTAAATGAATTCTTGCTTGTCCCATACCGTCTAAATATCTCAAGACTTCCAGAACCTCTTGTAGCAATCAAAACTTGATTTCCACTGTGCCAATGAAGTTTAGTTTTTGCTCCATTGTGAAAATAAACATGGTAGATTCCTTGTTCTTTTGATTTAATTTTAGATGATACATCTTTCATGTGGACTCTTCCGGTAAACCAATTTGGATTTACTTTTCTTTGGTCTCCTGGAGCATAAATATTTGATTTTTTCATTGCTAAATCCTTGCTAGTATTTTCTTTTTCTTTTCTTGAAATTCTTTTTCTGTAATGATTCCTGCTTTTTTGAGTTTTCCTAGTTTCTCTAGTGTCTTTAGATCTTCCTCAGCATTTGCTGCGGCACTTTTAGCAGCTGCAATTCCTTCCGATAATTTCTCAGCTCCTTTTTTCTTTATTACTTCACTTTCTTTTTCTGCTTTTTTACGGAGTTCTTTACTTGTTTTTTTGGCCTGACCTGCAGCCATCACTCCAAACTCAACTGCATCATCCAGGATTTCATCTGCTTTTTTTACTCCCTCATCAATTGCCTTGTCAGCTCGTTTGAGAAATTTTTCAATGTGACCTGGTTTTCTTTTTGTTGCCATGAGTTTTTCATCTCCTCTTTTGTTTTATGTTTTTCCAAATAATCCCTAAATCCATTTGGTTTAATAGCAACTTTTCTAATAGTATATTGTAATTTTGACTAAAAATTATGATAGCCACGTTGTTGTTTTGAAAAGTTCAATTGACAATGTCGAGGCAGCAGCTATTATTGGCGATAAAAAAACTTCGGTATTCAAAAAATTGTTAAAAAAACCAAAAAAATCCCAAGTACAAGTAGACTCTATCAGATTGTTTTACGAGAGTATTTTGAAAATATCTGGAATGTATGAGGCCGATTTTTTCAGGAAAGCAAAACACACCCTGTCAGTAGACTCTAATGTAAAGGAGGTGACATTTGGTGAAAAAACCTTCTCAATCAAAGAAAAATCAGCCTTGAAAAAGGCATTTGTTGGAAGTGGAGGAAAAAATAAAGTTGATTTGCCATTAGAGGAGCATGTATTTGTAGAAGACATAGATGACCTTTACCTTGATTATAGTGGAAATGAAATTAATTTTCCATTCAAGGTGAATTCTAAAACTACAGAAACTTATCCTGATAAAGTTCTAGAAGAAAACTCTCCCAATGTAAAAAAACCAAAGATAACTTATGATGCGGCAATTGAATTACTACAAGACATAATAAAAAAACCCCTACATAATGAAATTAGAAATCTAAAAGAAAAATTTACTGTACTTGAAATTATGGAAGTTTATGTCCCAATATATGAGGCAAGACTAACTGGTCCTAAAGGCAAAGCTGGATTATTAAGATTAGATGCAGTAAGGAAAAAAGTCCTCTAAAGTTTTACTAATCTTTTGAATTCCTCATTGTCATAAAGTTTTTCAAAAATTTTTTCTTTTTTTGCCCATTCTCTAATTGTTTTTCCTTCTCTTGAAACTGCTTTTCTTAACAATTCAAGAGATTCTGGAATCTGTTCCAGTGCTGCCTTGCTTCTTGCCTTGGCATAAATTATGTTGATGTTGTCTTTGTGCTTTTGTAATACCTCATCAAAAATTTTTATTGCTTTTTCATGTTTTTCAAGTTCAGCTAACTCGATTCCCTTGTGAAACAAGGCATCCATGTGGGAAGGATATTTTTTATAAACAGTTTCAAAACAGTTTAGTGCTTCTTCGTGTTTTTTTATTTTTCCAAGAACTATCCCTTTGTAAAACATTGCATTTGGTTTTTTGGAATCTGCACTTATCGCCTTGTCTAAAAACTCCAAGGCCTCATCATACGCTTGCAATCTGTCAAGTAAAACACCTTTGTTAAAATAAGATGAGCTGTTTTTAGGGTCTACCTCTATGGCTTTGTCATAGCACTCATTTGCAGCCTGTGTGTCGCCCATTTCAGCCATAGCAATCCCCTTGTTGTTGTAGGCTTGAGAATCCTTTGGATTAATCTCTAAAATTGTATCAAAGCAGGTCACTGCATCAGAGTATTTTTTGGTCTGATTCAAAGCAAGTCCTTTGTTAAACAAGGCTGAGGTGTTTTTTGGGTCTTGTTTGATTACTTTGTTAAATAGAGAAATGGCCACCTTTGGCTGCCCACGTTCCATCATTGACATTGCATGATACATTAAATCTTCAGGATCTTCTTTTGACCCAAATAATCCCATGCTGGTTTTTAGAATCTATCTGTAATGAAAGTTTAGTTTTTTCATCTTATTAAAAAAATTCGAATCATTATTCATGGAAGCTTAAATAGATATGAATTTCTCCATAACCCAACGTGTATCTAAAACCACTTTTTGGATTTCTAGTTTTGCTATTGATTCCACTTTCAACTTCACTTGACGTTTATGGTCAATCAGAGTTTGATACAACTGAGATGGGATTACAAATGCCATCCATCACTATGAATCCAACATCTGCTCAACCTGGAACTGAAGTTGAGATTTTAGTTACTGCAATGCCCTCCATCCCAGATGATATTGATCCTAGAATGGAATTTTTCATTTACATGCCATTTTTAGAATCAATTGGAGGTAATGTTCCTCATACTTGTGATGGGTCTAGCTGTTTTGCACTTTATTCCTTTGATGAAGTAAATGCCAACAAATTTCCTCCAAAACAAATAACTTTTACACTATTCAGTACTACTAATCCTAAACCAACAGTAGAAGCTGCCGGATGGGTTTCAGTTTGTGATGTAAAAATAAATGGAATCACCAAAGAAAGATTTGGGAATGTCTGCATTGATCAAGATCAACCAATCGGAGACTATGAAATAAAGTTTGGATGGGGGATTCAAGCATCCGAACTATATGATGTAAGAGAAGTTTTGACCTTAACTGTTACTGAAAAAGAGTTTGTTGAAGAAGAAAGAGAACTAGATGCTGATGAACTGGCAATGTTTCAATATGAAGAAGGAATAATTTCTGAATCCGAGTTTGAACAAAAACTAACTGAATTAGGATATGATGAAGAAGAAATTCGTCAAGCCAAGGCTTTGATTGGAAAACTAGAGCATCAAGAAGGATTCAAAACACCTCTAAAAGGACCAATTCCCGTCCAGGGAACGGATTATGAATTAACATATACTATTTCAGGAGGTGTCTTGAAACAAGTCTCTCCTGACCAAGAGGCAGAATCTTTAATCATTTCAGTAGATTCAATTTCAAACGGCACTTTGTTTATCCAATTGCCTCGTGAGGTAATTGATGCCAAATTCGGTGAAGAAGACGACGACTTTTTTGTGTTAATTGATGGATTAGAAACTGACTTTGATGAAATAAAAACTGCAAATGATAGAACTCTTACAATATCATTTCCTGAAGGAACTGAAGAAATTGAAATTATTGGAACTTTTGTTATTCCGGAATTTGGAACAATTGTTCTCTTAATACTTGTAATTTCTATTGTATCTGTTGTTGCACTTTCTAGAACAAAATTTGCATTAGCAAAAATTTGATTATTGGTTTAAAGATTTGAATTTTTTAATGGCCTCTTTTGCCATTTTTTCTAGGTCTTCTGCAGAAGTTTTGGTAGGGTCTTCAGTTGCATAACCTTCTTTTTTCTTTTGTTCCATGTTGTGACTAAGATTTTTAAAATTTAAAGTTCTCTGAGGCCTTGACTATTTTTTTAATATCATCTTTTGAGTGTGCATAAGATATTGCGCCTAGCTTTCCAGGTAAAAAGAATATCCCGTCTTGTGCAATCATCTTAAAATGATACCTGTGAAGCAAAGCGGTATCACATCTTGCAGCATCCGCAGAATTTGTAATCTCTGATATCCCATTTTTTGCAAAATGAGTCATAAATAGAGAACCCTTTCCAGTAACGATTACCTTTTCTCCAAAAACTTTGCCAATTTCCTTTCTGGCCATATTTCCTAAATCATTAATTTTAGAATAAATCTTAGGATTGATTTTTAATTGATTTAGCGTGGCGTGCCCTGCTATCATTGAGGCTGGATTTGCAGAAAAAGTTCCTCCCCCAACATAAGACCTTTCTGATTTTTTCTTTCCAGTAGTATCGGCATATTGCATTATCTCTTTTTTTCCACACATGACACCGATTGCCATTCCTCCCCCAACAATTTTCCCTAGAGTGACAATATCAGGATCTAACTTCATTGTGGGATAAAGACATCCAAATCTAAATCGAAATCCTGTTACAATCTCATCTAAAATAAACAATGAATTATTTTTCTTTGCATATTCTTGGAGTCCTTTAAGATATTCTGGGTTTGCAGGAATACATCCGCCTCCACCAAGTACTGGCTCTATAATTATCCCAGCTAAATCTTTTGAAACTTTTTTTAGGATTTTTAGGGATTCATCTAAATTGTTGTAGGGAATTGAAATTATTTTTTCTTCATTAATTACCCCACTGCTTTCTGATTCAGAAAATGGCCAGTTTACAGATTTTAGCAAATCCGAAGTATAGCCATGCCACCCCCCGTCAATTTTTGCAATTACCTTTCTTCCTGTTACAGAACGAGCAAGTCTTACTGCGTACATTGTAGCTTCAGTACCTGATGTGACATAACGAATTTTCTCAGCTACTGGAACTGCTTTTGAAATTAGTTCTGATAGTTTTATTGTCTGCTCATTAACAGTTCCATACATCCAACTTTTTGCAATTTGTTTTTGCAGTTTTTCTTTAACACTTGCTGGACCATGTCCTAAAATCAAACTCCAATGACCCATCCAGTAATCCGTATACTTGTTATCATCTACATCAATCAGATTTTTTCCAGATGATTTTTTTACAACAAATGGATATGGCTCATAAAATCTTATGTTATGACTTACTCCATTAACATGTAATTTTGAAGATTGAGCAAATAACTTTGCAGATTTTCTAGTCTTTTTTTTATATTCTGAAATTATGCTCATTTTCTAACCATCTTTTTAATTAATTCGGGCTATAATCTAACCAAAGATCGATGACTTTAGGCATGGTTTATATGTATTCTAAATGTCTCACCTTCTGCATACGTAACGCTATAGGCGGCGCTTGTGATGAAGTATGGTGTTATGCCATTTTGTGATTCATGGGCCTCCAGTTACGCATACAAAATGAGGGTTTGATCAAGTGATCAAATCTGAGATGTGAAGATTATGTGCATCCGTCAATTCCAATAAAGTACTAAAGTACTTCAATAATCATGTGATCAGAATCCGGTTGATCCTGCCGGACCTGACTGCTATCGGATTGATACTAAGCCATGCGAGTCATTGTAGTAATACAAGGCAGACGGCTCAGTAACGCGTAGTCAACCTAACCTATGGACGGGGATAACCTCGGGAAACTGAGAATAATACCCGATAGAACATTATGCCTGGAACGGTTTATGTTTCAAATAATTTATTGCCGTAGGATGGGACTGCGGCCTATCAGTTTGTTGGTGAGGTAATGGCCCACCAAGACTATTACAGGTACGGGCTCTGAGAGGAGTAGCCCGGAGATGGGTACTGAGACACGGACCCAGGCCCTATGGGGCGCAGCAGGCGAGAAAACTTTGCAATGTGCGAAAGCACGACAAGGTTAATCCGAGTG
>JABAOH010012844.1_pt1 | contig 21325 bp, 16 predicted proteins | sample 7062181 | NCBI WGS metagenome assembly JABAOH01 (sample SAMN14538630, study PRJNA623070) | marine sediment metagenome | biome: marine biome [ENVO:00000428]; feature: marine pelagic biome [ENVO:01000023]; material: deep marine sediment [ENVO:00002113]; isolation source: pool of 5 deep marine... | reverse complement strand
CTTCACACGGAGAATCCAAACTGGGGAGAGACCCGTATTCAGTCAGAGAGGCAACACGCATCGACGGACAGTCTGACGGCAGTCCACGTTGGCCGCGAACCCGATCCTGGAGCAGAGCCATGCGTGACCGCAGGACGAGCGTGCAAGAGCAAGCGGGATCCCGCATCCACGGTGCCCGGGCCACCCTGGCAAACCTCGGCCGGGAGGTCCGGTTCGCCGTTCGGACGCTCCGCCGGACGCCCGGGTTCACCGTGGTCGCGCTCCTCACCCTGGCACTGGGGATCGGGAGTACGACCGCGATGTTCTCGGTCCTGCACCAGGCGCTGGGGCGGGCACTGCCGTTTCCCGATGCCGACCGGCTCGTCCTTGGACGCGCGACCTTCGGCGGAAACGTGAACCCGTGGGCCTCGTTTCCCGACTACCTCGATTATCGCGATCAGGCGGCGTCGCTCCAATCGCTGGCCACGATCGGCGGGGGCGCCTCGACGGTGACCGTGACCGGGAGGGACGAACCCGACCAGGCCCGTGTCACCTTCATCACCCGTAACCTGTTCGAAACGCTCGGGGTGCGCCCTGAACTGGGGAGCAGTTTCTCAATCGAGGAGCTCCCCGGCACCGAAGGTGGCGAGGTCGTGATCGGTCACGGCTTCTGGCAGCGATGGTTCGGAGGCTCCCCCGACGTCGTCGGCAGATCCGTGGTGGTCAACGGCGCGGCGCTCACCGTGATGGGCGTGATGCCCGCCGGCTTCCGCTTCCTCTACGACCCGGACCTGTGGGTGCCGCCCTGGCCGGGAAACTCCGATCCCATCACTCGTCGATACCACAACTGGCTCCTGGTAGGCCGGATGAAGCCGGGCGTCTCTCTCGACGTAGCTCAAACCGAGATCGACGTCATCTCCGCGCGACTCCAGGTGGCGTATCCGGAATCCAACCGCAACAAGGCCCTCCGGCTGGACGGTCTGCATGAGGCCATGGCGGAAGGATACCGGCAGAGTCTCCTCATGCTCGCGGGAGGCGTGTTCCTCGTCCTGCTCATCGCCTGCGCGAACGTGGCCAGCCTCCTCATGGCGCGGGGCTCCACCCGCGTGTCGGAGATGGCCGTCCGGGCGGCGCTGGGCGCCAGCACGGCGCGTCTCGCGCGCCAACTCCTCGTGGAGTGCCTGATCCTCGCGCTCGTCGCCGGAGCGGCCGGGGTCGTGATGGCCCTCGGGTTCCAGAAACTCGTCCTGGGCTACGTCTCCATGGATCTCCTCGGGATCCGGGAGGGCGGACTCTCCCGGACGATGCTGGCCATTGCGCTGGGCTTGACCCTCGGAACCGTGTTCCTGTTCGGCGTCTTCCCTTCCGTCGCCGCCGCGCGGGCGAACCCCGCGGAGGACTTGAAGGAGGCGAGTCGCCGATTCGGCTCGAGAGCCGGGGGCCGGTACCGTAGCGGACTCGTGGTTGCACAGGTCGCGTTGTCGTTCCTGCTGCTGTTCGGGGCGGGCATCCTGATCAAGAGCTTCATGCGACTGCGGAGTGTGGACCCGGGCTTCCGAGTGGAGAACCTCATGACTGCTGGTGTCGCATTGCCCTCCGACCGCTATGCGGACCCGGCAGTGCGCACCCGATTCTTCGAGGACTTGCAGGAATCCATCGAGGCGCTGCCGGGGGTGGAATCCGCGGGTCTGGTGAGCCGGTTGCCGATTCTGCAGCCGGCGGGCAACGTTGCCATCTGGGATCCCGCGCGCCCACCCGACTCCTACAACGCCACCCCATGGGCGGACCGTCGGGTGATCCTTCCCGGCTACTTCGAGACGATGGAGATTCCTCTGCTCGAAGGCCGGTCGCTCGAGAAGACCGATCAGGCCGAGACTCCCCCCGTTCTGGTGCTCACCCGGACCGCGGCCCAGAGGGTCTTCCCGGAAGGAGACGTGGTGGGCCGAGTGGCCGCGGTGGACATGGGTGGAGACGAGCCGGGTCTGTTCGAGGTCGTGGGGATCGTGGAGGACCATCGGCTCTCCTCCCTCTCCGGCGAGATGCGGCCGGCGATGTTTTTCCCGTACGCGCAAATGCCGGTGACCACCATGCGTCTGGCGGTGGTCACCACAGCGGATCCGGTCGGTCTCATCCGCCCGATCCAGGAACGGCTGTGGGAACTGGACCGTGACATCGTGCTGAGCGACGCTCAGACCATGGAGCATGCCGTCGCAGCGTCGATCGCGGACGCACGCTCGGTCGCCACGGTTCTCGGCCTGTTCGCGACCGCGGCCATCGGACTCGCCGCACTGGGGCTGTACGGGGTGCTGGCGTACTTTGTCTCCCGCAAAACCCACGAGATCGGTGTCCGGGTCGTCCTCGGCGCCACCGGAGGAAGGGTACTTCGCCTGGTGATCGCTCGCGGCATGACACTTGTCGCGGTCGGCCTGGTGTTGGGCCTCGTGGGCGCCCGCGCCTCGAGCCGGCTCGCGGAGGGCATGCTCTTCCGGACCAGCGCCAACGACACCGTCACGTTCCTGGCCGTGACCGGGCTGTTCCTCCTGGTCGCGTTGGGTGCCTGCCTGCTGCCGGCCTGGCGAGCCTTGAGGGTAGATCCCGCGGACGCGCTTCGAGTGGAGTAGATCGAGCGCGCCCTCACCGCCGCTGCTGTTGACCCGTGCCCGTGACGCCTCCGAGGGCGTTTGGCGTCATTCCGGAGCCGTCATCACCACCAACAGCGTCCGCGCGCCCAGCGCGCCGATCACGAGCGACTACTCGATGTCCGCCGTCAGGGGACCGATATCGTCCTCCGCGATGTCGTCGCATGACGCACTCGCCTTCGGCGATAGGTATCTCGCACATGTCCAACGCCACCGCATCGTGTCACGCCCCGGCCGAAGCGTCGTGACCGGACCCGTGCCGGCGTTGTGCGTCGCTTCCCCCGATCCGTCTGCAGCCGGGAATTCCGGATCGCCCAACCCTTTCCACCCCGCCGGCCACATACGTAGTGAGACTGGACGGACCCCGTGAATGGCAAAGTTCGGCCAGCTCTTTCTTCAAGACGGCGTTTGGGCCGGCGAACAGGTCGTCTCGAGGGAATGGGTTGCGGAATCGACGGCGCCACGCCTGACAGTGTTTGGCGACGTGCGGTACGGGTACCACTGGTGGTTCATCGGACTAGGCAGTTACGACGTGCCACTTGCCTCTGGATACGGGGGACAACGCATCCACATCGTGCCGGAGCTCGACCTGGTGATCGTCACGTCAGCGGACTACAGCGACCGCGACAGCGTGTCCGAGCACGAAACCCTGATCTATCGATTGGTCGAGTACTGGATCCTCCCGGCGGTGACGCCGACCAGTTCTGTCGCCGGCGCGATGAGTCAGCCCGCCGGGACGCCGGCGAGGTTCTGACGACCGACGCTTTGACCTTGAGCAGGCCGTCTGATATCCTCGCATGAGCGGTGGGTGTTCCACCCACCGGGCCGATCCCCAACAGCCAGCCCTTTGCCCTCTACGCGGCGTTCACCCTGTCGGGAGCGGCGGGGCTGACTGCGAGATGGTCTGGTCTCGCTATCTGGCGCTGTTCCTGGGGCGCAGCGCGGGGACTTCGGCACGATCCTGCGAGGGGAACGCTGAACGCCGACGGCTAGGCCGTCGCTCTACCCAGCCCCGAACGTCACGCGGCGTTCGGGGCTTCTTCCGAGCTAGAGTGGGGTGTGTCTTGCACGGCGAAGTACGGCATGAATGTCGTGAAAGGTGCGGCAGCGACGCCCGAAATGCCTCGAGAAACCGTTCGATAACCCCTGAGTCGCATGGGGTCCAGAGGCTCGCGGGTGAGCTGCGCGGGGGCTGCGCCCGTGCTCGCGTGCTGCGTAACAGATCCCGCCGTCCCGACTATGACGGCACGGCCGACCGTTGGAGGTTCTATGCGTGGTCGCCCATCGTAGCATCATGTGCAACGACGCGAGGTTTGGCGCCGTCGACTGTAGCGGTCGAGAGGCTGACAGCCGGCTCGGAGGAGGCAGAAGACGCGGCGTCGGCTCTGTCGCAACCTTCTCGCCAAAGGCAGTGTCTAGACGAAGAGCCACTATAGTGGACCACACTGCCCTGGTAGACTCACAATGGCGAGAACGGTGCTCGGCGATCTCGAGCACTAGGTCCTGCTCGCGACACGCTTCGCATGAAGGAGCATAGACCGAGCGTGACGCATCCTTGTGCGCGAGCGAGATTCCTTGAGGTATGTCCGCCGCATGGAGGCACCGCGGGAAGGTCGCGCCGTGCCAGGAAGGCGTCTGCGCGGGCTTTGGGGACCTCGTCGAGCCGATGGTAGGGGACCACGGCTGCCGCTTCGTGTGGTGGGTGGACCCGCCGTACGGGATCACTGCCTGCTCGGGCGAAAGGGAGGAGAATTAGATGTTCGCGAGAATCGTGATCGTGGTTCTGGTTCTCGTCTGCCCGGCTGTGTTTCCAGAGGGGGCGCTGTCTCAACAAGACCTCTCCGACCGGGTAAGGGCGTTGTTTGATGCCTGTGACAGGCCGGAGACTCCGGGTGGCTTCGCTGCAGCGGTGATAAAGGACGGACGAGTCCTGTTCAAGGGCGCCTATGGGTTTGCCAACAGCGAACACGAGGTGCCCTTTACTACCCACACGGTCACCGATCTGGCCTCAGTGGCAAAACAGATCACCGGCTTTGCTGTCGCAGCGCTCATCCAGGAGGGCAGGCTGAGCCTGGACGATGACGTCCGGCGTTATGTGCCGGAGGTACCGGACTTCGGCGATCCGATCACCGTCCGCCATCTGCTCTACCATACCAGTGGCCTCCGTGACTGGGTTGGTCTGGTCAAGATCTCCGGCAGATACACAGAGGACGTCATCACCGATGATTTCCTCATGAGACTCGTGATGAATCAACAAGATCTGAATTTCAGACCCGGGGAGCGGTTTCAGTACTCCAATACCGGATACTTCCTGCTCGCCAAAATCGTGTCCAGAGCCGCCGAGCAGCCGTTCTCCGCGTGGATGAGGGACAACGTCTTTCTGCCGCTCGGTATGAACAACACCCAGATCGGCTACGATCATCGGACGATCATTCCCAACCGGGCCAGTTCATACAAGAAAGTCAGCAGTGGCGACTATCAGAACAGCACGAGCAATCTGGAGTCCTACGGTTCGAGTTCTTTGTTTTCCACTCTCGATGACATGGTCAAATGGGTGGCGAACTACGAAACGAGAAGTATCGGCGGACCCGACATCTGGGACATGATGCTGCAAGAGGGTGCGTTGAACAGCGGTGAGACAGTCAACTACGGCTTCGGGATAAGCATCAACGACGATCGCAGCATAATCAACTACGGTCACGGCGGTTCCTGGGGAGGATACCTTAGTCAGGTTACATACTATCCCGAACTCCGCCTGGCCTATGTCCTCATGACCAACCGTGACCCCAGCGGGGTGTACGTGGATGATGACCTGTTGAGGTTGTTCCTGCCCGACACCTCCGGCCAAGAGGCTGACGAACCAGTGGAGCTCAGTCAGCGCACGCAGGTGGAAATTGATCCCGACCTGCTCGATGATTACGTGGGAACATATGAGTTCTTCGACAACGTAGTGACGATAGAAGCCAAGAGCGACCATCTTCTGGCGCGTCTTCCGTGGGAAACTGCGGCATTCTACCCGGAATCAGACAACAGGTTCTTTCGCAAGGAGTTCGACGCACAGCTCGCATTCCTCAGGGACGACAAGGGTGTCGTCGACCGGCTGGTCTACTACTTCCGCGGGTCTGCAAATCGTCCATTCAGGAAGCTGGATTGGGACGTGTCCGAGCATCCCGACCTGGCAGACCTCCTCGGTGAGTATTACAGCCCTGAGTTGCGTACGCGTTACACAATGATGATCAGTGACAATCGGTTGATTCTGCGGCATCTGCACAATGAGGATGTCGTGCTTCTGCGTAGAGATAGAGACCATTACCTGGGGGACAGTTGGTGGTGCGAGGAGATCGAAATTGTACGCGACCAGAATGATCAGATCACGGGATTCACTCTCACAGCTGACAATGGCAACGTCCAACAGCTGGTGTTTGTCAAACTGTAGCCGGGCTACCGCGGTTGGAAGTGCATGTCACGACGACGGGGTGTGACGCGATCATGCAGCGAACATCTCTGGCTGAGCTTGTGGCATGAGATGTCGGGCCGCGCGGCGTCGCCCAGGCGATGCGCATCTCCGGTTGATCGTTGGAGACCACGGACCCCACTGCGCTCGCAGAGGCTGCGATGTCACGACAGGGAATCGCGGGTGAGCTGTGCGCAGGCTGCGCCAGTGCTCGCGTGGTGCGCAACAAATCGCGCCGTCCCGACTACGACGGCGAGGATGTCTTCGTTCTCGATCTCGAATCGCGGGAGATCCGCACCGGCGTCGCTGGTCTCGGCAACGAGGGATCTGCCAGATTCTCACCCGATGGTCAGCGGTTGGCCTACACCTCCGATGAGTCAGAAAGACCGGAGGTCTACGTGGTAGCGGCCTTCGGGGGGCAGGGAGATGGCAGGTCTCCAGCCAAGGCGGCTTCGCGCCCAAGTGGAGTGCTGGCGGGGATGAGTTGTTCTTCCTCGGGCTCGACTACGAGCTCCGGGTCGCGAACGTCGATTTGCCTGGAGAGCCGGAGCCTGGAGTGCCCGAGCCTCTCTTCGTTATCGCCGGAGCCAGCCCCGGCTACACCTTCGACGTCGCGTCTGACGGCCGGTTCCTCGTGCGGGCCCAGACGTCAAGCGGCAACGCTCAGAGTATCAAGCTGATCCTGAATTGGCCGCGGCTTCTGGAGCAGCCCGATTTCTGATCCTGCAACGTCGATTGCCGCACCCCCTACCTCGATGGAACCGGCGAGCCTCCTCATGACCCTTCGGGGACCGTGACGACGTAGATGTCGGACGCCTCGTAGAAATTCTGGTCGGCAAACCACTGATACTGCGCGAAGGCGACGTGCGTCCCGGCGGGGGCCCACCAGGGCTGCCGCTCGTCGCGCGTGTCGTCATGCGTCAGGCGCCGGAGCGTGCCGCTCTCGAGGTGCACGATCCAGAGATCCGCCGACCCGGCGCGCTCCGACGAGAACACGAGCCGGGTTCCGTCCGGCGACCACGCGGGCCAGCCGTCCGCAGACGGATGCGGCGCCACGACACGAGCGTCGGACCCGTCGGCGCCCATGACAACGACCTCCCAATTCCCGTCGGGCAAGATCCTGCGGCAGGCAATCAGCGATTCGTCCGGCGACCAGGAGGGATACGTTTCCACTTCCGGCGTCGCGGTGATCTGTCGAACACCGCTGCCGTCGGCCTGCATGGAATAGAGGTCGAAGTTGGCCGTGTCGTCCGGCGTCCGGGGCCGACGGGACGCGAACAGAATGCGCTGGCCATCACGCGACCAGAACGGATGCTCGTCGAACCACTGGTTGTTGGACAGGTTGCGCTGGTTGCCGCCGTCTGCGTCCATCACGTAGATCTGCGACCACCCGTCACGGAACGACTGAAACGCGATGCGCGTACCGTCAGGCGACCATACCGGTGTGCCGTCTCTGCCAGGAGCGTCGGTGAGTTGAACACGCGTGCCGCCCGCGAAATCGAGCACGTAGATGTCGAAATCACCGTCCGCGTTGGACATGTACGCCACCAGTCGGCCATCCGGCGAGTACGCCGGGTAGGCGTTCGTGACCCGGTTGAGCAGCTCCGACTCGGAACTGCTGGACGACTCGGCGGCGGGCGAGCACGCGACCGCGCCGTGCCACGCCACCAGCATTAGAACCACTGTACTCAGCCGCATCGTAAACCGATCTCCTCCTGTTACGGCGGCTCGGCACTTGACCGATGATCGTGCCGGCCGTCTGGTGAGCCTGACGATCTTTCGTTGTACAACTCGTGGTGGCAGAGACTCCGGGAAGCCGGCGCGCGGCTCCTGTCGACTGACGTCGTGAAGCGCGTTCTGCCCGTCGTGTATACGTGTCGCATCCGGAGGCTAGGAGTCACGTCAAAGGGCGTCAACGTCACTCTGCCATGCTCGTCATCCCTTCGGTAAGGACTTGATGAACTTGCCCACCAGATTGATGATTGCCCCTTCGAACTGCCATCCTTCCTCCGCCGGTAGCTCGTACAGCGGATCCGCGGTGGTGACAATGATCATGTCGAGTTCATCCAGCAGCACGATCAGGTTCCCGCCATGTCCCGCCGCGTAGTCGAAACGATGCTCGCCGACGCTGGCGGACCACCACTGATAGCCATACCCGATGTCGCTGAAGTAACGGCCAACATTGCGATCGATACCCGCCGAGTACCTTTGCAGCGATTCCCTGACCCAGTCGGCCGGAAGGACCCTGTTCCCCTCGTATTCACCGTCGTTGAGATACAGCAGACCGAACTTGGCCATATCACGTGCCGTAAAGGAGATCTCAAAACAGCCGAAGTTGTAGCCATCTGCATCGCGGCTCCAATCGCCCACCTGTGCGTTGATCCGCGAAAACAGATTCTCCTGACCGTATGACTCGAGATCTGTGCTAACCGCCCGTGCCACGATGACCGCGAGGAGATGAGACGTCAGATTGCTGTAGTTGAACTCGGTGCCCGGATCGCTTACCAGAGGGAAATCAACCAGCCGCGGAATCCAGTGCCAGTTGTCGGTGAAGAAGAGACTATCCAGGTACTGACGCACGCGTTCCTCGTCGGGGTATCCGGCGCGCATTTGTAACAGGTCCCGGATCGTGATCTGCTCCTTCCTCGGATCGTTGATCTGTCCGGCCAACTCCGGGAAGAAATCCATCATCTTCTGATCCACGCTTGACAGATAGCCTTGATCCAGAGCAACCCCGACCAATGCCGAGGCATAGCTCTTCGTCACCGATTGCCGGGCGGACTTCTGCTCAACCGCCCCTTCATTGAAGTAGCCTTCAGCGATCAGATGGCCGTTCTTGATGACCAGCAGCCCATAGAGGGTCGACAATCCAGTCGCATTGAGATACAGCTCCGCCACGAGCATCGGATCCAGCCCCTGCTCTGCAGGCGTCGACACCTTCCAGTCATCCCCAGGTAGCGGTGTGTATTCAACCGCTTCTAGTTCCTCCGTCCGAGGGCGCAGCATCTCCGCAATCTGGGGACGAGTCATTCTGATCTGCTCGTAGTCCAGTTCCAGCCCCAGCGGCCCCAGCGCCTGTCCGAGGCTGTCGTAGATGCGTTTGACATCATCGAGAGGAGCTGTAACGGATTCCAACGCCGTATTTCCGAAGTTGTCCCTCAAATACTTGTTCGCACCGTTGTCCAGCAGGTCCTCCACTATCTCCGTACGGCAAAGGAAAGCGGCGGTGTGAAGTGCTGTTGCCCCATCGTTGTTTGTGATGTTCAAGTCAGCCCCGGCCTCAATCAATGCCCTGGCCACTTCAGTCTTGCCAAATGCTGCTGCAACAATCAGGGGAGTGGACCCATACGGATCTTTCTCATTCAGGTCCGAACCGGCCTCAATGTGCTGCCGAATGGCTTCAGTATTCCCCCGCAGGGCTGCCAGGTGGAGGCTCACACTCGGAGTTGGGGTCTCCTGTCCGCAAAGCCGCACCGGTGTAAGGAGTGCGACTGCTAGCATTGCTGTCGTTAGTGCTTTCATTGCTACTTCCTCCATGCGCGGTCCCATATCGCGCATCTGACGGGGGAGCCTCACACTCCGGCTGGCTGCGCAAACCGCCTAAGTGATGGGATAGAACGCAAACGACTTCACCCGCCACGCGCCGTCGGCGGAGCGCCTGAGCACCCACAGATACCGAGCTCTCTCTCCATCGGGAGGGCCGCCGCCTCTCGGAATCCATGTCGTCTCAAACTCCGCCACGACGTGCGCCCAATTGCCCGACGTGTGGATCTGCTCGACGCGTATTGAGGTTCCGGCGGCGGACTGTTGGCGGAACACCCGTTCAACGAATGCCCTCAGGGAATCCTTGCCAACGACACCCGGGAGCCTGGGGTGAGCGAAGACCGCATCATCGGTAAAGAGGTCCAACAAACCCTCGATGTCACCGCCGTCGAGCAACGCGGGCCACTGCTGCACGACCGCCCGGACCGGGTCGTCCTGCGCCACCGCGCCAATGGCCGGGATGACGTGTTCCTCGAGGATGGTGTCGTACCAGATCGGGATGGGCTCGCCACCGTACCGCCCACTCGTCTGGACGAACACGAGGTTCAATTCGGGAAGCACCACGATGAACTGCTCCCCCCATCCCGAAGCATAGAAGGCGTCGAATCCGCCAAAGCGTCCGAGCTTCCACTGGTATCCGTATCCGTGCGCATCGCCCCCGTCCTCTACAGCAATCGCCTGTGTCACTGAGCGCCGCACCCAGTCCGACGACAGAACCCGCCGGCCATTCCACATACCGCCCTGAAGCATGAGTTGCCCGATCTTGGCCATGTCTCGCGGACGCAGATACAACCCCCCTGGCGTGAAGGAGACGTCTGGGGCTCCTCGAGAACCAGCCCACCGATACAAGGTGATTCCCAGAGGCCTGAACAGATGTTGTTCCGCAAACGACGGAACGCTCTGTCCCGTGGTTCGCCGCAGGATTTCTCCCAGCAGGATGGTGCTGCCGCTGCTGTACTGATAGGTGGTTCCAGGAGCATGGATGACATCTCTGCCCAGCATGAACGCCACGGGATCGTCGGACAGGAACAACCGGTGAGCATCATTCCTGGAATCGGCGATAGGATGGGTCCGCTCGTCAAACGGCAGTCCCGACGTCATGGACAGTAGATGGTGAACCGTGATCTGGTCCTTTTCGGGGGTTCTGAATCGCCCGTAATCGGGGAAGAACGAGACCATCTTCGTGTCGGTACCGGAGATGTACCCCCGATCCATGGCAATCCCAAACACCATCGATGTGACGCTCTTCGTCACCGACGAGGTATTATGCAGCTCGTCTCTGGTAAAGCGTTTCTCCTCCATGCACAGCACACAACCGCGCATCATGTTCTCATCGAACAGGTTCAGATCACTACCGTCGCAATAGGCCTCGAACACCAGCGCACTGTCTTTGACGATGAGAATGCTGTGGAGCAGGTGGCCTTCGGTATCGTGAAGACGGTTCAGTAGTCGCACGAGAGGCTCCACATCCATGCCCTTGTCCGCTGCCGACGCGGTTCGCCAGCCGTCGTCAGTCTCAACAGGAACTGCATATTCGTATTGGCATGCATCTTTTGGATATAAGAACGCCGCGTAACCGAAGACGATGCCTAAGGCACAAGACAAGGCGAGAATGCGAGAGTCCACTCGAGCATTCCTACTGTTCATGGTTTGTGTCTCCTTCAATGACTTGTCTCTCTGGCTCTTTAACTCATTCCTTGGGGTCAATGCACACATGTGCCTATAGTGGAAATGCCAGCTTCCCGTCAGAACGTGTGCGGATGCCCTGAGCGATCTTCTGGCCGTGGCGTGGTTGGTCCTGGGGGATCGCAAGTACGGTCAGCTCGACACTGCCCTTCCTTCTCCTCAGGGCCGAACACCGGCTTCTCCTGAAAAGTTTACGCATGACAGTATGTCGCTTGCTATGACATACGCTGACCACATCTGCTGAGTTTCAGCGAGGAACGCAGTTGGCAGACTGGACGGGCTGACCGTACCTAAGGCAGTCCCAACGGACCGTGGCGCGACACACCTCGCTCGAGCCCCGACGGGAGGATTGCAAGATGAGACATCGAGAGCTGTCCAGAAGGGACTTCGTGAAGACCAGTGCGGGACTGGTCATAGGAGTTGCGGCGGGAGGTCTTGGCCTTGGTGGAATTGGAAGAGGTCCCAGAGGAGAACGGGCAGTTGTGAGTGTCGTAAGGATCAGGGACGATAGGATCGGTTATGCAGTCGAGGAGGCAATCGACCTACTCGGCGGCATCGAGACGGTTGCCAGGGACAAAGAGCGAGTAATGCTCAAGCCGAACTTGGTGGCTGAGAGTCCAGATTTCACGACCAAGCCCGGCGTCGTGAGAACGCTTGCGGAGCTGATGAAGAGATCTGGGAAGGAAGTCCTCATCGGTGAAGGCTCCGCAGCAGGAAGTGGGTTCAACGTCAGGGACGGCGTCATATACCGAACGAGGAACCGAGAAATACTCGACGGTATGCAGCAATACGTGTTCGATACCTTGGGCTACACGGATCTTGCCAGATCGTTAGGGACTCCTTTACTCAACCTGCACTCAGGTGAGCTGGCAGAAGTCGAGCTATCGAACGGACTCGCCTTCGACACCATCTCGCTGCATCACTCGCTGACAGAGATCGATCTACTCTGCTCAGTACCGATCATGAAGACGCACGTGCTCGCTACCGTGACTCTGGGCATGAAGAACCTGATCGGCCTGTATCCCGGCACGATTTACTACTCCGTGCGCTCCTGGTTGCACAACCAAGCAGCCAACGCGCAATCACCTGGGGTCGCCTTCGAGATCGTCGACATGGTGCGCGCCAACAAACTGGGGTTGGTGGTGGTAGACGGCTCAATGGCGATGGAAGGCGACGGCCCGACTTCGGGTACCCTGGTGAAGATGGACCTCATCATTGCCGGGACCAATCCTCTTGCCACAGACATGGTGGCTGCGAACATCATGGGATTCGAGCCGCATGAGGTGCCCACGTTCACGTGGGCCAATCGCGTGGGTATGCAGCCAACCGGCGTCAGCGAGATCGAGGTCCGCGGAGAGAGGCTGGAGGACGTCCGGCGCCCGTTTGTGAAGCCAAACGTGATTCCGTGGGAAGCCATCAACCAGGTGTGGGGCGTTGAGGAGATTCCCTAGGATCACATAACAGAACAGTTCGACCGTCTCAGAGAGGCCCTGTGTGATTGCCATGCCATCGAGCGTCGGCTCGGTGGCGGTGGGATGGCCACGGTGTGCCTCGCCGAGTACAGTTCCGCTCTTTGTGCGCCTGCTCCCTAGCTGCACGCAGCGCAGTTTGGCAGTCACCCTAACGAGGGCACACTGACGGCACACCGCGTTCAAGGTCGTTGTGCGGCGAAGCCTCAGCCGGGAGCAGTGGATTCCCCCTCCGCGGTGCAGCTACGAAAGGTTTCGTTGACAACACCAGTACGGGTGGTTACCCTGTGCGAAGCAACTCGTAGACACGTCGCCTCAGCCGGTCACTGATAATGAACGGAACCTACTACCTCGGGGACGCCTGGACGCTCAACACGGCGCTGAGCTATCAGGTGGACGACCAGGAGGTGTTCGCGGGCCGGAACCTCACGATGCTGCAGAGGTCGATATCGCGCTATGTGATGAATGAACGCGGTGAGATTCGGCTGGTAGGGGTCGACCTGCTCAACCAGAATCAAGGCGTGCACATCACCAACTCGCCGAGCTACATCCGGGAAGAGCGGATCCAGTCACTGGGCCGCTACATGATGCTCAGGTTCGTCTACCGCCTGGGGCCGGGTTCACGCGGTAGCGGGGCCCGTAGGCGGTAGTGGTGCCACTAGCAGGGTAGAAAGACCCTTCTACGAAGGATTTCGTTGACAAATCACTGACGGGCAGTTTCTTTCCACGAAGAAACTCGTAGACACATTGATAGGGGGGAGGATCACGCTTTGGAAGACCGCACATTCACCGAGCGCGAGCTGGACATCATGAGCGTGCTGTGGCGTGAGGGATCGGGCTCAGTCGCCGAGGTCCGCGAGGCCCTGGGTGAGTCGGTGGCCTACACCACGGTCCTGAAGTTCCTCCAGATCCTGGAGGAGAAAGGGGCCGTCCGCCACGAAGCCCAGGGTCGGGCCTACCGCTACTTCCCCCTCGTCGAGCCGGAGGCTGCCGGAGGAAGCGCCCTTAGCCGCATCCGGGAGAAGATCTTCGGAGGATCGGCGGAGCTGCTGCTTGCCCGGCTGGTCTCCGACCACGATATCCCGCCCGAAGAGCTGGCCCGGATGCGGAAGATCCTGGAAGAGCTGGAGGAGGGTGAGCCATGACCCTACCTGTAATGATCTACGGTGTGGTCCCGGCCCTCCTGGTCGCCCGGCCACGTACTGTTCCTGCTGTTGGGATGATGTCCCGGAAACCGAGGTGAAGCATGAACCTGCACCGCACGCGAGCCCCGTTGTCCCCGATGCCCGCCGTGCTGTCGTTGTCGGTTCTGTTGCTTTCGATGGCGGGGTGCGCGCCAAGTGCATCGCCGGACCAGGAAGTGCCCTTCGTGCTCCCCGGGACCCTGATCGACAACGCCGAGTATGCTTCGCGCAGGGCGCGGTTGATGGATGAAATCCCGGACGGGGTTGCCATCATCCCCGGGGCCACCGCACCGATCGCAGACTACCAGTTCTTCCAGAGCAACGACTTTCTCTACTTCACCGGGGTCGAGGCGCCTAATGCCTGGCTGGTGATCGACGCCGTCAACCGCGTGAGTACCCTGTTCCTCACCCTCGACGAGCATGATGCGCGGGGAGAGGGAATCCCTCCAGAGCTTGCCCTCAACCCGGCGGCGTACACGGGGATCGAACAGGCCCTACCAGTCGAGGAAATGGACGCCTTCCTGGCGGACGTCGCTCGGCGGGTCGGCATCTTCTATCTCTCCCAACGTCCGGAAGAGCTTCATCGCATGAACACCAACGAAGTGTACGGGGCCTTTCGGCGGACGGTTACCGAGAATCCCATGGATGGCCGCCAGACCCGGGAGCTGCGGCTGGTTGAGCGTCTGGAGCGGCGGTATCCGGGCGTTGAGGTGCGGGACTGCTTCCGAACGATCCAGGGGTTGCGGAAGGTGAAATCGCCGGCAGAGGTAGCGCTCGTCCGGGAAGCGGGCCGGATCGGCGTCGAGGCCCATCTCCAGTTCATGCGTTCTACCGAGGTCGGGATGCCGGAGCGAGCCCTGGCCGCACTCTTCGAGTTCGTCAGCAGACGAGAGGGTGCCCAAGAGCTGGCGTACGAGACCATCATCATGGCCGGTGCACACCACCCGTGGGGACACTATCACCGACACGATCACACCCTCGAGGATGGCGACTTCATTATCCTCGATGCCGGCCCCGACTACGCGTACTACAACGCCGACATCTCCACCTCGTTCCCAGCGAATGGCAGGTTCACGCCAGAGCAACGGGAACTCTATGAGCTGGGCCTCGGAATCCGGCAGGTCTGCCTCGACAACTACCGTGCCGGGACCACGTTCCGGGAAGTGGGGGAGAAGGTGCGGGAGTGGCTCGTCGCGAATGGGCACGACGACACCGAGCGCCGATTTCGCGGGCTCATCAGGTGGGGCTGCTACAACCACCCGATCGGGATGGCGACGCACGACGTGATGGCGTCGATCAGCGGGCCGGACGAACCGCTCGAGCCGGGATTCGTCTTCGCCTGTGACGTCAACATGCCCCAGACGGAGACCTTGGGAATCCGGATCGAGGATACCGTGGTGATCACCGAGGACGGATACGAGAACCTCTCGGTCGGACTTCCCCGCACGGTGGAGGAGATCGAGACACTCATGCGTCAGCCCGGTCTCCTGCAGAAGGTAGGGAGGTGACCAGTGGTCGGTGCCCTCGTCCGACGCGCGTACTGGCTGGCCGGTGGTCTTTCCATATGGAGCCTTTCCCCCCTGGCCGCCCAGCAGGTAGACGTCTGGAGTCGGCCGATCCAGGTCGAGCGGAGCCGCAGTCTCGACTTCCTTCACTACCGCGTCAGTCTGAAGTTCGATCTCGATACCAAGGTCTTCTGGGGTGAGAACGAGATCACCCTGACCCCGCTTGGCGACGACGTCGATCGCTGCGTGCTGGATGCGGAGGAGATCGTCGTCACGGGTGCCGTGGACGAAGCGGGACGGGAACTCCGCTACGTACAGGGTGACACGAGCGTCGTCATTGCGTTCGGGCGGACGCTCGCCTACGGCGACACGATCACCCTCTCGGTGGCCTTCCGGGGCGACAACCCCCAGGAAGGGTTCTTCTTCGACGATGCGACCGACGATCACCCCCAGATGGTGTCCACCGATTCCTGGCCCGATGAGGCCCACCACTGGATCCCCCTGTACGACTACCCGAACGACAAGGTGACCCACGAACTCATCGTCACCGTATCGGAGGGCAACAGGGTCCTCTCCAACGGACGATTGGTCGGGGTCGCGGAAGACGAGGGAGCAGGCACCACGACCTGGCACTGGTCGCAGGAGCAACCTCACGCGACCTACCTCATGATGTTGGCGATCGGACCGTTCACGGTCATTGAGGACTCGCTCGGCAGTCTGCCGGTCAACTACTGGGTCTACCCGGAGGATGCCGAGGACGCGCGTTGGATCTTCGCCAAGACGCCGCGCATGATCGCGTTCTACGCCGATCTGTTCGATCACCCCTACCCCTGGGCCAAGTACGACCAGGTCACGACTCCACACGTCGGGGGCGGTGCCGAGGCAACGTCGGCCACTATCCTCGGCGACGGTGTCATCCACGACCGGCGTGCTGAGCAGGACTTCTCGTGGGAGCGGGTGATCGCCCACGAGGTTGCGCACCAGTGGTGGGGCAATCTGATCACTCTGCGCGAGTGGTCTCACACCTGGCTGAACGAGAGCTTCGGCACGTACTCCGACTACCTGTGGACCCGTCACGAGAGCGGCGAAGACGAAGGAGCGTGGGCGTTGTTGGGCAAGAAGAACGCGTACCTGCGCGAGGCCCACACACGCTACATGCGGCCCATCGTGTTCAACCGATACGAGAGACCACACGACAACTTCGATTCGCACACGTACCCCAAGGGTGCCTGCATTCTGCACCAGCTCCGTTTCATCCTCGGTGAGGAGCCCTTCTTCCGAGTCCTCGGTGCGTTCCTGGATGAGTATGCCTTCGAGCCGGTAGACACCTACGACTTCATGAAGACCGTGAACGAAGTGACTGGCCAGAACATGGACTGGTTCTTCGAACAGTACATCTTCAGTCCGGGGCACCCGGTCTTCGAGATCAGCTCGAGCTGGGACGCCGGCGATGGACAGATTCGACTGCGCGTGGCGCAGTTGCAGGACCGGGATCACGGCGTCCCTATCTACCGGACGCCGGTGCAGGTCGGAATCGTCACCGCGTCGGGGAAGACGGTGCAGAAGGTGTGGCTGGAAAACGAGGAGGACGTCTTCGTCTTCCAGAGCACGGAGGAACCCTTGCTGGTGCGGTTCGACGAGGGCAACTGGCTGCTCAAGGAATGGACATACGACAAGAGCGTCGAGGAACTGCTGTACCAGGCTCGCCATGACGACGTCATTGGCAGGGAGTGGGCGGTACGGGAGTTGGGGCGTTCAGGAAGTGATGCGCGGGTGGGAGAGGAGCTCGCCCTGATCGCCGGGGAGGACCCGTTCTGGGCGGTTCGCCTCGCCGCCATCGAAACGATCGCGGCCGCTGACGGGCAGGCGGCGATCGAGCCGCTCCAGACCGCGGCCACCGATGCCAACTCGCAGGTCAGGCGGGCGGCGATACGCATTCTCGGCGGAATGGGGGACCAAGCCATGGTGCCGTTCTTCCGTAGCCGCTTCGAAGCTGACGACTCCTATCAGGTGCAGGCCGAGGCCCTGAGGGCAATCGGACGCAGTGGAGACCGGAGCCAGCTCGGATTCCTCCGGCAGGCTTCCGAGATGCCGTCGTACCGCGACGTCGTCCGGCGTGCTGCCATATGGGCGATCGAGAAGCTTGCAGGAGGGCGTTGAGGAGAATGTCCGACACCTGGCGGACTACTGGCGCACTGCGAGAGGGAAGGGGAGGTCGGCATCGGATGCCGGCCTCCCCCTTGGCTACCTGGTCACGCGAGCAGTCCGGCTGGTGTGCCTTCCAGTGTGCCTAACTGATCGTCATTCAGTGTGACTCAGTGGGAAAAGTGTGCGTTGCTGCCATCCGATAACGCCTTGTCTTTTCCCGACTTGTCACGATGAGTCCCGATGAGTCCGCCCGCCGCGGCATGATCATAATCCGCGTGTCGAGGTCTTGGGGATAGGCGATCACGCCAGTCGGTGGCGTCGCTGGATTCGGCGTGTTCTACGGTGGAGGTTGGTCGGATCCTCCCAACAGACATCGCCGCCGCACGCACCCGCTCCGGCGTCTGCCCGGTCTAGTCACGGAAGACACGGTAGAAGGAGTTCGGATTCTCGTAGCCCAGCAGGAACGAGACTTCGGCCGCAGTCATGCCGGATCTCGACAGGTAGTGCCAGGCTAGTGCCGCACGAGTGGCTGTGACAGTATCATCTACGAGCAACAGACAAGGCGGAGGTGCGGGATGAACAACGCTAGAACGTCTGTGATTGTTGCGGCACTTCTTGTCACCATGTGTCCGTCTCTTGCCTCAGCGCAGTTTCTCCGCTGCGAAGTGACCAGTGAGCCGAGCCAGGTACAGCTGAGCATCGACGACGTTGTGAATTTCCTACAGGCCCTGGAGATGCTGGGAGCCGAATCGGATTCGGTGTCCGTGCTTCAGAGGATCTACCTCGACAAAGCCAGCCCAGGACTCAGCGAGTACCTGAGAGCCCGCGAGCTCGCGGCGGAGGACTTCGTTGAAGCGATCCGCAACGAGGAGCACAAATACCGCAGTCTCTACGATCTGCCGGAAAGGCTTGCCTCCCAAGAGGAGGACACGCGCGCCGCGCTCGCTGGTCTCAAGAGGGAGATCCCCAACGTCACGTTCGTGCCCGTCTACTTCTTCGTTGGCATCGGAGACGCGGGACTCCACGCCGAGCCGTCAGAGTACGGATTGCTGGTCAGTATCACGGAGACAACGTCGGACTTCAGTGTCGTGAAGCTTGTTGTCGTTCATGAGACGGTGCATGTGCAGCAGGCCCTGGCAGTCGGGATCGAAGAGTACATGCAGATATTCGGTCCCAAGATGAACCTCTTGGCGCTCGCGATTAGAGAAGGCAGCGCAGAGTTCCTCACGTTCCTCGCGACCGGGGAGTACGCCAAGAAGGAAGCCTACAGATACGTGCTCGAGAACGAAGCCGCGTTGTGGCACAGGTTCGAGAGCGAAATGCTCGAACGTATGCCCGGCGAATGGATGTTTGCCGCCCCAAGCGATCCCGATCAGCCGGCAGACCTGGGCTACATCATGGGAGCGAGAATCGCTGAAGCCTTCTACGATCGCGCTGCGGACAAGGCTCAGGCGGTGAAAGAGATCCTGTCGATTACCGACTATGAGGCGTTCCTCGCGAGGAGCGGATACGCTGCGAAGTTCTCGGAACCGTGACGCAGGGAGGTCGGTTCAGAAAGCCGTTCGCGACTTGGTTGCATGGCTCCGGGCCGCATTGGTGAGAGAGAAGTTGAACTCCACAAGTCCCAGGGGCAGGGAAATGGCGAAGGCATTGTCAGCGCGGTGGGCCGATAGGGGGAAGAGATGAGACGCTCGACACTGGAGTTGCTGTGTTGTCCTGATTGTCGTGCTGCAGTCTCTCTACGCGGTGAGCGCGGCGATGAGACTATAGATGAGGGGGACCTGTTCTGCCTGCAGTGTGAGCGAAGCTTCTCCATCAGGAATGGCATTGCTCACTTCATGTCTTCACAAGATCCAGAGGGCCTCAACCGGCGTATCGCTCGTTTCTATGATTGGTTCTCGCACGTCTACGCCCTCTTCACCAAGGCGGCGTTCTTACCGTTTGGCGGTGAACGCAGGGCGCGCAAGGAAGTCTTGGACCGGCTGGAGTTGGACGGTGGGCGCGTTCTGGAGGTCTCGGTAGGGCCCGGTGGCAATCTTCCCTACCTGTTTGAGTCGCCAAGGGTGGGTGAAGTCTATGGCCTGGACATCTCTGCCGGGCAACTGGCGCGCTGTAGTGACTTCGTCACCAAGCGAGGGTGGTCGGTAGACCTCTTCCTGGGGATGGCTGAGGCGTTGCCTTTCAAAGCGGAATCGTTCGACAACGTCTTCCACATTGGCGGGATCAACTTCTTCTCGGAGAAGAAGAAAGCCATTGACGAGATGATCCGTGTCGCGCGGCCAGGAAGCAGAATCGTGATTGCCGACGAGTCGGAACGGATTGCACGGCTCATCGCTCGAATCCCCGGTTTCTCGCGCTCGTTTCAGGGCAAGAGAGTGGACACGTCCGTGCCCAGTCACCTGGTGCCAGATACGATGGAAGAGAAACTGGTGGACGGCATATGGAAGGCGCACGGTCAGTATCACGGGTATTGTCTGCAATTCCGGAAACCGGCATAGCAGTTTGACAATCGGGTAAGCGGGCAGCCCAGTCAGCCCCGAAGCCGCGAGAACTGTCGCGGATTCGGACGTCCCAGTCCCATACCCGCGCACAGATCCCTTCGGTCAACCCACTCCGGCGCTCCGTAAGTGATTCAACTGTAACAACATGCGTCCAGCAACTGAGGGCACGCCACTTGCCAGTTGAATCGATGGGTGGGCTTAGGGGTTCCGTTGGTGCTGCGACGCTCGAGCCAACGGGTGACCGCGGCAGGTATAGCAGAGCACGGGAGACCCATCATGGGTGCGCTGTTGCAGAAGCTCCGTCAGGGCGTGCGGCCGTGGACAGGTAGGCCGGCCTTCTTCTTCGTCGTACTGCTGGTCTTCGCTCTAGGTATAGGCGGAAGCACGGTCATCTTCAGCGTGGTGAACGGCGTTCTCCTGCGTCCGCTCCCCTATCCCGAATCACACCGCCTCGTCAACGTCTGGCAGACGATTCCCGAGTGGCGCGAGACGCCGCCCGCCCCCAGCCTGCAGCCTCTGTGGAACAGGATGTGGGTCTCATATCCGGTGTATGAGGACTGGCTCGAGACGAATCGGGTGTTCGAGAACATCGGCATCTACGCCAGCGCGACGTACACGGCGACCGGTGGCGATCGGGCCGAGCTGATCTCGGGGACTCGGGTCACCTACGGCGTGTTTGCTGCTCTCGGCGTGCAGCCGATGCTCGGTCGTCCGTTCGTTCGAGAAGAAGACGTGATAGGCGGTCCACGATTGGCCGTCTTGAGCTACGGCTTGTGGCAGCGGCGTTTTGGCTCGGACTCGGCTGTCGTCGGCAAGACGATGATGCTCGACGAGAATCGGTATACGATTGTCGGCGTGATGCCCCGGGGGTTCTACTTCCCGGCAGACGGTGAAATGTGGACGACGTTCAGCGATTCGGATCGCCAGCGCCACCGGTTCAATCAGTTCGCATGGGCCGTCGCCCGCCTCAGGCCGGAGATTCGCATCGAGCAGGCGCAACGCGAGATGGACGCCCTCGCCGCTCGAATGACTGAGGCAAACCCGTCAACCTGGGACTTCGGCGTCCGGCTAGTCTCCCACGAGGACTCCGTAGTCGGCGGCTCGCGATCGGCGTTGTTGCTCCTGCTCGGCGCGGTCGGTGTCGTTCTGCTCATTGCCTGCGCCAACATCGCAAACCTCCTGCTCGTTAGAGCGACAGAGCGTCGCAAGGAACTCGC
>JABAOH010143238.1_pt3 | contig 21332 bp, 32 predicted proteins | sample 7062181 | NCBI WGS metagenome assembly JABAOH01 (sample SAMN14538630, study PRJNA623070) | marine sediment metagenome | biome: marine biome [ENVO:00000428]; feature: marine pelagic biome [ENVO:01000023]; material: deep marine sediment [ENVO:00002113]; isolation source: pool of 5 deep marine... | reverse complement strand
ATAGCAAGGTTCAATGAGAGGGTTGCGGGGGATGAAAGACTGAGGAAGGAGCTGGAGGGCCTCGAAAAGACCATCAGGGTGGTCACGGACAGGCAGCAGTTCCATGCCAGGCTCAAGGATAGCAGGATTGGTGAGCTTGAGGAAGGGCAGGCAACGTCAGCGGACCTTACCATATCGGGGGACGAGGATACCCTGAGGGGCGTTATTGAGAGGCGGATCGCCCCCTTCAGGGCCATCGCCACGGGAAAACTGAAAGTCAAGGCCTCCCTCGAGGACACCTTACGTTTCAGGAAGCTCCTTTCTTAGTCATGAAGCCATCCGCCCTTGGTCCTGCTCTCTGCGGCAAGGGGGAGAGAGGAGTCCCGATAGCTTAATATTGAAGACATCAGTCTTATCCCGGGAAGCGGGGTGGGGTAGCTAGGAAACCCCGGATCCCGGAGCCAATCTGGGGACCCGGAGCCTAAAATCCCGCCGGGCTCATAACCCGGAGATCCCTGGTTCAAATGCCCGGGGGCGGTTTCATGCCGTTGTCCCCGAGCTGGACTTCCAGGCCCCGCTATCGTTCTTCTCTGGCTATCGTCTTCACAGCCTAATCATCAGGACTGCTCGCCCTCACTGGGGGGTTCTCCCACCTTATCGCATCTTAGAATTGTAAGGATAGGCTTATCAGCCAGAGGAGTCAACACTCGAGCCTGGGCATTCAGCAATGAATCGGATTTCCACGGGGGTCAAAGGTCTAGACGAGATGCTCCACGGTGGGCTGATCCCCGGACGCCCCTACATCCTATCCGGACCTCCCGGGAGCGGGAAAAGCATTCTCGGCGTCCAGTTCCTTCTAGAAGGCATCAAGAACGGAGAGAGCGTCATCATGGTGGCGGTGGACGAGCCGCCGAACGAGATAAAGACCAACATGGATCACTTTGGCTGGAACCTAGACCGCCTCCGCATCCTCGACGCCACTCCGGAAATCAGAAGCCACAGCAAGAGCAAGTCCATCATCGATGTGGGTACCACCCTGGACGTCCGGGACATGGAGCAGGTCACCGAGATGAGGAAGAGCCAGCAGCTCCGGATAATGGAGGTCTCCATTCACTCGGTCCAGAAGATGCTCAAACAGGAGTTCCAGGAACACTTCAAGGCCAGTGGAAAGCGGTATACAAGGGTGGTCATCGACTCCATGACCAGCCTGAAAATGTTCGGCATGAAGGGGGAGGACAGCCGCATCCTCATCCAGTCCTTCATGCGCTTCCTGTCGGAGCTGGAAGCGACGACCCTCATCATCACAGACCTCCCTCACCCCAGTGAGCTGAAGACAGAGTTCCTCCTGGCCAGGGGCGACATTAGGTTCCGCAAGTGGTTCGAACACAGTGCCGTCCGTCGCGCCGTCTCCATCGAGAAGTTTCGCGGTTCGGACTTCGACGAACATTACAGGCCCATGGTCATCGGAAGCGAAGGGATCTTCGTACAGGCTAGCGGCCAAGTGGCCCTTCACGGTCGCAGGACCGACGGAGTCCTGGGCCGTTTCGTACGCAACATCATGGCCGACGAGGCCTTCGAGATCCTAGAGGAGATTATCCTTCTCTGGGAGGACTGTGAGGCGAGGGACGTAAACATCGAGGACATAAAGCCTCGAATCTACCGAGCCATGGTTCACCTGCAGATGGGCCGGCACGATGATGTCCTCCGGCAGGCGGTATCACTGCTGGAGTCTCTGAGGGAGAGAAGTGAGAAGGCCAGGATTCCCTTGACTGCCAAGGGGTAGAACATGGTGGAGAAGATTAAGACGGGGGTTAGCGGACTCGACCGCATGCTGAACGGAGGCCTGATCCCCACAAGGCCATACATCGTTTCCGGCCCCCTGGGAAGTGGAAAGACGACCCTCTGCATGCAATTCCTTCTAGAGGGGCTTAACTCGGGAGAGGACGTCCTCTTCGTTGCCCTGGAGGAGCCGCCCAACGAGATAAGGTTCAACATGGAGTCCCACGGGTGGAAGGTGGGGGACGTGGAGATCTTGGATGCCAACTCAGATGTCAGGAGGTTCGAGCCCAAGCCCATCCTGGAGATCTCCTCAGAGTTCAGGCCAGTCCCCATGAAGAACGTGCCCTTCAAGATAAGGAAGACCTCGGAGGGCGAGTCCAGGGAGGTGACTGTTCACTCCTTACAGCAGGCCCTGAAGAACATCTTCAAGTGGAAGGAGTATAGCAGGGTGGTCATTGACAGCATCACAGCCCTCAGACAGTTTTGCATGAGGGACTTTGAGGAGAACTTGAGCACCCAATCCTTTATCCGCTTCCTGACAGAGGCGGGGAGGACCGCCCTGATGACAGTGGAGACCCCGGACGGGACCGGGTCCGACCTCGAGACCTTTCTGGCGAGGGGTGAGATAAGGCTGCACAGGTTCCGCCACGAGAACGGCATAAAGAGGTTCATCTCCATCGAGAAGTACAAGGGCTCCAGCCACCTGGAGTACATCGTTCCCATGGAAATCAAGAAGGGCGGCCTCTTCGTCTACGCCGATGAAGCATAGGGCTTAAGCCGCTGTCTCTCTGCCCTCGGATTATCTTTAAATAGCCTGAGGAAAATCCGCTTGCTCTAAGGGATGGGATGCGATATGAGATCCATAGTCAACAAGGCCATTGAGCGGCTCAAGGAGACGAATGGCGGCGATGCCCAGAAACCAGCCTACTCTCCACCCCTGAAAGAGGATGAGGAACTCCGAAGCATCGTTGAGTCCCTCAACGTCAGCATCAAGATCGCAGGATGTGGGGGCGGTGGTTCCAACACGATAAGTCGGCTGTTGGAGTCTGGCATTGTGGGAGCACAGCTGGGCGCCATCAATACTGATGCCAAGCACTTGCTGCACATCAAATCCCCCAGGAAGGTGCTCATTGGAAAGAGGGTAACCCGGGGCTTGGGGGCGGGGGCGATACCAGAGCTAGGCGAGAAGGCGGCTATGGAGAGCCAGGGGGAGATAAGGACCTTCCTAGAGGGGGCTAACGTTGTCTTCATCACGGCCGGCCTGGGCGGAGGCACTGGAACCGGAAGTGCCCACATCATCGCCCGGCTAGCGAAGGAGACGGGGGCCCTTGTCATGGGCGTAGTCACCATGCCCTTCTCCGCCGAGGGGAGGATGAGGAGGGATAACGCTGAGGGCGGGCTGGAGAAGCTCCGGCGTTACTGCGATACCACGGCCGTCATAGAGAATGACAAGCTCCTGGAACTCGTTCCGGATCTCCCGTTGGATGCGGCCTTCAAGGTGGCCGATGAGATCCTGAGCCAGAGCATCAAGGGAATGACGGAGATTGTCACCAAGCCGGGGCTGGTCAACATCGACTTCAGCGACTTGATGACTATCATTGAAGAGGGCGGCACGGCCATGATTGGCCTAGGGGAGGGAACGGGAGAGAGAAACCGGATCGAAATCGCGGTGGCGGAGGCCTTGGAATCACCTCTGCTAGGGGAGGTGGATATCAGTAACGTTGAGGGCGCCCTTGTCAGAGTGGTGGGTGGATCCGATCTCACCGTGTCCGAGGCGGAACTCGCGGCTGAGCTGATTGGCGACACCATAAACCCGACGGCCCGCTTGATTTGGGGTTGCTCGGTGGATCCAGGTCTGAAGAAAGAGGTACGGGTCCTGGTGGTCCTGACGGGTGTCCAGGGCGAGAAGCTCCTCGGGAAGGAGACGACCTACGTCGTGGAGGGGGAGGTAGACCTTATCAGGTAAAGGCCTGATGGGGCCTGGGGTTGCTACGGTCGTGAAGGATCGAGTGGGCCGGCACCGATACGTGGTCTTCCAGATCGAGGGAGGGGAGAGTCTGGAGATGGGTGAAGTGATTCGAGCCCTTCGGGAGGTTTCCCATGGGCTCACCGAGAGGTCCCGGCCCTGGCTCGTGTCCTACGAACGAGGAATCGGAGTCGTGAGATGTGACCACCGCGACAAGGAGGAGGTGATTCGGCTCGTGATGACCATCAGGAAGGTCGGGATGAGGGAGGTCAAGGTCAAGACCCTTGGGACCTCAGGAACGATTCGGAAGGCGTTGAGGAAGTACGCCAGACCCTATCTCGGGGTGTCGGATTCCCGCTGAACGCTGATTATCAGGCCATCAGCAGCATGACCGAAGGTTTATTATTTCCAGCATGTTAGTCGAGCTTGGGTGAGTGTATGCAACCAGGTCAGATGGCCTACGACCGTGCCATTACTGTCTTCTCCCCAGATGGCCGCCTGTTTCAGGTAGAGTACGCTAGGGTGGCCGTTACGCGGGGTGCCACGACTGCTGGACTCAAGTTCAAGGACGGAGTCGTTCTTCTCGCGGGGAAGGGCGTCAGCAGCCGTTTGATGGAGCCCTCGTCCATCGAGAAGATCTTTCAGATTGACGAGCACATCGGTTGCGCGACATCGGGCCTGGTGGCCGACGCCCGCGTGCTGGTAGATTACGCCCGCGTGGTGGCTCAGATCAACAAGGTCACCTACAGGGAGCTGATCTCTGTGGACATGCTGGTGAAGCGGGTGTGTGACTACAAGCAGAACTACACCCAGTACGGCGGCGTGAGGCCTTTCGGGACGGCCCTTTTGATTGGCGGTGTGGACGACCAGGGCGTGTACCTGTACGAGACAGATCCCAGCGGGGCCTTGGTGTCTTACAAGGCCGGGAGCATCGGGTCCGGCAGCAACGCCGTTAGGGAGGTCTTCGAGGAGAAGTATAAGGAGGGCATGGACGAGGATACGGCCGTCCTCCTGGGCCTAGAGGCCCTTCAGAGCGCTTCGGACGAGAAGCTGAAGGCCAGCGCCGTGGAGGTGGGCCTCGTGGATGCCGAGAAGAAGTTCCGCATGCTCACGGTGGAGGAGATAGAAGCGTATCTGCGTAGACTGAGCGAGACCTAGGACCCCCATGCCCAAGGAGCTTCGAACCGGCCGTGGTGAACTCTTCGACGAGGTGGTGACTGCCCGCTTGGAGCGCGGCGGCGATACCTTCGAGATACTTGTCCAGCCCAAGGCTGTGGAGAAGATTCGGAGCGGGCAGGAAGTGGATCTGGTGGAGAGCCTCGCCATCGATGCCGTCTTTCGGGACGCCAAGAAGGGCCTGAGGGCATCGGAGGAGAAAATGAGGGAGTTCTTCGGCACGGATGACGCCGTCAAAGTTGCGGAACTCATCATCAAGAAGGGGGAGATTCACCTCAGCACGGAACAGAGAAGGGCACTGCTGGAGCTTAAGAAGAGGCGAATTGTCTCCTACATCGCCGCCAATGCAGTGAACCCTCAGACAGGGACGCCCCATCCCCCCCAGAGGATAGAGGTAGCCATGGAGGAGGCCAAGGTTCACATCGACCCCTTCAAGTCGGTCGAACAGCAGGTCGGAGGGGTGTTGGATCTCCTTCGGCCCCTCATACCGATCCGTATTGAGAAGGCGAAGATAGCCGTCAAGCTGCTGCCCAGCGACGCGGGAAGGGCCTACGGCGAGATACGGTCCTTCGGCAAGGTCCTCCAGGAGGAGTGGCAGGCTGACGGTTCGTGGATTGGAGTCGTGGAGGTGCCAGCGGGACTTCAGGGGGAGTTCCTGGACCGCCTGAACGAGAGAACCCAAGGCAACGTTGAGACGAAAATTCTTAAGTAAACAGCCCACCTATCTTCGCGAAAAAGAGTGGACATCATGGATACGCAAGCGAAACGGGAGGTCGTCGTTCCTGGGGACATGCTGGAGGGAGAGGGTCTCAAGCCTGGCGCCGGTACCTTCAGTGAGGAGGGCCACGTCTATGCCTCTCTTCTGGGCATCAGAAGTGATCGAGCTGGATCCGTTAATGTGATTCCCCTTGGCGGCAGGTACATACCTCGGCAGGGCGACGCCATAATCGGGAAGGTCATTGATGTGGGGCCCTCCTACTGGTTGGTAGACCTGAATTCGCCCTACCCTGCCCCCCTGCACGTCAACGAGGTGCCATGGAGGGTGGACTTCGGGGACACTGCCCGATACCTAGATGTGGAGGACGCCATCCTTGCAAAGGTTCTTAGCGTGGATGAGACCCGGCGTGTGAGCATCAGCATGAAGAACCACACATCTAGAAAGCTGACGGGGGGTCAGATTGTCGAGATCTCCCACGCTAAGGTTCCGCGGGTCATTGGAAAAAAGGGGAGCATGATAAACCTGATCAAGAACTACACTAAGTGCAGGATGTTTGTGGGCCAAAACGGCCGGATATGGATCGACGGCGATATTGACAACATCGTCAATGCGATGGCCGCCGTAAAGATGATAGAGGAACAGGCCCAGGTAATGGGCCTGACGGAGACGGTGAGGTCTTATCTAGAAGGATTGTACGGGAAAAGCGAGTAGTTTTGGGTGATGAATCATGGTCGAGAAGCCTAAGTTGATAGACTCAAAAGGCAAAAGAATGGATGGTAGAAAGGCCAGCGAGCTCCGCCCTCTTAAGATACAGGCGGGGGTGCTCAAACGAGCCGATGGGAGCGCGTACCTCGAGTGGGGAAAGAACAAGGTCATGGCGGCCGTTTACGGGCCCAGGGAATGTCATCCCAGACATCTGCAGGACCCCGCCAAAGCCCTGGTCCAGTGCCGATATAATATGGCCTCGTTCTCCGTCGGAGATAGAAAGAGGCCCGGGCCTGACAGGCGCTCTATGGAGATATCAAAGGTCATCGGCGAGGCCTTCTCTTCCGTCGTCTTCGTGGAGCAGTTCCCCCGGACTACGGTGGATGTCTTCATAGAGATTCTTCAGGCCGATGCGGGGACCAGGTGCGCAGGGTTGACGGCCGCGGCCGTGGCCCTGGCCGACGCGGGCATCCCCATGAGGGACCTCGTGGCCTCCTGCGCCTTCGGCAAGGTGGAGGGAAAAGTAGTACTGGACCTGGACAAGGAGGAGGACAATTACGGAGAGGCCGACGTTCCCCTGGCCATCATACCCCGGACGGAGGAGGTCGTCCTGCTTCAGATGGATGGGCACCTGACGACGAAGGAGTTTCAGCAGGGCCTGGACATGGGGGTGGATGCATGCAAGCAGATCTATCAGATGCAGAAGGAGGCCCTGAAGCGAAGGTACGCGGTATCCCTCGAAGAAGAGGAGCCAGAAGAGCCTGTGGTGGAGGAGGCCTGAGATGGCTGAAGTGGTCCATGAGCTTACCAGGAGTCACATCCAGAAGCTGGCTACCGCGGGCAAACGCATCGATGGCAGAGGCCTGGAGGACTATCGACCTGTCGCAGTCGAGAAGGGCTATGTAGAGACCGCTGAAGGAAGCGCCCGGGTCAGGTTGGGAAACACCGATGTTCTCGTGGGGGTGAAGATGGAGGTAGGACAGCCCTACCCCGACTCCCCAGACTCCGGGGTGCTGGTCACCAACGCCGAACTGATCCCGATGGCTAGCCCTACCTTCGAGCCCGGACCTCCCAAACCGGAGGCCATCGAGCTGGCTCGCGTCGTGGATAGGGGAATTCGTGAGACGAAGACCGTGGACATGGCGAAGCTCGCCATAGAGCCTGGGGAGAAGGTGTGGGTCCTCTTCGTGGACATCCACGTCTTGGACTACGACGGCAACCTCTTTGACGCGTGCAACTACGCGGCCCTCGCCGCCCTCACCAACACCGTCATCCCACTTTCCACGAAGCTGGGGGAGGGTAAGGATAAACCCCTGGAGGTCGAGCACCATCCCGTCTCCGTCACGGCCTGCAAGATCGGCGACGTGATCTTCATCGATCCCTCGTTGGAGGAAGAGAGGATTGCCGACGCCCGGCTGACGGTCACGACGGACGAGGATGGGCACATCCGAGCCATGCAGAAAGGTTTAAAGGGCAGCTTCACCCTTGAAGAGGTGTACCGCATCATCTCCTTGTCCCAGAATATTGGGAAGGAGGTTAGGAAGACCATTTTGGAGGCTTAGGGGCCATGGCCAGGAGGACGAAAAAGGCCGGCGCATCCGGTTCTCTGGGGCCACGGTACGGTGTGCGCGTCAGGAGAAGGGTAAAGGAGATCGTTGAGCGGAAGTCCCGTTGGCACATCTGCCCCCGGTGCAATCAAGCCTCCGTGAAGAGAGTGAGTTCCGGGATATGGACGTGCAGGCGGTGCGATTACACCTTTGCCGGAGGCGCCTACAGGCCCGTGGTAACCACGACCGTGACGAGGCAGGTTTCTCGGAAGTCCTCCCTGGAGGAGGTTGAGGTCCCCGAAGGAGCGGAGGAGTGAAGATGTACAAGTGCGCTGTCTGTAGGGAACCCGTTAGGGCCAACATCAACACCGTGGGAATCCAGTGTGAGCACTGCGGCTCGAAGGTGTTCTACAAGGAGAGGCCCAACGTAAAGAAGGTCATCAAGGTGCGGTAGTTGAGGAAGGCCTTGGTCACGATAAGGACCACTGAGGGAGGAAAGCTGGAGGCTGCCCTAAGGCCAGAGGCTTCCAGGCCGCTACCAAGAACCAAGATTTCCATGCGCCTCGCCGACGGTGATCTCCTCCTGGAGGTCCGTGCTCGCGACACCAGCTCCCTGAGGGCTGCTCTGAACTCTTACCTTAGGTGGGCCTCCACGGCCCTTGAGGTGATGAAGGAGGCGGTAAGATGAGGGAGATATCCCCACAACTTCAGAACCAGATCAACCAGTTCAGGCAGCTCCAGCAGCAGCTCCAGGTGATTACAGCCCAACGGGTACAACTGGAGACGCGCCTAAAGGAGGTGGAGGTCACCCTGGAGGAGCTGGAGAAGGCGGAGGAAAAGGCCCCCATCTACAAGAGTATCGGCAGCCTCCTCATCCGGGCAGAAAAGAAGGAGGAGGTCCGCAAGGATCTGGAGGATCAGAAGGAGACGCTCGCAATCAGGGTCAAGACTCTAGAGAAGCAGGAGAAGACCATGGCCGAAAGGTACGAGAGGATGCAGCAGCAGATCTCTCAGGCCCTCGGGGGCGGGGGAGTTACGACGGCTGGCTAGCCCCCAAAACGGTTAAATCTTCGTTCCTCATGGATAGACGCATGGCCCAGAAGCCCCCGCCTACGCCGGCGGCATCCCAGTCAACGCTCATGATGCTAGTGCTCTTCATGGGCATGATCATCCTCTTCATCCCGGGCATCAGGATGGGCCTCGGGACCGCCGTAGGATTCTTGTTGGAGCCTGCCATAGGCTTCGACGGTAGGTTCCCCGTTGTAACGATCCTCCTAGCAGGGGCAATTCCGTTGGTCATCTCCATCATCCTGCGCCACTACATGGTGGACTGGATAACGACTGGCCGCATGACTGAAGTCAACAGGGCCCTGGGGAAGGAGATCAGGCAGGCTATGGCCAGCCGTAACATGTCAAAGGTGAAGAAGCTACAGGAGGTTCGTCTGGAGGTCATGCGGGAATTCATGCCCGTGCAGATGGCCCAGATGAAGCCTACGATTGTAACCATGTTCCTCTTCATCGCCATCTTCTCGTGGCTCAGTATCTTTGTCTACGGTGCCACGGTTCCCTCCACCGTGGCCGTCCCCTGGTCCTACACCGCCTCCATCAGGGGCGTTACCGTCTTCCCCCACTGGACCCTCCTATACTTCCTCATCACCCTCCCACTGAGCCTGGTCCTTCCCCGAGTCCTGAAGTACGTAACCTTCAGCCGACAGCTGACAGAGATGGGAGAGGATTAGAGGAAGCCATCATGGCTACCGTCATTGCCATTGGTGGTCCTCCTGGGGGTGGAAAGACCACCGTGGCTGAATTGCTGGCCAAGAAGATGGGCTTCCATCTGGTTTCCGCTGGGCGCTTATTCCGAGAGATGGCTCGTCAGAGAGGTCTGAGCCTAGAAGAGTTTGGCCGCCTCGCTGCAGATGATCACACCATCGACATTTCATTGGACAAGAAGGTACTGAGCACGGTCAAGGAGTTTGCCTCGGCGGGCGAGCCCGTGGTTGTCGAGGGCCGCCTTCAGGCCCACATGCTGCATCGCGACGGGCTCCAGTCCATCAAGGTGTGGCTGGACGCTCCCCTCCGGGTCAGGGCGAAGAGAATCTCAGGCAGGGAGGCCAAGTCAGAGCAAGTGGCTCTGAAGGAGGTCCAGGAACGGGAGGCCCTGGAGTCCAGGAGGTATGCCGATATCTACGGCGTAGACCTTGGCGACATGAGCGTCTACGACATCGTACTGGATTCCTCCGACAGGACTCCCTCAGAGGTGGTGGATCAATTGATCAAGGAGGCCCACCTCTGACGTCCCTGGTGAAGGTGGAAGACTTGAGCCCGCCGAGGTACGGCAAGGGTCCATCCGACCGGAGCCTGGAGGAGATGCTGGAGGCTGGCGTCGTTATCATCGACAAGCCCCAAGGCCCCACGTCCCATCAGGTCTCTGCCTGGGTCAGGGACCTGCTGGCGGTCAAGAAGACAGCTCACGGCGGGACCCTGGATCCCAGGGTTACCGGGGTCCTCCCTGTCGCCCTAAACGAGGCCGTCAGGGCCATCGATGCCCTCCACTTCGGTGACAAGGAGTACGTCGGCGTTATGAGGTTGCACCAGGACCTGCCGGAAGAAAGGGTTCGGGGGGTCATGCAGGAGTTCGTGGGAGACGTGTATCAGATGCCCCCCGTGCGAGCGGCCGTCAAGCGAGAGCTGAGAGTGCGTCGCATCCATGAGCTTGAGATCCAAGACCGATTGGGAAGGGACTATCTCTTCAGGGTCCGCTGCCAGGCGGGCACCTACATAAGGACGCTGTGTGTGGACCTGGGGGAGGCCCTGGGGGTGGGAGCTCACCTCCAAGACCTCAGGAGGACGAGGGCCGCCCGATTCGTGGAGGAGGAGGCAGTGTCACTAGACGACCTGAGGGATGCATACATAATGTGGAAGGACAACGAGGGGGAGGAGGAGCTTCGCAAACTTGTCAGACCTGTGGAGGATATGCTCGATCATCTCAAGCGAGTCGTGGTGAAAGATACAGCTGTGGACGCCGTATGCCATGGGGCGAGCCTGGCTGCGCCGGGCATCGTGGAGGTGGACAGCGGAATCGTCGCGGGGAGTCCGGTCCGTGTCCTCACCCGGAAGGGAGAGGTCGTCGCCCTCGGAACTGCGAGAATGGATTCCCACCAGATCGTCTCTGCGGGTGGCGGACTGGTGGTGCAACTGGAGAGGGTCCTGATGAAGCCGGGCACCTATCCAAGGCTATGGAAGTAGTCGCGTCGCGGTAGGTTTATCGAACAGGTCCACTATCTTCAGTCGGCCACCGTTGGGGCCGAGGTCGCCTAGTCCGGTAGGGCGCGAGCCTGGAGAGAAACCCTGTTCTCAGGGCACCTCGTAAGCTCGTGGCGGGCAACCGCCTCGGGAGTTCAAATCTCCCCCTCGGCGCTTACTCTGCCTGGCCCGTCAAGGACCGTAGGGCCCCCTTTAGACGGGTTATGGGCTCCACGGGGAAGGGGTCCACACCCCTGAGAACAGCGAGATAGAGGCTGACCAGATCCCCCAGCAGAACGAGTTCGAGCAGCTGGCTCAGGTAGTCCGGGTGACTGGGAGTCACTAACTGGACCGTCAGTCTCTCCTCCATAAGGGAGACCGTCTCTCTAATCAGAAGGTCCAAGGTCTCGTGTTCGTGGCCCATCAGGACTATGGGTGCAAAGCGGCTGGCCTCAGTGTCCTCCATCCAGCCCACGATCTCGTTGTGGCTCGCCTCCGGAAGGCGACTGCTCCAAGCGAGGACCTTTGCGTTTTCATTCAACTGGGTCTGCCACCTTCGAGCGACGGACCGCAGGCTCGGGGTGGAGTAGACGATGGGCGTCCTGTCCCCGACGGCCAGGGCCATGGACTTCGCTTCGTTGTCCGCGATGGAAACTGCCGGAACCCATCGTTCCCTCTGGAGAGACAGAAACCTGACGGCCTCTCGCACCCTCTCATTCAGGTCTGGAAGCAGGGTGGATAGGAGGGCGAGAAGGGGAGATAGTAGGTAGCCTAGAGCTCCCCTCGGGGGAAGCCCCTTCGGTATTCGTAGATGAGGGGTGCCGTTCGAGGCGGAGAGTTCCTGTAGCTTACCTCCGGAACTCACGGTTAGGCATCGTAGTTTCTTTCTTTGGGCCTCCCTGTAGCTGAAAAGGGTCTCCCAGGTATCCCCGGAGTAGCTGAGGAATACGAGGAGGTCGTCAGGTCCAACATATGAGGGTAGGCGGACGTCCCTGAGGACCGCGACGTGACAGCCCTCCCGCTCCGCCAACGAAGCCACGATATCCCCGGCAATGGCAGATCCTCCCATCCCCACAGTGACGAGATGGCCCTCTCTGGACAGGGGAAAGTCGAGCCGGCGACAGATCTCCATGCCCTCCTCCAGCTGCTCCGGGAGGGAGGAGAGGGTCCCAAACATGCCGCTGCGGTCCACTTCTCGCCTTCTCTGTGGGTCGTCCAGCATTCGGGATTAATGTAGAATCTGGCTACAATAGGTTATGGGAGGGGCGTAACTATATTTCTGGTATTTACAAAAACATTATTAATAGCCGCCGGGTGAGCCTGAGCGATGAGGCCGCAAGTAGGGAGGGCCCTCGAGGCCCTAGCTAGGGGGAGGCCGGTTCTAGTGTACGATGCTGACGGGAGGGAGGAGGAGACGGACTTAATCCTTCCGTCGGAGTTCGTAACCTCAGCTTTCGTGAGGACCATGCGGAGGGAGGCTGGAGGCCTCATCTGTTCAACCCTTCCATACCACTTCGCCAAGAAGCTGGGGCTGCCCCTTCTGGAGGAGGCTCTGGAGAAGCTTGAGCCCGACTACCCTATCTTCCGGGACCTCCTGAGGGGTTCTCTGCCTTACGACGCCAGGTCGGCCTTCAGCATATCTATCAACCATAGGAGGACGTACACTGGGGTGACGGACAGGGACAGGTCCCTTACGATATCCACGCTGGCGGCAGTCTTCAGGGAGGCTGTGGAGGGGAGTGACGAATGGGCGAGAAGGCTGTTCGCAGCAGAGTTCAGGTCGCCAGGCCACATACCGCTGCTGATTGCTGACGATCCGCTGCTGGAAGGAAGAAGGGGCCATACCGAACTCTCCACTGCCCTGACGATCATGGCGGGAGTGCTGCCCACTGCCACCCTGTGCGAGATGATGGGGGACCACGGAGGTGCCCTGCCCAAGGGGGAGGCAAAGAAATATGCAACAGACCGCAATCTCGTCTTCATCGAAGGACAGGAAGTCCTCGAGGCTTGGCGGAAATGGTCAGGGTCATGGCTTCAGGAGTCTTTGATATCCTCCATCTAGGGCACCTTCATTACCTGCGGCAGGCGAAGGAATTGGGAGACGAGTTGGTTGTGGTCGTGGCCAGGGATTCCACAGTTAGAGGAATGAAGCACGAGCCAGTCACCCCTGAGGAGATGAGAAGGGAGCTCGTGGACGCCCTGAAACCAGTGGACCGCGCGATTCTCGGACACGAGGGAGATATATACAAGACGGTGGAGGATGTCCGACCCGACATCATCGCCCTGGGCTGGGATCAGCCTTTTGAACCTGAGGAGATAGAGGCAGAGTGCAGGAAGAGAGGGAGCCAGGTGAGGGTCATCCGATTGAAGAGGTTGGAGGGCGACCTTGACGGGACTACTAAGATCATAAACAAAGTCATCAGCCTCTGGTCCTTCCAAAAGAGCCTGGAGAGGATTGAAGGCGGTTCATAGGGGGAGTGAGCCTGCGCCACATCGGAATCGCGGACACAACCTTCGCTCGCTATGATATGGGTAGGGCCGCAGAGTCAGAGCTTAAGGAGATGGGCACTGGATTCAGGGTTCATCGGCGCACCGTCCCCGGCATAAAGGACCTGGCCGCGGCGTGTATGTCCCTCATAGAGGATGGATGCGACATCGTCCTGGCTATGGGGATGCCTGGTCCGCTTCCCGTGGACAGACAGAGTGCTATGGTGGCGGACCTGGGCCTTCAGCAGGTTCAGATCGCCACCCGTATCCCCGTCTTGGGTGTCTTCGTTTACGAGGATGAGGCGAAGGATGATGCGGAGCTAGCTTGGCTGGCGGACCGCAGGTCCAGGGAACACGCGAGAAACGCGTTCAACCTGCTCTTCCGGCCAAGGGTTCTTCAAAAGAACGCTGGAATGGGCCTGAGGGAGGGCTTCGAGGACGCTGGCCCTCTCAGGTCATCTTCAAAGTAGGTGCTGAAATGCCAAACCTCGGGATTGTGGTTAGCGAGTTCAATGCGGACGTAACATATGTCATGCTGGAGAGGGCCAAAGATCACGCATCCTTTCTCGGTCTCACTGTGAAGGAGATCGTAAAGGTGCCAGGTGTCTACGACATGCCCTTGGTCCTCAAGAAGTTGGTTCAGAGGAAGGACATCGACGCGGCGGTGGCGGTGGGGGCGGTGATAGAGGGTGAGACGCGACACGACGAGGTCATCATGCAGCACACCGCGCGGAAGATCACGGACCTGGCGGTGGAGTTTGAGAAGCCCATCGGCCTAGGCATCTCAGGTCCCGGGGAGACGAAGCTCCAGGCCATGGATCGGGTGGAGAAGGCCCGGGAAGCGGTTGAGAGCGTGGCCAAGCTGCTTAAGGCCATCCAGCAGGTCAAGGGTTAGCCTCTCCCGAAAAAGGTTATAGCCCTCAACAGATATCATAAGAGCTGGCCCCCCGGGGGGAAGGGAGGGGTGGACCCATGGCTGACATTCCCAAGATTGAGGAGATTCTGAGGGATATCGAATCCATGGAAGGCGTCAACGAGGTCATACTGGTATCCCGCTCAGGTGTGTACATCGCGGGAAAGCTTCCTCCCCACGTACATCAAGAGACCTACGCCAGCATGTTCGCGGTTCTCTTGGGGGCCGCTGAGACTGCGACCACCGAAATGGGCGAAACTCTCTCCAGCGTCGTCGTGAACCTGGAGGACTCCAAGATCCTGATCATAACGGACGGACCCAAGGCCATCTATGTCCTCAGGGTCGGTAAGGAGGTTAGGGTGGGCCGACTGAAGGACTCGCTTCGAACCCATACCACCCGCCTGCAGGAGTACCTCTAGATTCTCCTGAAGCCGCGAAGGACCCACTCACCCACTGCTTTTGCCACGTAGCGCAACGTTCTGGAGGGTCCCCTGCTCGAACCCGCTGTCCTGCCTTCCCCCTTGTGCAAGGCGGACAGAACGTCCTCCTCGCTCTCTAGGCCTTCGGGGACCAGCAGGAGCGCCCTGCCCAGGTCGGCGAGGCGATGGGCGTCACTCCCTCCTGTCGCCGGCAGGCCCAGCTCGTGGGCAAGCCCCTCCGCCCTCTGATTGTGACCGCGTACAGATCGGGCGTTCGGAAACTCAACGGCCTGGAAGTCGGATTCCCTTATCACCTTCTCCTTCAAGCCTGACCAGAGGCGGTAGGGATGGGCTGCGACTGCGAGACCACCCAGATCGACAATCCTCTCGACCGTCTCTCTCGCTGTGAGCCCCTGCGGCACGTCGTCGTCTAGGCCGTAGGCGAGGATGTGTCCCTCAACGGATGATATCTCCACGCCTCGGACAACTATCATCTCGTCTCCCTTCGCCAGTTCCGAGGCCCTTCTGCTCCCCCGCAGGGTGTTGTGGTCGGTAACCGAGATGCCGTGGAGATCCCTAGCGGCGGCGGCCTTTAGAATCTGCCTAACCTCCACAGAGCTGTCTGGGGAGTACGCGCTGTGGGTGTGGAGGTCGAGCCTCAGCGTTTACGTCACCTCAGAGTCAGGTCGAATGGGCTTATCAACGGACACGAACGTATCCCCCGCCTTCAAGGGAATCCTCTCCACGTCTGCCGTCCCGAAGAAGTTCACCCTGCCCTCTTCATCCACCTTCATCTTCAGCTTTCTAAACTCCTCGAACGATATCACGGAAGCCTCGGGCTCGCCCAGTATCTGGGTGCCCGGCGACGCTCCCGCGGCGAGCAGAACGGATACCTCATCCCCATCTACAGCTGCCAGGAGCATTCCCTCAGACTTGACGCCCCTCAGGACGGCAGGCTTCAAGTTGCATAGAACCACGATGCTCTTCCCCTCAAGCTCCTCCACAGTGTACTCCTCTCTCAACCCCGCCACCAAACGCCTCCGCTCCGATCCAAGGTCCACCTCCACCAAGTAAAGCTTGTCGGCCCTGGGATGGTTCTCGACCTTAAGCACCGTACCGACTCTGATGTCCAGCCTTCTAGCTTCCTTCTCCAGGTCAGCAGCGATGGCGTCGATCCTCTCGAACAGAGGCTCAGGCGAGGGCAGCTTCTGTCCCACGGGAAGCTCCGCCAAGGCGTCTTCCCATGAGGCGTTGTGGACACTGCCCTCGTAGCCGAGCATCCTCCACACCCTGTCTGCGGAGAACGGCAGAAAAGGGGCTGTCAGGATGGCCAGAGCCTTCACTAGGCGGAGGGAGACGTGGAGAGCGGTTCCGCATGCCTCTCGATCTTCCTTGACCAAGTCCCACGGGGCCTTGGCGTCGAAGTACTGATTACCCCGACGTGCCACCGCCATTACCTCCTTCAAGGCTTCCTTGAAGTGACAGTACTCAAGATTATGGCCAACCCTCCTCCACATCTCCTCCACCTCCCTCAGGAGGGCTTCGTCCTCCCTCGAGAGGTCTGAGGCTGCTGGGACTTCCTTGAAGTTCTTGTAGGTGAAGGTGAGGACTCGATGGACAAAGTTGCCGTAGATGGCGACAAGCTCGGTGTTGACGCGCCGTCTCAATTCATCAAAGGAGAACTCAGAGTCCTTGTTCTCCGGCATGGCGGCGCTGACGTAGTAGCGGAGGGCGTCGGGGTCGTACGCCTCGAGGAGGTCCGGGAGCCAGACGCCCACGCCGCGGCCGGCGGACATCCTCTCCCCGCCCACGTTCATGTACTGGTTTGCCGGGACGTCGTAGGGGAGCTGCAGCTCCTCGTCGTACCCCATCAGGACGGCGGGCCAGAAGAGGGTGTGGAAGACGATGTTGTCCTTGCCCACAAAGTAGTAGTGACGGGCCTCCGGGTCGTACCACCACGCCCTCCATCGGTCCAGGTCCCCCTGTCGCCGTGCCCACTCCATGCTGGCGGAGAGGTAGCCCATGAAGGCCTCAAACCACACGTAGATGCGCTTGCCCTCATACCCCTCCCAGGGAACGGGAATGCCCCAATCGATGTCCCGGGTCACGGGTCGGTCCCGCAGCCCCTCCTTTAGCCAGGCCAGTGCGAAGTTGAGAACGTGGGGCCGCCAGTGGCCCTTCGTCCTCAGCCACTCCTCCAGTGCGTCTTGGAAGGCACTGAGACGGAAGAAGAAGTGGCGCGTCCTCCGGCGCTCGATGGGGGTGCCACACACCTGGCAGTGGGGTTCGTGGAGGTCGAAGGGGTCGAGCATCCGACCGCACTGCTCGCACTGGTCGCCGCGGGCTGTGGCAAACTCGCAGTGGGGACAGACGCCCTCCACGTAGCGGTCGGGCCGGAACCGGGCGCACGAGGGGCACCAGGAGGCGTCCATCTCCTTCTCGTAGATATGCTCCCTCTCCCGCAGGGTGCGGAAGATGTCCTGGGCCACAGCCATGTGCAGGGGGTCCGAGGTCTTCCAGTAGAGGTCGTAGGAAATGCCCAGGGCCTCGAAGTTCTGGACGTGGAGGGCGTGGTACCGCTCGGCCACTTCCTCAGGCGGGACCCCCTCATCCTCCGCTCGGACAGTGATGGGCGTCCCATGCATATCGCTGCCGCTGACCATGAGGACGTCGTTTCCTGCCATCCGCTGGTAGCGGGCGAAGATGTCGGGGGGAATGTAGGCCCCGGCGGCGTGGCCGATGTGCCGAGGCCCGCTGGCGTAGGGCCAGGCCACGCCCAGCAGTACCTTGGACATTCGCACCAACTACAGGGCACTACGATTTAAATGTAAACCCGCTGTTCTCCAGATGGTCGCCTAGCAACCAGTTCAAAGGCTTTAAATATGTAGCGTCAAATCGTTGGGTCGCGATATCAATCGCGGGAGATGAGCTGCTGAATAGAGGCTTTGGCTCTGGACCCTACCGAGCTCCTGTGGAGGAAGGGAAGGTCTATGAGGCCACGATAGAGGATCTGGGAAGGGAGGGCGATGGACTCGCTAGAATCGAGAACTTCGTCGTCTTCGTTCCCGGAACCAAGATTGGGGACAGGGTGAAGATAAGGATTACCCGTGTCTTGAGAAGGATGGCCTTCGGGGAAGTAGTGAAAGAGGAGTAGGGCCTTTTTTTTGGGTCGTTCCTACCTCAGCGAAGCCATCGGCTAGCTGGAGCTCTCCCCATCCTCCTGACCTATGAGGAGTAGGCGGCCCATCTCGGTGAGCTTGATGAGGAGCCTGCCCTGAATCCCCCGGTCGATCTCCACGAGGCCTAGCTCCTCCAGTCCTTTGGACTCCCTACCGCCGCGGATATGGTAACTGAGGAGGGACTTCTCCATGCCCGATGCTTCGCTGAACTCGTTGAGGGAGTTCGCCACTCCCCCCAGCCTCTCCAAGCCCCGCAGAACCTTCAGCTTGCTGGGGGAGATAACCTCATTGTAGCTGAACTTCAGGATTGGCAGCATCATGGGAGTATCCGCCTCCACGTGAAAGGCCTTGAGGCCGTTGACGAAGGCGGCGCTTATGGCAGAGCACGTCATGAGCTTCCTCCCGCTGGAAACGTTGATGAAAATATCGTCGTACTTATGCCGCTCATCCTTGACTATGGAGGCGATGACCTCATACATGTCCCTCGCCGGGTCTCTCAGTTCCTTCCTGTCCACCGGAATGCGAAGTTGGGTCAGCTTCTGGGCCACCTCCACTGCCCGAAACCTCTTCTCAGGCTCGTGCAGGAGGACCAGCTTGCTGACGGGGTACTCCCTGATCCCTACGTATATCGGGTCCTCCTCATCTCCCAGGGTGGCTATCTGAAGGATCTTCGTTGCCATCGTTCTCTCTATGATGTGACTCTATAAAAACAGTTTCAATCATTTCATTCCCAATCCAACCCCTTTACACCGCAGAGTAAATTAGGCTGTCCCGCATGCATAGTTGATCTCCTTGCGGAAGCTCCTCTGGCATCTGGTGGCGGGGACAAGGGGGGGTCTGAACAGGGCCCGAATACTCGGTCTCCTTAAGGAGCGCCCCTACAACGCAAATCAACTAGCAGAGGAACTCGGGGTAGATTACAAGACAGTAAGGCACCACCTGAGGGTCCTGCGGAGAAACGACCTGGTGATGGCCTCACAGGAGGAGTACGGCACCCTGTACTTCCTCAGCCCCGTCATGGTAAGATACTGGGAGGAGTTCGAGGAGATTAGGGAGAAGATTGGGAAAAAGTAGATGTGGAGGTTATAAGGATGCGGCGTCGTGAGTCAGGGGCTGATCGGCCATGGTAGGAACGTTCTGGCTTCTGGACATTGTCGTGGGGAGCGTGAGCGTGGCTCTCCTCCTTGTACTGTTGTTTCTCTACGGAAGGAACTTGCGTCAGGTACGGGGGCCCTTCGCCTGGGGTCTCTTTCTGTTCGCTCTTCTCTTCTTGGTCGAGAATCTGGTGGGAATCTTCGCCTACCTGCGAATGGACGCGGAGGGCTACGGGATAGACATCGCCCTGCCAATGCTCTACATCAACATAGTGGAAGCGGCGGCCTTCGGCGTTCTGGTGCTCATAAGTTGGGATTGAAGCACAACACTTCAATCTGCGATGTAACATTCCAAGCCTATCCTTTATTTCTAGCCATCCGTAGCTCTACCCAAGGCTCGATCCCCTGCTGGGATAGCAAGGTGGGGAAGTAGATGGAAGCTGGTTATGTCGAGGGTACATCGGACGAAGATGCCTGTCCCGAGTGTCACAGCAGTCGTCTCGTAAGGGACGAAGTGAGGGGAGAGGTGGTGTGCGAGGTCTGCGGTCTTGTCGTCATGGAGAACTTCATAGACAAGTCTCCTGAATGGGCCAAGGGAGACGGAGGAGCACCCTTGGGGACCAGAACGGGTTCGCCTACGAGCGTCTCGATTCACGATAAGGGTCTCACGACTGAAATCTCTCCGATCCTTCGGGACTCTCAGGGGACGCCCCTTCAGGGCTCGGAGCGTATTAGCCTGTTACGTCTGAGGAAGCTCCAAAAGAGGATGAAGTACTCCCGGTCGGGAGAGAAGAGCTTGGCGGAGGCTCTTATGGAGCTGGACAGGATGTCTTCCGTCATGGAGCTACCTAGGGAGTTCAAGAGGGAGGCTGCCCTGATATACAGGAAGGCGGCCTCTAAGGGCCTCGTGAGGGGTCGGACCATCAAGGGCATGGCGGCCGCGGCAGTGTATATAGCGTGCCGGAGAATGGCAGCGCCGAGGACCCTCGACGAAATCTGCCGCCTGCTGGGAATCGAAAAGAGGGAGCTTGTTCTCTCATACAAGGCCATTGTCAGGGGTCTAAAGTTGGCCCTCACACCTCCCAGGGCCAAGGACTACCTGGGAAGGATTGCCAGCCAGCTGGATCTCCCTATGGACGTGCAGGCCAAGGCCCGTGAGCTCATTAGGAGGGCCGAGAGGGCGGAGGAGTACCACTCCAAGGCCCCCATGGGTACAGTTGCGGCCTGTATCTATCTAGCCTCTCTGATGAAGGGCAGGAAGGTATCCCAGGAGAAAATCAGCGAGGCGGCGGGGGTCTCGGAAGTCACCATCAGGATACGCTACACCAGCATTGCGGATAGGCTTGACCTGGACATTGCCCCCCGCAGGAAGTCGGGCTCAAGGCGAGTACCACGACGGAAGGCCAGCCCGGCTTGATTGACAAGCCCCTTGGCCTATACCGGTCGGATCTCCTCCCTCTCCTCTCCTTCGATGAAAACCTTTCGACCGTCGACTCGAACCCTACCCTCCGATATCAGCCTAATCACAAAGGGCAGGACCCTGTGCTCTTCCTCGAGAATGCGGTTCGCCAGGGCCTCCGGAGTGTCCTCGGGGCGCACCGGGACAGCGCGCTGGAATATGATGGGGCCCCCGTCGACGCTCTCGTCGACGAAGTGAATGGTACAACCGCTGACCCTGACGCCCCAATCCACCGCATCCTTCTGGGCATGGGTTCCGGGGAATGAAGGTAGCAGGGAGGGGTGGATGTTGATTATCCTATTCCTGAACTCACGGATCAAGTACGAGGTGACGATGCGCATGAAGCCTGCGAAGACCACGAGTTCCACTCCCCTCTCCCTCAATGCTCGCACGACTTCTCTCTCGAACTCCTCGCGACTTTTGTCGCGATGGTCTATGTACAGCCAGGGTATGCCGTGCTTCTTCGCCCTCTCTATGACCAGGGCGTCCTTGTTGTTGCAGATCATGACTGCGATGTCGACCTCCAGGTCGCCCCTCTCGACGGCGTCCACGATAGACTGGAAGTCGGTCCCGCGACCTGAGGCCAGAACCCCGATCTTGAACCTATTCAAACCCATCCCTCAGTGCTTGAACACCCTGATGCCGGTGAAGACCATGGCCAAGCC
>JABAOH010020842.1_pt1 | contig 21332 bp, 25 predicted proteins | sample 7062181 | NCBI WGS metagenome assembly JABAOH01 (sample SAMN14538630, study PRJNA623070) | marine sediment metagenome | biome: marine biome [ENVO:00000428]; feature: marine pelagic biome [ENVO:01000023]; material: deep marine sediment [ENVO:00002113]; isolation source: pool of 5 deep marine... | reverse complement strand
AATTTATTACCACCTCCACGTATCTTAAATTATGAAGGCGGACTTTAACATGCCATCAAAGCTGGGAGATGATAGTAATTTGAAAAATTATTTAATTTTTTGCACAATCTAAATTTAATAATAAAGTTACAAAAAGTAAAATGAGAATTAGATGAAAGATTAGCATTTGTTTTTTGTTTTGCTCTTACCGTAATTCATATATGCTAAAATTGTATCTCAAGAATGTGTGGTTCAATAATGGTCAAAAGTCAATGGACGAGAATAGATGAAATTCTTAAGGGAAAAAAAACTGGAAAAAATGTACATATTCGTGGTTGGATCTATAGAACACGTAGCAGTGGAAATATTGTTTTTACAGTTATTCGTGATTCTTCAGGAATTTTACAAGCTACAATAATAAAAGGAAATGTAGATGAGAAAAAATTTAATGATGCAAAAAAAGCATTAATTGAATCTTCGTTAGAATTAAAAGGAACAGTAAAAGAAGATAAACGGGCACCTGGAGGATACGAGCTAAAGGTTACAGATTTAAATTTTATTAATTTTGCTGAGCCGTTTCCAATTGTTAAAGATCAAAGCCCTGAATTTTTGCTTGATCAAAGACATCTATGGATTCGTTCACAAAAACTTAACTCAATTTTAAAGGTTAGATCTACTATTGTTGGTGCTATTCATAATTTTTTTAGAAAACGCGGTTACTTTGAGTTTGATGCTCCAATTCTTCAACCAAATCAATGTGAGGGTGGTTCTACATTATTTGAAGTTAAATACTATGATAATAAAACTTATCTATCTCAAACCTGGCAGCTTTATGCAGAAGCTGCAATTTTTTCTCTTGAAAAAATCTATAATATGGGGCCTACATTCAGAGCTGAAAAATCAAAAACTTCACGTCATCTATCTGAATTTTGGATGGCAGAAATGGAAGTAGCTTGGATGGATTTACATGATGTAACAGAGATTGCTAAAGAAGAAATCAAATATATATTGAAAGAGGTTTTAGAAAATAATAAAAAAGAATTAGAAATTTTAGGTCAAAACATAAATAAATTAGAAAAAATTTTAAAATCAAAATTTCCAACTATTACTTATACTGAAGCTTTGAAAATATTAAAAGAGAAAGAAAATATGGATATAAAATGGGGAAAGGATCTGCGAACTATTGAGGAAGACAGATTGATGAAACATTTTAATTGCCCTGTTGTTGTAACAAATTACCCCCTTGAGATTATGGCTTTTTATAAACCAAGTGATCCAAAAGATCCAAAAACAGCACTTTGTTTTGATATGATTGCACCAGGAGGTTATAGTGAAATTGTTGGAGGTTCACAGAGAAGCCTTGATATTGATGATATGGCAAAGAGACTTAAAGCAACGGGTGAAAAGATTGAAAATTACGAGTGGTATTTTGATTTAAGAAAATATGGGTCAGTTATACATTCTGGTTATGGAGTTGGTATTGAACGTGTTGTAGCCTGGATTTGTGGGCTTGATAATATTAAGGATGCAATTCCTTTCCCAAGAACCCTTTTAAGATTTAGACCTTAGGAGGTAAGTGTATTATGAAAATAGAGGCTCATGTTCTTATTTCTGGCAGGGTTCAAGGTGTATGGTTTAGAGCAAGTACAAAACAAAAAGCAGAACAACTTGGTATTAAAGGTTGGGTTAGAAACACTTCCGATGGTTGTGTTGAAGCTGTTTTTGAAGGTCAAGAAGAGCTAGTACGAGAGATAATTGAATGGTGTTATCATGGTCCTCCTATGGCAAAGGTTTCCAATGTTGAAGTAAAAACTAAAGAATCTAAAGATAGTTTTGATAGATTTTATGTAAAATATTGAATCTATTTTTATACATTTTTACCAAATATTTCCCTTTTTTTTAAAATTTTTATCAAGTTAAATATATAATGATTTTAAAAAACATATATTAAAAGGCTTTCTTTGTGTTATTTTAAAAAACACTATAACTCAAAATCAATCAAATTTTGTCTATATATTTACTAAATGCTTCAACCATTTCAGAGTTTTTATCGATTAACATTATTTTTTCTATTTTACTTTCATATTGTTTAACAATATCTACAATTGCCTTTGCAGCAATTCTTGTTTCAACACCTCCAACACCTGTTCCCATACCTGGTATTGCAATAGATTTTAAATTTAGGTCTAATGCAAGATCCAATGCTGCTTTAGTAGCAAGTTTTACATTGTCAATTCCTATTTTCATTGCAGGTTGTTTCATTGTTGGAGCATGAATTACATATTTACATGGTAAAGATCCAGAAGTTGTTGCAACAGCCTTTCCAACAGGAATTGGAGCTTTTGAAACTGCCTCTTTTTCAATTACTATTCCACCAGTTTTTTTTATTGCGCCAGCTACGCCTCCACCCATATAGCCAAAAGAATTTGCTGGATTTACTATTGCCTCATATGTAACTTTTGTAAGATCACCCTTTTCAACAATAATTGTCATTAAATTTTTATTCCTCTTTTTTTGCCTTTTTTTTCTCTTTCTTTTTTAATTTTTCTTCTTTTTTCTTCTTTTTTTCTTCTGCTTGCTCCTCTTGATGTCTTTTTTCTCTAGTAAGACCCCCCTGTAAAACCCTCATTCTTGCATCCATAGATCTTATCTTTTCTTCAATTTTTTTCTTTTTTATATTAAATTCGGCTCTTGTAATTTTATGTTCATCCAGTTTTTCTTTTAGGCCCTCGATTTTTTGTCTTTCTTTTTCAATATCCTTTTCCTTTTTTTCAATTGCTTTTTGCAATCTCTTCTCAAAACTCATACTATTAACTCCAGAGATCTTTTCTTTTTGCTTCAAGGGTATTGTTTTCTTTGCCTAAATATTCTGCGAAAGTTTTTAGTCTTTTTTTACCAAATTTGTAGGGTTCTGAAAATAGTTGTTTATATTTTTTATCTCTTAATAGATGGTGATCAAGTATTATATCACATTTGATTTTATCTAATATATTTATTAGATTATCAGACGCTAGTTCAAGGTTTTTCTTACTAAATCTCCATCCAAGTAGCATTGTAGGCGGTCCATCAAGAATTAATAAATCTGGATTTTGATCTATTATATATTTCATTGCCTTATCTGATACTGGTCCCTGAACATCAGATGAATGCAAAATCCTTTTTTTACCATCATCAACAGTTGTCATTACAACATAACCTAATCTTATTTTTTCTGGACCATGGAAGAATGGTGGAGAGAAAATAATATTTGTATCTCCAAGAGAATAATCTGAATCATCACAAATTTTTAAATCACATTTTTTCTTAATTTTTTTAAAGAATTCTTCACCTCTACTTTTTTGAGATTTATTAATTTTCTTAGATATATTTTTTAAAAAAACCTTTTTCCCTAAGTAAAAATTCTCATCTGGATCATAATGATCAAAATGGTAATGTGAAATTGTAATTATATCAGATTTTAATGCAATTTGGGCAATTTTTTCTTTTATTTTTTTATATTTAATTTGCTCTTTGTCATGTGGTGGAAGACCATATCTTTTTTCTGCTAGAGCTGCTGATGGGTCAATAAAAATTTTACAATCATTTGTTTCAATATATGTTGCCATAGATCTAATTCCAAGTGAATCTGAGGCTATTGGTATTACTTTCATAAATAAAACTTGAATGTAAACAAAAAATAGAAATAAAAAGATATCTAACAAGTTTTTTGAAACAGGTTTTTGTGGATGGATTTTTTGCATTACCTAAGGTGTGTTGGTGAATAGTGTCATATTTATTTGGATTGGTTGAGTGAGATTTGTCCTAGTTTTACAATTGGTAATACTTTCAAGAAGATTGGTGTTTTTAGTGCTGATTTGAAGGAGGTTCGTAAGTGTATGTTGAATGTTCATGCTAATTCTCAGGCGTTGCCTGATATTGATCATCGTGTTCGTATTAAGATTATGGTGAAGATTTTTTTGCCTAGTGCACGTAGTGATAAACATTCTCGTGGTGAGCAGACTGCTATTGATAATTTGGAGGAAGACCATAATGTGGGTAATGAGGGTTACTTGGAGCATAGTGGTCGTTTTGGTAAGACACGTTTTAAGGATATTTATCGTCCGGTTGTTGGGATGCAGTGGGAGGCGAGAATAAGATGAACAAGAATGATAAGGTTAAACAGGTTAAGCTTACTTTGGAGGATACTTTGTTTTTTCAAAAAGAGTTTAGGGAGTTGTTGAAGGTTTTGATAAGTGAGAATAGACCATTGTCTTTTAAGGAGAAGAATCGGTTTTTTGAGATGCTTCTGTAAGAATTTCTAATTTATTTCTTTTTGTTTTTCTACAAACTTCGAACAATTCTGTCTGTAGTTTTCTATTTTTTTCTATACATATTCTAATGTTTTTCATCATTCTTCTAAATCAAAACAAATTGTAAATTAAATAGTTTCTGCCCAAGGAAAAACTAAATTTTGTATTTATTTCACTTTATCTTTATATTTGATATAAAATTCCATCATATGAACTATCTGATTACTATATGGTCTATGTTCATTTTTTGATAATTTTTTTAATCTTTTTTCATCTTCTATACTTAAGGAAATGGTCATTTTAGGCATTTTATTCTTATCCATAATTTTTCACCAATATATAATATATATACCAACATTTATGTATTTCTACATACATTTAAATACTAATATTGTTTTATGGTTACTAAAAAAGGCATGGAGGTTATGAAAAGAATGAAACGTGATGAAGGTTTTGTTATAACAGTAAAAAATAACAATATCAGGTTACCACCTGAAGTATTGGAATATCTTAAAATAAAACCTGGCGATGAGGTTTCTTTTGATGCAATTGGTAATGATGTTATTACTATCCATAAACATATAGAGAAATAAAAATAATAATACCTCTATCCCCTTTTTTTCCTTATTTTTGAATAATTATAAACATTTGAGTAGATAATTGTACATTAACGCAAAAAAAATATGTATTATTACTTTTTAAATAATATTAAAAATTAATACTATAGTAGGTATAAGTAAAGAAAATGGTAACTAAAAAAGAATATAAAGAGATAACTGAAAAACTACAAGATATTGATGATAAATGTATGAAAATATTAGAAAGTCAAATATCTACAAGTATTATTGCTCTTGTAATGGCAGGTTTTGCAATAGTTATGGCAGGAACTACACTTCAAATTGCAGGTGCTCCATCTCTTATTTAGATTCCAATATTAATAGTAGGTGTTATTATATTGATTATTGGTTTAATTTTAAGTGTAAAAAAATAGATTTTTAACACAAAATAAGGCATTTTAAATTATAAAAAATAGTTTACAATTGTTAAGATATATTTAATAAGAGATTAACTATTTTGAAATAATAGTGTGAGCGAGAAAAAATATGGAAAATGATAAAGAAGAAGAAAAATCTAATCAAGAATTGCAAATGGAAATAAAACAATTAAAGAAAAGAATAAAAGATTTAGAACGTGAGAGAGATATATTATTGGCATTACATAGAAGAGAAATGGAACAGATGTAATTGCAGTTTTGAAGGAGGAAAAAAATGTCATTTAAAGAAAAATGTAAATTTTTAGATAAAACAAAAGGGAAACGACCTGTAAAATATCGTAAAACAATGAAAGGAAAAGAACCAATAGTTGGTGATACTCATTTTTTTTGTCAATCAGATGATAATTATGGATGGATTACCGAATGTCCAGAAAAAAGTCCATATTTTAAACAAAAATGAGGATTTTTAAATTATATTAATAGTTTTATAATTATGTGTTACTCCTTATAGCAATTTTAACCAAAAATCTCTAAAAGTATATTATTTTCTAGTATTCTGTCTTAATATTCAATTATTATCTTTGTATCAAGCCTTTTTATGGGTATTTTTTTCATTACCGATCCACATTTTTTACATTTTAGGTCATTATCCATTGATATAACCTAATATTATAAATTTTACATAATATATAAATTTATTGTATAAAAATCTCTTTATCTGTTAAAAATGACCTTTTTTTTATAAATAATTTTAAAAATCCTATGATAAGGTATCATTGCAGATGTTGTATGCATAAACGATTTATCGAGTTTTAAAATATCATTTCCAGAGATGATTTTAGTATCATTCTGTGCACCTCTATGTATGTACCAAATTTCAATATCACTAAAACTGTAATTTGGATTCCATTTTATATTGTTTAAAATATCTCGAGGATTTGTCATTTTTATCAGGGTTAATTGAATAATCTAGGCGAATTAAACACGAAAAATGTCATTTCACCAGATGATTTAGTCTTTCCTTCTTTATCATAGACTTTTGCTTCTATTGTTTTTTTCATAAAAGATTTTTCATTCCAATTCCAAATAAATGGTGCTTCCGTTAATGTAGTTTTTAGCTCTCCATTTACATAGAATTCTGCCTTTGTTACCTCTTCATCATTTACATCAATTCTTAAGGGACCAACAACCAATGGCTTAAAAAAAGGTATAATCTTCCTATTTTTAATATAAATAAAACTTTCAAAATTAATATTTTTATATCGAATTATCAAATAAAGTATTACTCCCGTTGCTCCAAAAATTCCCAATAATATAATTAGTGAAAAAATGGAAAATTCAGTTTCTTGGACAATATAAGGTTGAAATTGAAAATAGTAATCATTTATTGTGAGATAATTCCCCTCTTCATCTATAACATCGATATCAAGATAATAAATACCTTTCTTTAGATTTGATGGTGGAGTATATGAAAATGTATAATAGTCATTTGTTATAATATCATCAATAATTATTTGTTCAATTGATAAATCTTCTTTATAAAAATCAGCATAAGTTATTGAAACAGGATAATTAAATGTGAAAGTTATTGTTGGATTATTTTCATTTATTAATCTACTCTTAGGATTAATATCAATTAGCATTAGAGGAGAAGGCTCATAACTAAATTGAAATTCGTATTGCTCTACAGGATCATCTAGCACATAGATTTTACTATCTTTTTGAATTATTTTATCTGAATCAATTTCTGTTGCATTTTTAGTAACGCTTAATAAAATATCAATAATGCCATATTCATTAATTTCTGGTTTTTTAACTTCCAAATAAATCCAATTATCAATTTTAACAGCTCTTACAACAATTGTTACAATTTTATTTATCTCATCTACTTTTTTATCTATTTCTTCACCAACAATGTAATCAATCATAATAATTTCATCTGTTGTAGAATTCCATATAAAATTAGGAACATTATCATTGCCATCATAAGACAAAAGAAAAACAATATTATCATTTATGTTGATATTACCTGTATGAACAGGGACTAAAACATTATTTGGATCTATAAATTTATCAACAATTGTATCTCCATCTGTATCATAACTATAAAATAATTCATTTAATGTTATTAAATATTGATTTTCTATATTATTGATAGTTGAACTAGATGTTGTTTGTTTGACTGACGAAATAATACTTGCATATGTACTATTTGAATTTGTATTTCCTTCATTATCAGTTACAGTTAATGTTACAGTATAATTTCCTTTTGAGGTATATATATGATCTGTTTTTATTCCTGATCCAGTTGTTCCATCTCCAAAATCCCATTTATAACTGGTAAGATTACCATCTAAATCAAAACTCTTTGAACCATCAAAACTCACTTCTATAGCTATTACACCTAAATATGGTCCATTAACATTTGGAAATGGACTTTTTGTATTATTTTTATTTCCTGAAGGATCGGTTGCATAGATAATACAATAAACTCTACTAACAGTTTGATTAAGTATTATTTCTTTTTCATAATAATATTCATTTTTTTTATCCATTTTTACAATTGCATGGTTATTTTTTTGAGACCAATATTCGATTTTTACTTCTTCAACTTCATGATTGTCTGTAATTGTTGCCCCAAAAATATATTTGTTTGGCATATTATCATTTGAGGGTCCATAAGTGTTAATAAATATTTCTGGGGGTATACTATCAGTTATGCTAACTGTTTTTTGCGCTGTTGTTTTTGAGTTACTCCATCTGTCTATTGCAAAAATAGTATAAGTCAATGGAGCTGTTGAGTTATCTAAAGTAATGGATGCAATAAAGAAATCTTCATAGATATTAATCATTGAATAGTTTCCACTTTTATCTTTATGGTGCCATTCAACCTTTACAGTTAGAGATGAAGCAGGATCTTGATCATCTCTTACAGTTGCATTAAAAATATAGTTCTTGGAGGGAGAGCCAGAAGCAGGTGAATTGTCTGTTATTGTTGGAGGAGTTCCTTCATGTATATAAAAGGTTTGTAAAAGAGAACTTTCCCAATTTCTTGGATCTTTTGCTGCGATACGAAATGAAAAAAGTCCAACTGGTGTGAATTGTTCATTGCAATACCATATATTACTAGTTTTATTTTGTGTGATTGAAAAATTTGTATTTGCTCCGTTTGGATCAATGATGTTAATGTATACTTCTTTTACTTCTATATTATCGGTTATTTGAACAGATATATATGTGTAACCTCCTATTACCTGAGAAGATGGGCTGATTTGTGGTGCTCCAACAATTGGAACAATTACATCCAAAAGCGGTCCATAATCATAATTAGAGCCATATATAGTATTAGCGCTATCTGCTATACCATCACCATCACTATCACCTGCTCCTTCACTTGGTTCATCGTATGAATCCCAATAATTTCCATATATGTAAGTTCCACCAACTATGTTTGTTCCACTGGTTTTTGAAATATTCCAAAAGTTGTGATTAATACTTTTATCCATACCATTTTGGGAATTATGATGAATATAGTTATTATAAATGGTATTACTATATGTAAAATAATCTAAATTTATCCCATATCTTAAATTATTTGATATCTCATTTGTATAAATTGTATCAATTGTTGAATTTGAAAGACTTACTCCATCCTTAGTATTTGATGAGATTGTATTTTCTGTGATTATATTATTATCATCGGCAAAGAGAAATATTCCATGTTCGCCATTTGAGTTAATAGTGCTACCACTAACTGTATTATTAGATCCAACAATCATTATTCCATAATTACTATTGCTATTTATTGTACTTGTAGAAATTGTATTTGAGCTAGAGTTTTCTAATCTTATACCACTATCACTATTACCAGTTATTTGAATATTTGAAAAAATATTGTAGTCACAATGATCATTTAGGAAAATTCCATTCCATGTATTACTGGTTATTGAATTGCCTGCTATTGAATTATAGTTTGATGTTTCATTCAAAAATATCCCATTTTTACTGTTAACAGATATTGCTGCATTATTTTCAATTATATTATTAGAGGAATTGTAAAGAAATATTCCATTTGAATTACTATTTATTGTGTTATATGTGACCTGATTACTATTTGAATTATTTAGTCTTATTCCATCTCCGTTATTATTTATTATTGTGTTATCATATATTATATTATCATCACAATTATCTATAAAAATACCGTGATATCCACTAGGGCTAGTAATTTTATTATCTGTAATTATGGTATTTCCAGCATTAATTTTAATTGTTGCATTATTGACATTATTTTTACAATCTCTAATTGTAAAATGACTAATATTAACAAAAGTGGCAGATATTGTAATTACGTTTCCAATGTTATTTCCATCAATTATTGAAAGACTTTTATCTTCTCCAAATAAATCAAGTTTATGATTAATTGTTAATCTTTCATAATATACTCCTGAATAAACAATTATTCTATCACCTGCAATTGATGCATCTATTGCATCTTGAATTACATCAAAATGATCAATTTGCCAACCTGGTGTTAAACTATTGTAATCATCATCTACATAAAATTTTGGTAGGATATCAGCTTTACATGAATTCATGAAATTAAATGTATAATAACAATTTGTAGCAAGTACAATTGTTATAAATATTATAAAGTATTTAGTGTTCATCCCATCTGCCTACATATGCAATTGCATATTCAAGATGTATTATTACATTAAAAATATTTGGGTAATACATTTTATGTTCCAGAGATTTTATTAGGATGGTAATTAATTTGGTACATGGAGCCACTAAACAGAGAGAGGGAACATTTTTTAGGTATTTTTTTCCATGTATTGGTTGTAATCTTTTTGATGCTCTTTTTAAAATCTGCAATTTGTGAAATTTTTTGACATAGATTTTATATATTTGTAATTAGATGTGAATTTGTATTGGAGGAGGTAATATGCAGAAAAACCTGTATTGTAAAATCCTTGCTTTGGGTATTGTTGTATTATTTTTTGGAATATCATTTTCACAAAGTCTAATTGCTGAAAATAACATGGTATCAATTGATGATAATTTGATTGAGTATACTGTAGAAATATATGGAATTAAAGGATTAAAAAATCATGGTGTGATATTAACTAAAGAACAAGCTAATGATTTAGAAGAATTAATTAATAATATTAAATTTAAATTAAATAATGCAGAAACTAAAGATGAAACTATTACAATATTTAATGAAGCTGTAGTAGAGTTAGATAAATTTAATCTTTTACCTGAAGATATAACGGTTGAAAAAGCACAAGAATTAGTTCAAGGTTATCACCAGGATTTTAAAATTAGGAAATTAATTGATAAATTGTTTAATACTGGAAAATTGTCATTAGACCAAGTTGGAAATAAATTTTGTTTAATATCTGGTGAAACAACTAATACTTTCTTTGTCAGTGTTCCCAGTGTTATTATATCTTGGATTTTATTTATAATGGCTATGGGTATTCCTTTCATTCCAGTTATAATAAAATTTATTTTAAGTTTAATAGAGATTTTATGTAATATAATAAATCCTGTTAATTTTTATAATTTAATAGGCTTAGGGCATATGCATGATTTTCCTAATTATTCCTATGCTGAAGGATGGGTTTATACAAATGGATTAAATGGTAAAATAACTTGGAATGGTACATTATATGGTAATCTATCTAATGGACTTTTTAGTATGTTTTGGTTGTTTTGGCTTAGAGATTGGTATAATACTGGAGTCTTTGGTTTTTCAGGTATAAAGATATTTCGTTGGGAAAAACCGTATAAACATTATTATTTGGGATTTGCTCAATTAGTAGGGATTAGTTATCATGAGGATGAAAAATAAATTGTTAAGTAAAATCCTTGCAATAGGGATAATTATATTATTTATTGGTGTTGGTATTCATCCTGCTTTTGCTGTTGATACTAAACAATCTATTAGATTTAATCAGAGTGAAAAATGTAGGGAATGTAGTGAGATTAGTGATGCTGATTTAGTTAAAGTGGAGAGTTTGCTGAATAGAGTTGGGGTTTATAGTAAGTTGTTGTTGGTATTGTCAAGGTATAATCCTGAATTGAGAGAGATAAGTGAAGATTTATCCTATTTGATTTCTACATTTAAAAAAAGTGATTTGAAAGATATTATATGTGACTGGTTATTTAATATAATAAATAGTTTATATACTATAATAATGGATTTAGTGGAAAGAGCATCGGATGGATGGGACGCAGGAGTCTCAACAGGAGAGATTTTCAGAGATTGTTTACGAAAAAACAAACAATCTAAAAATAAAGCTCAGATCTTACTCACTAAAAACTTTTTTTTTGTACAAAATTCGAATTTGGCGAGGTTGTTCCTCTTCTATATCTGCGATCGTGCGAAAAATTTCCTTCGCGTCGAACGCGGTGTCTGTCCAAAATAATCCTGCCACCAATCGTCCGTCCTCAAAGGCTTCGGCGGATTATCGGGTTTGCGCCATTTCAGGGACTCTCGGAACGCATGGTGACTGTAGAGCCGCATAAATTCACCGAGGTATATATCGGAGACTCGTTTGTTCCCCCTTGTGATCACCATGTTCTCATCGTTGCGCCGAGTTGAGGCGTCACTAAAGTTGGCAGAACCAGCGACAACGATCGGGTTGTCTGAGAGAGGATTGATGAGCATAAACTTGTTGTGCACATAGCGAACATGCGAGTTGAGATTTTTAAGACTCTCCTTCACCCAACCATCGATCTTAGTACGGATGAAATCCCCTATCGCGAAAACATTCTCCGGCATGTTTCGTAATACTTGAATCTTGTGTTCTTCCGCGTCCCGTTTTGGACCGGCTTTCATTGAGCGTGTTTTCTTTTCCATTAAGGCAAGACGTAGCGGCGCGCGCCCATTTTCGTAGACATTCTTAAATATATCGTTCATTCCGAATGCGAAGGTCATGAAAAGGCCTTCTTTGGCGTTCAGGGCAAGATCTGCATACCAGTCAAGCGCGTCTAGATTTTTGCGGGGACTGAAGAGGACGGTCGTCCCATTGGGTGGTGAACCTGATGGTAGCGGCGAAATCCTTTCTACACTGTCTTTAAGGGGGCTGCTTTTGGGGTCCTGCGAAAGCGCGTTCCAGTATTCTAGGAATTTTGCTGCAATTGATTCTTCTTCGACTATATGGGCGACATTGGAATGACCGTAGATGCCGCCTTTGGAAAAATTCGTTCCACCGGTCCAGACCGATATCGGCTTTCCATCCTGAAGTTTGACGATGAACTTGTTATGGGAAATGTAGGATTTCGGCTGTGTACGCTCATAACAGACATTTCCAAGACCCACATTGGTTACCTCCTGGCGGTTGCGGATTTTCGGTTTGTCTTTGCGAGCATCATATACGATCTTGATGTCGACACCGGTATCCAAAACTTCCTTCACTACCTTGAGGAATTCTTTGTAGTTAAACTCATACGCCGCAATGCGAAGGGCGTGGCGGCCAGGTATGGTCGACTGGATGAAGTCCTCAAGTGCTTCATTCAGGCCACGTGATAGCCATTCAAACGCCTTTTGATTTGGAACTTTATCGGGTTTCTTGTCGCCAAAACGTCGTACATATGCCTGTGACGCCGCTAATCCACGATTGAAATAGATGTCATGATTACCGGATTCTGGACATTCCGTCGTTATATCGATTTTCGTCTCTGCATGGGGTGTTAGGTTAGTCGGAGCTCCTTTAAGGGCAGTGATTGTGTATGTGTAATCATGGCCAGGTTTTGCAGAATAATCGGCCCACTGAAAGCTCTGAATCGGATGGTCCTTCGTCGAATATAACGAACCGGCAGGAAAACCAGGATCGGTTTCAGCAAACGCTTTCATTGCTGACAGGTAATATGCCTCGTTTTCCGTATGATCTGTGCGATGAATGGAAAATCCTAGAAGACCATCGCAATCCTCCTCAGCAAGATTAAAGCCAAGCAGGACAACATAGGTTCCGGCGACTGTATGAACTTTCAGCCCGTCATTTTTTTTCGTGACACGCATAATCCTTTCCCCCATATCATACATACGATGATATTATAAATATTTAATCAATGGATATTGGCTTTTTCGTTCTTTTTTATTTTACAATCCGTTATCTTCAGATTTATAAAGATATTTATTCTTTTCTTCCCTTAATTTCGCTTTTCCATTACTTAGAGTAAAAGCAGAAGGTGCGTCATTACACAATTATTAGATCGTTACTTATGTTCTGGAAATAGATGACTGATTGCTCTGGCGGTCTCAGCGAAATCTGCACTTTCAGTTAGTTTTCCAGCCAGTTCTCCTGCAATCTGGCTGACAACCTCTTTAAATCTTGCACGATTAAGTAGTACCACCTCATCTTTTATATGGAGATGAGGATTACGTATTCCCCCATCAATGCCGTTGATGATTTTAACTCGAGGCATGCCTTCAATAACCTTATCCCGCAACTCTCCTCCGAGAAGTCGTGCGACAGGTATAATTCCAGGTGAAGGTTGTTCTGGCAGTGGAACAGTGTCAATCATCAGACCTCCGGCTGGGTGTTCTGGAGTAGGCCAAGTACCAATCTTCAGACTATTTGCAGGTAGTTTCCTAAGCTCAGCCATCACTTTTTCGAACTCTGGTATTGGACCTTCGAATTCGAGTTCGACCCTGAATCTAATTTCTTCATCTTTTGAACTTCCTTTTTTAACTCCCGACATAATATATCACCTCCTTTCTTTATTTTTTCCTCTATTATATCATTTCCTTTCTTTATTTTATGGTAATGACGCCCCTTATGAAGGTATTCCATAAAGTGGTCTATAAACAATTCATTATCCTTTTTAGATAGAGTTACGAGAACATGTTTAGCTGCTTGTATTGCTGCTTTTTCGCTTTCGCATAGCATACGGCCGACTAAGTCCGTATGTCCTGTCATAAATTGATTCGTACACCCACACCAATTCATGCAGTATCTTTGTAAATCACAAGTTTTACATTCCACATTGCGGTTTCTTCTCTGTTTCAGCAAAGAGCAACGGCGTGCTAAGTCAAGGCCTTTGTGAATATTGCCGAGACAGAGTGAATAATCACTATCTTCTCCAATAAGCCTTTCACAAGGGTAGATATTACCACTTGGGGCAAATCCCCACTCCGTTTCTCCTATACCACACTTATCTGTGGTCTCATATCCTCCTTTCAAAAAAACGATGATTTTGCTATCGATAAGGTTGATTGCGATTTCTTGTCCATGCTGGTAGCTTTGAATGTAATGATCTGCAATTTGCATGTAGGTTTCTCTTAGCTTGGAGTAAGTATAATCCTTGCAAGATGCACGGATATTTGGATTCAGATGGATAGCAGAAATGCCGAGCTTGGTAAAAAATAATACGCTCTCTGGGAGAAAATCAATTGTATCAGGTCCGTAGACAGCATTAACCTGCAGGGTACCTAGTCGTTCAATTGCCAGTTGTAGGTTACTCAATATATCCTCAAAACTCTCTCGACCATCCCTATAGCATCTGTTTAGATTATGTACATGTGCTGGACCATCAATGCTTATGCAAAGATCAATGTTCTCCTTCTGGAAAAAATCAAGAATAGTCTTAGTCAGAAGTGTTCCATTGGATGTGATACTAAAAAAGATAGGCGTTCTTGCCATCTGCGTCTTCCTATGGATATAATCAATAATTTCCTTTATTAAATCAAAACGTAAGAGAGGTTCTCCCCCAGAGAAACCAAATTTAATTTTTCGCCCTTGAGGGGAAATATCCATTACAAAATCTACAATCTTTTGGGCAGTAATAAGGGACATGTCTTTCTTTAATTTCCGGCCAGAGTAGCAATATCTGCAGGAAAGATTGCAACGATGAGTCAAATTCAAAGTAACTTTCACTTTACCCTCCTTAATAATCTATTATTGGATTCTGTATCTTCAAAGGAGCAGGTTGCATGATAGGAGGATCCGCTTTTGTAAGGTAGCTGTAAGAACAGATCTTAGAAGACAAAATACAACTAATACTACTGTTAGATATCTTTCTATTTTGATGGTTTCCAATCCTATACCTCCGCCCAAATTAGTAAGAATAAAATAAGTTATTTATAATTAAGTTTTGTGGAAATTTTTCTTTAAAATATTCAGAATAAGAGACTCTGGTTTCCAAATTTCATAATTTTTATGTAAAATATCAAAAGAGCAAAAAACCTTTTTTTTTATTGAAAACTCTTAGAGAGAGGATCATAGTCCCGACCAGAATTATAATTTGACAACAGATATAATTCCAGTTGAAACAAAACGCAAAAAATGTTGTTTCGGATTTTTGTTTATCTCATTAAAATCCTTCTTTTTTCTTTTTTTGTTTATATTATTAAAACAAATAAATTAGATAAAACAAAATAATTTATTACAAATGTTGCAATAAATAAGAAAAAATTTTATACCTAAATATAATATAGCAGTTTTACAACCTTTTTTGAGGAGGTAGTTTATGAAAAGGAAAAAGAATATAAATAATAAAATGAAGCTAGTGTTAAGCATATCGATTTGTGTATTGTTTATTACAACAGCTTTTTCTGGTGCTGGATCAAAACCAGATGATGAAGATGATGATTGGAATTATTGGAATAATCCGCCACATATGTTTTCTAATGTAACTGGGAATGTAGGTATTGGAATGAATGATCAAACATATTCAAGTGTGTTAGTAGGTAGGACCCCTTTTACAAAGTTAGATGTTAGGGGCAATTTGTTTGCTGGGACATCAGATATAAATGGTGTCGGTATCCTGATCGATGGTGCTACGATCAGACCAGCTAATATCCCTGGACTTTTTGATAGCCGTTCCAGTGATTTATTCTTGGATGCAATGACTCATTTTGATGGAACTAAACCTCAAGGGCATATTATATTAGCTGAAAGCGGTGGCAACGTCGGCATTGGTACGATGAATCCATTAACGAAGCTAGATGTAAATGGTGTTATTACAGCATTAGGGGGTTCTTCTAATGATTGGAACACAGCTTATAGCTGGGGTGATCATGCCGCAGTTGGTTATGATACAACCGATGATTCATGGACCGGTACAGGTAATGTGCATACGACATCCGGTAAAGTCGGCATCGGAACAACGAACCCAGGAGCAAAATTGGATGTAGAAGTATTATGGGATGCAGGAGGTGCAGCAACTATTGGCTCTAGCGGTAATTCAGCTACTGGAAATTATGGGATTGCGATGGGAGCGATTACAAACGCCAGGGGCCGCTCTTCAACCGCAATGGGTGAGAAGACAACAGCCTGGGGTTATATTTCAACCGCAATGGGATATAAGACAAACGCCAGCGGGCATTATTCAACCGCAATGGGGTATAATACAACCGCCAGTGGAGAGGCCTCAACTGCAATGGGGGAATATACAACCGCCAGTGGATGGGACTCAACTGCGATGGGTAGAAGAACAACCGCCAGCGGATGGTGGTCAACTGCGATGGGTAGAGGAACAACCGCCAGCGGATTTTGTTCAACCGCGATGGGGGATTATACAAAGGCTAGCGGACCTTATTCAACTACGATGGGAAACTCAATTATAGCACACGGGGATCATTCTGTGGGAATAGGATTAGGTTATAAATCCCCAAAGTGGAATGTATCTAATGACCATGTTATGGCTATCATGGGTGGTAAAGTTGGTATCAGGACGACAAGTCCAAATGAAGAATTAGAAGTTGCAGGAACAGTGAAGGCCACAAAATTCATTGGTGATGGCTCAGGATTATCGTTCCTCCCCACTAGTCCATGGTCTGAAAGTGGAAATGATATATATTACAACAGTGGCAATGTTGGTATTGGATATATGACTACAGATTCGTATAAACTTGCTGTTGATGGGAAAGTTTTTATTAGCGACGACACTTTTATCGCTGGATCTCTTAGTGTTCCTAGTAATCTTATAGTTGGCGGGAATTTCTTCGCTGGCGGTGAATTAAGTGCTCCGCATGCGACTTTAGCATCGTTAACTCTTTTTGGTGTTATGTACGCGGTAGGTAAAGCATTCAAAATCAACCATCCTCTTAATGAGAATAAAGATCTCCAACACGCTTGCCTAGAAGGTCCTGAGTTCGGGGTGATTTATAGGGGAAATGGAACATTAGTTAATGGTGTTGCAACTATTACTTTACCTGATTATTTTGATTCATTAACAAGGGATAATACAGCGACAGTTTTACTGACTGCAAAAGGCAAGACGCCGTTCCTTTTGAGCTACGACGAATTTGATGAGACATCTTTTGTGGTTTATGGATCAGTAGTAAACGGTGAATTTGATTGGGAAGTAAAAGCAGTTAGGGCAGATTTAGATCCTTTGGAAGTAGAACCCGACAAGGAACCTGAATCATAGATATGGTATATTAAGGGTAGTTAAATCTAACTCACTAAAATCTTTCTTTTCTTCTTTTTTTAAATTTAACAACATTAAGGTAGTGTATTAAAAATGGCAATGAATAAAACGATAAAAATTGGTTATGAAACACTTGATCTTTTGGATAGATTAAAACCAGAAGTTGAAAAAGAATATCCTAATCAATATATTAGTTTTGATTTGGTCATTCAGTATTTATTAGAACTTAGGGTGAAATTTAGGGTGCTTAATGATCCTGAAAGAAAAGAAAAAGAGAAGAAAAAACTTCTTAAGGATTATATCTTATTAAATGAATTTAACAGTGTTTATGATAGAATGAGAGAACTTGAAGAAAAATTCAATCAGTTATCAGAAGAGCATAAAAATGTTATAAAAGAATTAGAAACAGAAATAGAAGAACTTAAGGAGAATTTCAAGATTGAAAAAGAAAGCTATCAGAAACAGATAGATGATTTAAACAAGGAGTTATCAGCTAAGAAAAAAGATTTATCGTTTTTGAATCAGAAGAAAAATGAACTTACAGAAACAACTTTGAATCAAGGAATTGAACTGGAAAAACTTCAAAAAATGTACGAGAATTATAAGTTAGATTATAATAGAATAAAAGAGTTTGTTGATCAGAAATGTTTTATATTAGAATCATTGCTTACAATGTATCATATTGCAAGGTTTTTATTTCATCCTCTTCATAGACGGTCAATGTATACTATTTATCAATTAAGTAATGAACTATATATTAAACCGAAGAGATCCAAGAAGCATTATATCTTCAGCCTAATGGAAAACCTTTCACTGTAAGGCATCTTGGTCATAAACTCAGTGAGCAAGGTAAAAAGATATGGCCTCATTTCAGCCCTTATGATATGAGGCATTGGTGTGCAATTGCAAGATTAATTGAAACTAAGATAGAATCAGGTAGTTATGATAAATTCAGGATTAAAAATTGGCTTGGCCATGAAAACCAGAAAACCACTGATAATTATGTTCATTATGCTGATATGTATTATAATCAATATCCCAAAAGTTGGATTCATGATGCCCTTAGATCACATAATTTTGTGAGAGGAAAGCATCAGATAAAAACCAGAGTTTGCAAAAATAGGCAAACTCTCCCCAAAATCCCTCCGAGAAAGGGAAGTGGGCCCGCCCAGATTTGAACTGGAGTTTCTAGCTCCCAAAGCTAAAAGGATTGACCAAGCTACCCCACGGGCCCGGTAATTTCCTTGTAACCATAATCCAATATTTAAAAACTTTTATCTAACACAAAAAGTTATCAAGATTAATGGATTTCAATTTTCAAAAACCATTGCACCTCCTTGCTTTAATAATTTTAATTATTAGTTTTATTATGGTTTTTGTTCTTCCAGTAATTACATTTTTTGTTTTGCTTGATAGGCCTCAATTACTAGAAGATATAAATATTTCTGAGTCTGTAGCTATTCAAAGTCAATTAATTCTAATTGCAATATTTATTTTGGTTCCTATTTTATGGTACATCATTGTAAATAGATTAGGATTTAAGGAAATACTTTCAAGAATTAAACTTGTAAGACAGAATATTGGTAAAGCAATTTTATGGGGATTATTTGCGGCAATTGCAATTTTTGCTTCTATTTTTCTAATTGAGATAGCCCTAATAGCATTTTTAGGATTTGATCCTAAAGACTTGAGTAATATTCCTGATATTCAAAGATTATTTTCACCTATTACATTATTTTTTATTGTTGGAATTCAACCTATTGGTGAGGAGATATTTTTTAGAGGTTTTTTATTTGAAAAAATTGAGAAATTTGCTGGAGGGCTAATATCAATTGCTATAACCTCCACTTTATTTGGTATAGCACATATGTCCTATGGAAAAATCTTTCCTGCTTTGATGCCAATTGTTATGGGCATTGTTCTTGGTTTTATTGTTTATAGAACCAAAAATTTGTATTCAGCATTAATTGCACATGTTGCTTTTAATTTAACTAGCCTATCTCTTGCATATATTGGTCAAGAAATTTTAAAAGAAGCATCGTTAATTCTTTAAAGTGGATTTATATCCCCTTAATCAAGTTTATTTAGGTGACTCCATGAAAAAAGAAAGAACTCTTGTCATAATAAAACCAGATGGTGTACAGAGAGGACTTGTAGGTGAAATCATTAATAGGTTTGAAAAAAAGGGTTTAAAAATTGTTGCAATGAAACTTGTAACCGTTTCAAAGGAACTTGCCGAAAAACATTATGATGTACATAGAGGAAAATCTTTTTTTGAGCCAACTGTAAAATATATTACATCTTCTCCAGTGGTTGTAATGATATTAGAGGGCATTAATGCTATAGATATGGTTAGATCTATGATGGGTAAAACAGATCCACAAGATGCAGCAATTGGATCTATTCGTGGTGATTTTGGGCAGTTTATTGGGAAAAATATTGTTCATGGTTCTGATGGTCCTGATACAGCTGAATTTGAAATTAATCTATGGTTTAAACCCAAAGAAATTGCTAGTTATACTAAAATTGATGAGCAGTGGCTTGTAGAATAAAGTATATTCTTTTTTTTATTTTATTAAAACAAAATAATTCACTAAATTATTGATTTTTTTTTCAAGTATGAAATTTTAAAAATAGAAAATTTATCTAGAAATAGATAAATAAATAAAAAATTTTATATATTATAATAAATAATAATATAGGTAGAAGTGAAATAAATGGGAACAAAATACGAAGAACATAAAAAAAGACGAATCAAAGAATTGCATCAAAGAATGAATAAATTCAAAAACCTCTCAATAGATTCTGTATCCAAAGTTAAAGATTAATTACAAACATTTATTACATTAATCATAAACATTTTTTCTAATAAATTCAATTGTCCATAGTGATATCAAGATATCGATATTATATTTGGAATTTGGTTAATATAAGGTTTATTTATTAGATACTTTATCGTTCCCAATCCTTTATAGAATAAGATAATTTTGATATATAAAATAAAATTTATTTTTAAATGTTTGAACTTATAGGTATAAATTATTCTCTTTCAAAATCTACTTCTTTGATATAAATGCACCATGATTTACTAATTCTTATTTCTCTACTTTATCTGTAAAGCTTGATAATTATTGGAATTAAGTTTTTGTATGGGAAAAATTATATAAATAATTAATTATTTTAATATATGTTAGAGTAGAACAGCTATACCTCTTAAAGCCCAAGATATATCCCATTATATCATTTTATTCCTTTTGCTGTTCTACTCATTTTTTCCTTCCTAAGTTGGAATAATTTTCTTATATTATCTTGAAAAAGACAAAATGTTTATATATTATTATTAATAATATATAATAATAAAGATATTTTATTATAAATAAATTTATCAAAAAGGTTATATCAATGGAAGAGAATGGAAGTCCCTCTATAAAAGAGGCAATCAATGATCTTCTTGAATCAAGGATTTTTAAAGAAATATTAAAAAGAAATAACAAAGAATTTACTCAAAAACTAGCTGTTTGGCTTATTAGATATATTTTAATAATATCATCTATGAATGAATCTTTAAAAATTAGTCTAGAGGAAGTTTTACTAAATTTACATGGTGAAAAATTTAGAAAAATGGCTCTTCCCTTTGAACTATCGGAGAATTAATTAATGAGAGATAACATTAGGGATAATTG
>JABAOH010009160.1_pt1 | contig 21333 bp, 15 predicted proteins | sample 7062181 | NCBI WGS metagenome assembly JABAOH01 (sample SAMN14538630, study PRJNA623070) | marine sediment metagenome | biome: marine biome [ENVO:00000428]; feature: marine pelagic biome [ENVO:01000023]; material: deep marine sediment [ENVO:00002113]; isolation source: pool of 5 deep marine... | reverse complement strand
CCCAATGTGGCAAGGCCTGACCCCTTGACATTGACTTTTTGCTGTAGAGAAATAAAATAACTTATTCTATAATAAAAAAATATAAAAAACAGGAGTTCGAGAAAATCATGGCAGACGGTGAAAAGATAAAAAATACTTTAAACCTGCCACAGACGTCTTTTTCTATGAAAGCAAAGCTCTCGCAAAAAGAGCCTGAGCTTATTAAGAAGTGGGAGGAAATGAAGCTTTACCAGAAAATTCAGAAGAAAAGAGAGAAAAGCCCCTCCTTTGTTCTACATGATGGTCCTCCTTATGCCAACGGGAGTATTCATCTGGGAACTGCCATGAACAAGATTTTAAAGGATTTTATCGTCAAGACAAAAACAATGCAGGGCTACAGGTCACCGTATTTACCTGGATGGGATTGCCACGGTCTTCCTATTGAAATCAAAGTGGACCAACTCCTGGGAGAAAAAAAGAGAGAACTTTCTATCCTAAAAATTAGGGAAGAATGCAAAAAGTACGCACTTAAATACGTCGATATCCAGAGGGCCCAATTCAAAAGGTTAGGAGTATTTGGTGAATGGGAAAAGCCTTATCTAACCATGGACTATGAGTATGAAGCAGAGGTCATTCGCTATCTAGCTGCGTTTTTTTCTTCAGGGAATGTTTACAAAGGAAAGAGGCCTGTTCATTGGTGTCCTCATTGCCAGACAGCACTGGCTGAAGCTGAAATAGAATATAAAGACCGTAAGTCTCCTTCTATCTATGTGAAATTTCCTATGATTTCGGATCTTTCAAAAAAATTTCCTGGATTAAAGGCAAAAAAAGTCTTTGTTCTAATATGGACCACAACTCCCTGGACTTTACCTGCCAATCTGGCCATAGCCTTTCATCCGAATTATGAATATGCAGCTTTCCAGACTGCCGGAGAGGTCTATATCGCAGCCAAAAGGTTGATTCCTGTTCTTGCTGAAGAGTTAGGGTTCAAAAAGCCTAAAGTTCTTGCGACTTTTCTCGGAAAAGATATGGAGGGATTAAAAGCTCGTCATCCCTCCATAGATAGAGAGTCTGTTTTTGTTTTAGCTGATTATGTAACTCTTGACCAGGGCACAGGCTGTGTTCATACTGCTCCCGGCCACGGTCATGAAGATTATCTAACAGGAATAGCCTATGGACTTGATATCTATACTCCTGTGGATAGCGAAGGGAAGTTTATTTCCCAGGTCGAAAAATATGGCGAGATGAATGTTTTTGATGCCAATAAATCTATTACCGAAGATATGAAGAGGGACAGCACTCTTTTGAAAGAAGATGAGATTGTCCATTCCTATCCCCATTGCTGGCGGTGCAAGAATCCTGTGATTTTCCGAGCAACCGCACAGTGGTTCATCTCTATGGAGAAAAATGATTTGAGGAAAAAGGCGATGAAGGAGATAAAGAAGGTCCGCTGGATTCCGCCCTGGGGAGAGGAAAGAATTGCTAATATGGTGAAAGCTCGACCGGACTGGTGTATTTCCCGGCAGCGGTCCTGGGGTGTCCCGATTCCAGCTTTTTACTGTCATGATTGTGGGCACATTCTTGCTGATGAAAAAATAACTCTCAGGATTGCCGATATCTTTTCGAAAAATGGTTCTGACTCTTGGTTTGCAAAAAAGGCAGAAGAGCTGCTTCCGCCAGATTCAAAATGTCCTCAATGTGGTTCGAAAAAATTCGATAAAGAAGAAAACATACTTGATGTTTGGTTTGAATCTGGAGCAAGCCATAATGTTTTAGGAAGAAGGAGTGATCTACCTTGGCCATCGGACGTCTATGTGGAAGGCCATGACCAATACAGAGGTTGGTTCAACAGTTCACTTTTCGTAGGAATTGCTTCTAAAAAAGCTTCTCCTTACAAGTCGGTCATAACCCATGGCTTTGTTCTTGATGAGCAGGGAAGGGGAATGTCCAAATCCCTCGGAAATTTCATCGATCCTGAAGAAGTCATCTCTCAAAACGGAGCCGAAGTCTTGAGGCTTTGGGTAGCAATGCTCAATTACAAAGAAGATGCACGTTTCGGGCAAGAGACCTTGCAGAGGCTTATTGAAGCTTACCGCAAGATAAGGAATACGTGGAGATTTATCCTGGGGAATATTTACGACTTTTCTCCAGATGAAGAGAGTGTTTCTCCTCAGGAAATGGAAGCTCTAGATAGATGGATACTGGAAAAATGTTTCAAAACAGGGAAAAGGATACTTAAAGCCTACGAGAATTATGATTATCATATTATCTTTCATACCATCTACAATTTCTTCACTGTAGAGCTGAGTTCTTTTTACTTGGATGTCATCAAGGATAGACTCTATTGCTCCAGTAAAAAATCGCAGCTTAGAAGATCAGCTCAAACAGCTCTCTTTTATCTGCTTAAATCCACGCTTGTTTTGATTGCTCCGATTTTGCCTTTTACATCAGAGGAGGTATGGGAATGTATGCCCGCTTTTAATGGAAAAGAGGAGTCCATTCATTTAGAGAACTTCCCGGCATTCAAGGAGAAGTGGCTGGATGGTGATCTATTTCAAGAACGGGAGAATTTGGGGCTCGCCAGAGAGAAAGTTCTGAAGGAGCTTGAGAATGCTAGAGAAGAAGATCTCATCGGGAATTCTTTAGAAGCAAAGATCATCCTAAAAGTTCCTTCGTCTCAACAGAAGCTTTTGAAAAAGTACAAGAAAGAACTGCCCTCATTTTTCATTGTTTCGGCTGTGGAGCTTCAATCGCAATCTGGCGAAGAGTTAGAAGTAAAGGTCTCCAAGGCTACAGGGGAAAAATGCCAGAGATGCTGGAATTTTTCTCCCTATGTAGGGAAAAGCTCTGAATATCGCCACTTCTGCAAGCGCTGCGAAGAAGTGGTTAAGATGATGAATTCATGAACCGCCGGTTATTCTATTTTTTGTTCATTCTTATCCTGCTCGCTGCTGACCAGCTGACCAAGGCGGTGGTAGCCCAAAAGATACCTTTTTTGAGCAGCAAGAGCATTATCCCCGGTTTTTTTAACCTCACTCATATAAGAAACCGCGGGGCAATCTTTGGCTTTTTTTCTCAATCTGGAAGCCAGCTTCTCTACATAATCCTCACACTGGCTTCTTTAGCGGCTTTGGTTTTGGTTGTTTTTTATTTTTTCAAAACTCCGACCTCAGAAAGGCTTATGAAAATCTCACTCTCTCTTATTCTGGCAGGGGCTCTAGGCAATTTGATAGATAGAATCTTCAGGGGATACGTGATAGATTTCATGGATTTCTACGTGAAAAAATGGCACTGGCCTTCATTTAACATTGCTGATGCCAGTATAACCATTGGTGCCTGCTTTCTTATTTTTACATTCTTTTTTAAAAAAGGGATAAAATGTACCCCATCCTCTTAAAGATAGGTCCGATAACCATTCATACCTATGGGCTTACGATGGCAGTAGGAGTGGCTTTTGCCTTGTGGTTTCTATTTATCCAGGCCAAGAAATATGAGCTTCCCAGCTCGAGAATGATTGATATGGCATTCTACACGATTATTATTTCTTTAATCGGGGCCAAACTTATTCTTCTCGTCGGAAATTTCTCCTATTATATGCGTTACTGGCGGGAGCTTCTAAGCCTGGCGCGGTCAGGAGGCGTTTTCCAGGGTGGGTTAACTTTTGGATTTCTCTTTGCCCTATGGTATTTCCACAAACACCGGATTCCTACCTGGAAGGCTGCCGATATCATAGGTCCTGCTTTAGCTCTGGGGCATGGGTTTGGCCGAATAGGCTGTTTCAGCGCAGGATGCTGTTACGGAACGGAATGCTCTTTACCATGGGGTGTGATTTTTAAGAGCAAATATGCCAGTGACTTAACAGGCATTCCCCTCGGAATTCCTCTTCATCCAACTCAGCTTTATGAGGCTGCTTTGAATTTTCTGAACTTTTTTGTTTTATTTCTTATCTTGAGAAAGAAGAAATTTGATGGGCAGGTTTTTTCTTTCTATATCATAAATTATTCTATAATCAGGTATTTTGTTGAATTTTATCGGGGTGATCATCCTGAAAAAGCCTTCATCTTCCGCAATCCCTCTCCCTACCTCAGCCTTTCTATTCCACAGCTTTTTTGTATTTTAGGCTTGATTGCTGGAGTGGCTCTGCTTCTCATCCTGAGAAAAAGGAAAAGTGCCTAAAAGAGAATTTCTGACTACTCCCTTTTCCGGATTAAATCAAAGGTTGGATGTCTTCTTATCCGAGAAAATCAATGAGCTGACACGATCTCAGGTTCAGAGATTCATTGAGGAGAGAAGAGTCAAGGTCGACGGGATAGCCAGGAAGTCAAGCTATAAGCTGAAATCGGGTGAGAAAGTGGAGGTAGAGTATGAACTTGTTACGCCTCAAGAAATTCAACCCGAAAACATCCCTATAGATGTGCTTTACAGCGATAAGCATATAGCAATTATTGATAAGCCTCCTGGGATGGTTGTTCATCCCGGAGCGGGGAAGAGGCATCATACTCTTATCAATAGTCTACTCTACCGTTTTCCGGATCTCAAGGAAGTTGGCCCAGAAGAGAGGCCAGGAATTGTCCATCGTTTGGATAAGGAAACGTCAGGATTGATGGTCATAGCCAGAAGTCTAAAAGCTTATGAGCTGCTCCAGCAGCAATTCAGAAAGAGGGAAGTGGAAAAGACTTATCTGGGCCTTGTTTGGGGGAGAATGCCCGAAGAAAAGGGAAAAATAAGCTGGCCTATAGGACGCCATGTTAAGCATGGAGGGAGGATCTCGGTGAAGACTAAAAAACCAAAGGGGGCCGAGACTTACTATTCTATCCAGAAAGAATATAAAGAGTTTTCGCTTCTGGAAATAAAACCGGTCACAGGAAGAACTCATCAAATAAGAGTCCACATGGCTGCCTCTGGCCATCCTTTAGCTGGTGATACCCGTTACGGACGTCGAAAGTCAAAGCCAAGCCTTCCACGTCTTTTCCTTCATGCCTCTTGTCTTGCGTTTTTCCACCCTGAGACACAGGAGAAGGTTGAATTTTCTTCTCCTTTGCCGCCAGAATTAGAAAGATTTTTAGATAAGCTTGAAGAAAAAAAGAAAAAAAGGGGATAGGCTACTTTTTAACTGAAAAAGGAGGCTGATGAAAAGCTCTTAATAGTATTCAAAAGCGGATTGGCTACTTTTTCGTTATTGACCAGGAGAACAGGGCAGCAAAAAAGGGGACAGGCTATTTTTTAGTTGTAGGGGCTTGATTTATTGTAGGGGTTTGATTCATCAAGCCCACCTTGTTTATTTTGTTGCGATTTAATTCATCAAACCCACCTTATTTATTTAAGATGATCAAAAAATGTGTGTTTGATAAATCAAACACCTACAAAGAATGGACCAAACCTTTAATGTAGGGGTTTGATTCATCAAACCCACCTTTTTTTGTCTTTTTTTTATCTTGAGAAGAAGGGAATTTTTGTTGTATTATATCCGTTGTCATTTTTCAAAAGAAGTCGAAAATCAAGGTTATTACGAATAGAATCTTTTATTTCTAGGGAGGCTCCAAAATGAAAGATTATACTACAGATAAAATCAGGAATATTGCCATTGTTGGTCATGGATCTTCAGGGAAAACCTCGCTGACATCCGCCTTCTTGTTTGATTCAAAGGTGACATCCAGATTTACAAAAGTTGAGAAAGGCAATACAGTGACTGATTATGATCCGGATGAAATCGAAAGAAATATTTCAATCAATTCAGCAGCCTGTTTTTTAGAATGGAATGGCCACAAGATTAATATCGTGGATTGCCCTGGTTATACTAATTTCCTCTGGGATACAAGAGCGAGCTTGAGGGCAGTGGATTCAGGAGCGGTTCTGGTTGGTGCAGTGGCAGGTGTCGAGGTCGGAACAGAAAAAGTGTGGGAAATGCTCAAAGAGCTTAACCTCCCTCGAATCCTTATCATCAATAAATTAGACAGGGAAAATTCCAACTATAGACGAACTGTAGAATCGATCCATCAAGTTTTCGGTCGCCAAGCCGTCCCAATTCAGATCCCGATTGGGGAAGAGGAAAATTTTACTGGGCTTGTGGATTTAGTCACTAAAAAGGCTTACATTTTTGAAAAGAATGAAAGCGGAAAATTCAAAGAAGAAGAGATTCCATCAGATTTAAAAGCTGAAGTTGACAAAAAGGTTGAAGAGCTGACAGAGATGGTTGCCGAAAACGATGAGCAATTGATGGAAAAATATTTTGAAAAAGGAGAGCTTTCTCCTGAGGAGCTCGTAGAGGGACTCAAGGGAAGCATACTTAACTGCCAACTGTTTCCCGTTTTTGTTGCATCTGCCCTCTTAAACATAGGCGCTCAGCCTATCCTCGATGGAATTGTGAGTTTCTTACCTTCACCCCTTGAGAGAGGTGAAGTAGAAGGAGAGAAAGGGCCAGTTAAGCTCTCTCTTGATGAGCCTTTCTCTGCTTTGGTTTTCAAAACAATTTCTGATCCTTACACCGGGAGAATTTCCTTATTGAGAGTTTTTTCCGGAAAGGTAAATCCCGACTCAACTGTAATGAATTCCAGTAAGGACGTGGCTGAAAAGCTGGGAGGCCTTTTTTTCCTCCAAGGAAAGGAACAGATACCTGCAGGACAAGCTAAAGCTGGTGATATTGTAGCCACGGCTAAACTTAAGGAAACCTCAACAGGAGATACGCTTTGTGCCAAGGGGAGTTCTGTTGAATTTCTTCCTATCGGATTTCCCGAGCCATCTATCTCCTTTGCCATCGAACCCAAGACCCGTGCGGATGAGGATAGAATTTCCCAGGCGGTTCATAGGATTACAGAAGAGGACCCCACAGCAAGAATTGAGCGAGAGCCCCAAACAAACGAATTGATTATTTCTGGGAACGGCCAGCTCCATGTGGAGATCATTACCGACCGGTTAAAAAAGAGATATAACGTAAATGTCGACCTCAAGCCTCCCAAAATACCTTACAAGGAAACCATTAAAGGAAAATCAGATGTTCAGGGAAAGTATAAGAAGCAGACTGGAGGCCGCGGGCAGTATGGTGACGTAAAGATAAAAATGGAGCCTCTCCCCAGAGGAAAGGATTTTGAATTTGTGGATAAAATTTTCGGAGGGGCAATTCCTAAAAACTTTATTCCTTCTATAGAAAAAGGAATTCAAGAGGCACGAAAAAAGGGTGTGATAGCTGGCTACCCCGCTGTTGATTTTAGGGTAATCCTGTATGATGGCACTTATCATGAAGTCGATTCTTCCGATATCGCCTTCAAGGTTGCTGCCTCTATGGCTTTTAAAAAAGGGATGAAAGAAGCAAAGTCAACACTGCTTGAACCTATCATGAATATGGAAGTCTACACGCCTGAAGCCTACATGGGCGACATCATGGGAAACCTTAACGGGCGAAGAGGTAAGGTTCAGGGTATGGAGCAGAGGGGAAATTTGCGCATCATAAAAGCCCAGGTTCCCATGGCCGAAATGCTGGATTTTGAACCTACCCTCACATCAATCACAGGGGGCAGAGGATCATTTATTATGGAATTTTCTCATTACGAGGAAGTTCCAATCCAGCTTCATCAAAAAATCGTTAAGGAAGCTATCAAAGAAGGCCGGATTAAACCAGAAGAAGAAGAGAAATAAATAAGCAGAGTCATTTCTGTGAGTTTGTAAAGCAGGTCTTTAGTTTTTAATGCCATGCAGGGGGTGTAAAATGAACTGGGGATTACAAAACAGATTATCTAGAATAATCAATCCAAAAACAGGGCATTGTGTCATGTTGGCTGTAGATCATGGTTATTTTCAAGGTCCAACCACCGGCTTAAGAAACCTAGGCAAAACAGTTATTCCTTTATTACCCCATGCGGATGCATTAATGATTACGAGGGGCGCCCTAAGAAACTGGATTCCTCCAAAGATTGAGAAGCCAATTGTATTAAGAGTATCTGGCGGCCAGAGTATTTTGAAAGAGCTTTCAAATGAGATAATCACTACATCTATTCAAGATGCAATAAGAATAAATGCTTCGGCAATTACCTGCTCTGTCTTTATCGGCGGAGAATATGAAAAGCAATCAATAGAAAACCTATCAAAGATCGTCAACGACGGAGAAGATTACGGCATTCCAGTTCTTGCCGTGACAGCGGTCGGAAAAGAGATGGTCAGAGATTCGAAGTATTTGAGTTTGGCCAGCAGGATTTGTGTTGAGATCGGTGCGCATATAGTAAAAACCTATTATTGCGAGAATTTCAGCGAGGTTGTTGAGGCATGCGGAAATGTTCCTGTGGTTATAGCTGGCGGCAAAAAGATTGAAGAAAAAGCTGCTTTGCAGATGGCTCATGACGCGGTGAAGGATGGAGCAGCTGGTGTTGACATGGGAAGAAACATATTCCAGTCAGATAATCCTGTGGGCATGATTAAGGCAGTCAGAGCCATTGTCCATGAAAATAAGACCGTTGATGAGGCTTTTGGAATATACAAGAAAAAATAATCTTGGGGTCAGGCGTTGCCATCAGGAAGAGATATTTCTATATCTCTGATAGCAAAAATTCTCTGTGATAAGGCCTGACCCCATGCCGTCCGACATAGTCGAGTGCCCTTGCAAGCGATATGGAACTAAACAATTAAATATTTAGCGAGTTTATGAAAGTAGCTGTCTACTATAACAACAGAGATATAAGAATCCAGGAAATGCCAAAACCAAAAGTTGGGGAGGGCGAAATTCTACTTAAAGTTAAAGCTTCTGGCATATGCGGCACAGATGTGATGGAATGGTACAGAATAAAGAAAGTTCCCCTTGTCCTTGGCCATGAGACAACGGGAGATATTGCCGAGGTCGGAGAGGGAGTGGAGAAATTTAAAGCGGATCAACGCGTCTTTGTAACTCATCATGTACCTTGTTATGAATGCAAATATTGTTTAGAGGGAAACCATACTGCTTGTGAGGTATTACATGAAGGAAACTATGATCCTGGCGGCTTCAGCGAATTCATTAGAGTGCCAAAAATGAATGTTGAGCATGGGACTTTTCTCCTGCCTGAAAATATTGGTTATAATGAGGGCACAATGATTGAGCCTCTGGCCTGTTGCGTGAGAGGCCAAAAAGTTATTAATGTCAAAGAGCGCCAGACTGTTCTGGTATTAGGCAGCGGAGTATCCGGATTATTGAATTTACAATTGGCGAAATTAAGAGGGGCTAGAGTTGTGGCCACGGATGTTGATGACTATAAGCTAAAAAAGGCAAAAGAGTTTGGCGCAGATGAAGTGATTGATGCCAGAGAAGATTTTTGCCTTAAGGCAGAAAGAATAATAGTCTGTACTGGTGCTCTGCAGGCTGCTCAGCAAGCATTTAAATTTATAGATAGAAAAGGAATAATACTCTTTTTTGCCATTCCCAACAAAAATATTGAAATTCCGGTAGTTGATTTCTGGAGGAACGAGATTACAGTCACCTCATCATACGGAGCAGCTCCTGAGGACCTTAAAGAATCATTAGAGCTTATTAAAAACAAAAAAGTTAATGTTAGAGGTCTTATCACCCACGAATTCCCTTTAACCGAGATATCCAAAGGATTTCAACTGGCAGCCAATCCAAAAAATTCGCTAAAAGTAATTATCCAGCCAAATCGCTAAAGGCCAAGTCTTTGCCAAATCCCTCCGGGCGTACCATTTCCGTTCTCTTGTTAATTCTCTTCTTCATATGGTCTTTATTCTAATGCCCACAGAGGCAAGATACGCAAGAGAGGAGTCTCGCCCTTCTATCCTCCGATCATAGAAAGGGAATATCATGTCCCTTCCAGAGGCTGGGCCGAGATGATCAGAAAAGTCTATGAGGTTGACCCGCTGCTATGTCCTACATGTGGTGGCCAGATGAGAATCATCTCTTTTATCGAAGAGCCGAAGACCATTGACAGAATCATCGGCCATCTCAAGCTGACCTTTGAAGCTGAACGGCCGTCTCCGCCTCAAATCGTCCAACAGGAACTCCTGATAGCAGCCGAGGAGCATGGGGAATATTTTTGAGGGCCTCCCTGGTTGTTTCTAACTGATTTGAGGAGCGAGTCTATATTAAACTCGACGGTTTGGAAGCTTCGGCTGATTTGTTCCGCTTTTCTAGTCGTTGACCTTGTCGTTTTGGGTGTGATACTCTTATTTCACGATCTCAGTGGGTGGGAATTACGGAGAATTGTGAAGAATTTGTAGCAAGCCAAAAAACCAATTTCTTATATTTTTCTAAGGTAATCTTTTTATACTGCTGAATATATTTGACGATAAGCAACCTGAGCCAAAAGAAGTTGATTTTGACACCACGCTTAGAGAGTTCATGCACAATCATCATAGAGAAGATTACGTATAAACATAAGCATACGATTGCACATATCAAAATTATACTCGTCATTTTTTCTCCTCTCTATATAAAAATACTTTTTAGCAGAGAACAAAATTCAAAAGGAATCGTTAAAATATAGCTAAAAAATACAAATATTGTTGAAACACAGATCGCAATGAACTTGGATGACTCAGTTTTAGTCCTCGTATTCAAATGCTTCATCTATTGACACACTGACCACCCCGGCGATTCTGAATGCCAGTGCAAGCCAAGGCACATATTTCCCTTGCTCCAGGGCAATTATTGTCTGGCGCGTACACTTGGAATCGACAGCTATTTTTATATCCTAAAAATATTATCGAGAAATCAGGTGATGCATGATGCGGAGTTCTGGAAAAAAAGATGAAAAATGATTGCCAATTTAGTATGAATATGCACTTCTATTTCCGGATAGGTTAAGAGAAACTTTTTTAAAGGGAAATCTTTCTGACAGAATAGTACGTTTTTTATTTAAATGGTGAAACTTCCGCCTCTTTTTCCGTTAATTTGATAATGCCATAGGCTCCAACGAAAGTGGCAGCAAGGACAGTAGCAATACCAACGGGTGATACGAAGAAGGCTCCTATGCCTTTTCCTCTTTTACATTCGCATCTGAGTCTCTTTGGATTCCAGCTGTAACCTTCATCGCATTCGCCCATTACTTCTGGATAGTACCATTTTCCTCGAGGACATCTTTCATCTTTTTTTCCAGTGTCTTTTTCCTGATTCGGTTCTCCCAGAACAAAAGAGATTTCTATTGTTTCATTTCCGTAAATCCCGATAATATTCTTAATGTTAAAGCCGCCATCTTTAGTCCAAATCCCCAGTATGTAGAGTCCATCTTCAATGTGGTCAATTTTTGAGATTCCTTGCTTGTTAGATTCTTCACTTTCATAAATAGAACCATTTGAAGTATTTCTGATTAAAACAATGGCATCCTTTACAGGAGTCGTACCATCTTTCTCATATATATATCCGATCAAACTTCCGTAATTTGTACTTTGTGCGACCAAAGAATGCGGGGCATAAAAAAGGATGAAAGCTATAATGAGATTAATGGCTAACCATTTTAACCTTTTGAGTCTTCTCATGACCCCCCACTCTCTCCGTAACTTAGATAATGATATGATCTCTCATGAAGATTGTCAAGAAAAATCTCATTCTTCTCTTTCTACATCAAACTTTAAATCTGTAATGTTGACCGACCTGTTTACTGGCGAGATTGTGAGTAAATTTTCACCAATTTTCGGTTCTAAAGGAATCGAAATTATTTCATTTCTTAAATAATCTTCCCAGATCACTCTCTTATTAAAAAACACTGATATCAATGGGATTATCTCTTCCTCTGTGTCTTTAAGATGCAAGCTTAAAGTCATTTTACTTCCATCAAGATTAAGCCGACGCGAGAAGCTTTGTCCTTTATTTATAAGAAAATTATTTAGCTTTATATGTCTTGGTACCAGAAGATTCTCAATTCGGTTATTTATTTTTCGTATCTCTTCATCTCTGTTCATCCGTTCATAACACAGACGGAGATTCAGAAGAGCATCTAAATTTTTCGGATCAACATCAAGAGATGCATTGTAAATTTTGGTAGCATCATATAAAGAATCGACTTTTTGATAGGAATTACCGACAAGCTGTAGGACTTCCACATAGTCATCTTTCATAAATTCAGGAACTAAAACGTAACTTTCCTGAAGGAGATTCCCCACATTTATGATGTCTCCATATCGATTCTGCTTGAAATAGAGAAGAATATGGAAGGAAAGACGATCCAGATTGTCGAGGCTATCTTCTAATTTTGTTCCTATTAATGCTAAACGTCTGAGGTAGGATTCAAGCTCTCCGACACTGGCAGTGCTTTCTTCCAATTCGAGATATGTACGTAAAGTTTCCTCAACTTCATTCAATTCTCCACCCTCTTTGAGATGACATTTTGCAAGTTTCAAACAAGCCTGCTTTTTTAACTCATTAGATTCCGAGGGCTGAATCGGATGGCTCGCGGTAAGGCTTTGATAAAATCTAATTCTTTCAAGCCTATTTAAGCAAGATGTAAAATATTTAGAAGCTTTCCTGACCCGTAAATAGATTAACTCGTTATCTCCTGATTTATAATCGCTTTTTGCTTTTTCGACTTCTAAATATTCTGCTTTAGCGAGAACTTTTTGTCTTTCCTCCAGAGAAAGGGACTTCTCCCCTAGAAATTTTGCATACATCCGATAAATATGCGGGTCTTCAGGTAGGATTTTCTCCATGACTTCGTAATCCCTTATACTCATTTCCCAGATATTCATGAGAGTTTGAAGCTTTGTTGTGTCTGCTCCGCTTATTATTTTTTTCAAAGTGTCTATAGTAAATTTCCTGTTTTCATCACTGAGTTTTGGCCATTGAGATAGAAAAACTTTTCCCACCTCATAAAAAATTTGGCTGTTATGTCCGGCAAGAAGTGCTGCTTTCTTGTACATTTCATAAGAGCTTTTATTGAAGGAGGGGACAAGATAACTCATAAAGAAAAGTGATTGTGCATAATAGAAATGGCAGAACCGGGAGGTAGGATTGAGCCTTAAGGAGCGCTCGAAATTCTGGACGGATTCTTGAAGGTAGTACGTGCTGACTCCAACATCCTCCTCAAGAGTTTGGATTCCCAAATCAAAACAGGCCTTGCCCATTTCGTAATAGACAAGATCATTGAGGGAATAAAACTTGTTTGCTTTTTCAAGGGTTTTAATCCTTTTATCAACTTCTTCTATCATCTGTTGTCGATATAACAAATGCTGATTCCAATAAATAGAGAAATCGACGATGAATATGACGATAACAACAGCCAGTGCCAGTGCTTTTTTAAGATGGGTTATATTCCTTATCGAAGTCCTTGCTTTGACTGGCTTTTTTACCTGGATTGTCTCGTTTTTCTTATAAGACGCCGTCACTATAGTCATGACCAGGACAGTTGCAAACAGTAGCATATTTGATGGGATGTGCAGATTAAAATCGGTAATACTATGAATCAGAATACAAATAACGGCTACAATCCCCCCAAGAGCAAGTCCTTTGACTTCAGGGTGCCTCCTCACTCGCCAGATAAGAAGAGAATTAATTAAGAGAAAGAGGATACCTCCTAGAACCAGAAGCAGCCCCACAGCCCCAAGTTCTGATAAGTATTCCAGATAATCATTATGCGCATGGGAGAGATGGGCAGAAGTCAAGGCCTTCTCATAAGCTGGATATACAGAGGCAAAAGTTCCGAGCCCTGAACCAAATAAAGGATAATTTCCAACAATTAGGGTTGTGTTGCTCCAGTAAAGAGGTCTGTTTATATTCAAGACTTTATCCAGCGCGAATCTCTCCAAAACGGCATCTATACCCTTGTAAAGAGAAAAAAGAATTATTATCAAGAACAGCACTCTAAAAAAAGTTTTCGCTCTTCTCCGACGATGTTTTTCCCTGTCAATAGAGATGACAGTCGATCCAGAAAAAAGGATAAATGTAAAGATAAGAAGAAAAACGCCAGAGCGAGACTTGGAAAAGATAATAGCCAGAGACATAATAATGATACCTAAGGATATAAGTAAACTACTGTAGAATCCTTTCTTTGATAAGTGAAGGACCTTCTCCCTCCATTTCAGTTCAGCTAATGAAAAGAAGTCTATACGTGCTAATATTAATCCTATGGCTAAAGGGATAATCATCTCTAGATATCCTGAAAAATGGTTTCGGTTGACAAAAGTTCCAGACACAGAATCTAACCCGTATATTTTTTTATAAAAAAGAATTCGAGGATTATCATTAAAAAGTTCATAGAATCCATAAAAAGCCTCGAAAATTCCTACAACAATCAGAGTATAGAAAATTCTTTTTATTTGTCTCCTCCTTGTTACAGTTTTAATAACAAGGAAGCCTAGAAGAAAATAGGAAAGGAGTTCAAGGCCTTCCCTTATTGTATGGGAAGGTATTAAAGAAATGCTCATGAACTTAATGCTGGAGAAATCGGTTGAGAAAAGCTTATGGAAGGAATGAGTACTTGGAGAAAGTAATTTCACTAAAAATACAGGAAATGGGAGGATCTGGATTAATAGGAGAACAAAGAAGCTAAAAAACGCGTACCGCGGCCATTTCAGCGAACGCGAAATAAGCTTATTTTTTTGCGGCTTCTCCCGCATGAGAATATACGCTCCCATCATCAAGAGTACTGTTAGTTGAACCACAAGTATTGACCACTCATGCACTGAGGCGGCCGGGAGCGGAGAAAAAACAATCAATCCTAATATTCCATACTCGATTATCTTTTTATACAAATTATCTCGCTTCGATTGACTCCGGCTTTCCCTTTCGATTTCTCCCTTCCTTTTCATTTTTGTCTTGTCCTTCATTTTCCTTCCAACAGCTTTGGGAGAGATGGATAGGTTTTTAAAGAAAATGTTTATAAAAAGACAAAATCATAGAAATACTTAGAAGAAATGTTTTACCGAAGATTAAGAATTCTCTCACCTTCAAAACGTTGGGTTATAATTTCTATATATTTTCTATCTTATCTCCATAATAATTCCGATAAATATATCTATAATCATAATAATATCTGTTCTTCAGTTTTACCTGATTATACAAAACACCTATAATCTTCGCCTTGGCTAGCTTCAGTTCTTCGACCGCCTTTAAGAAAGGCTCACGTACGGTTTTTCCAGGCTGGACTATCAAAACCACACCATCCGCAAGGGAACTTAATATCAAAGAATCAACAACAGCCATAATAGGAGGAGTATCAATCAATACAAAATCATTATTTTTATTCAGATTTTCTATCATCATTTTCATTTTATTTGAATTCAGAAGCTCAGATGGATTAGGCGGGATAGGTCCAGTTGTAATAAGCTGGATATTCTCGATGGATGTCTTCTGAACAATATTTTCGAACGGCACTTTTCCAGTCAAAAAACCTGTTAACCCCCCAACATTTTTTGCTTTGAATATTTGATGAAGCCTGGGCTTTCTTAAATCCGCATCCACAACCAGGACTTTTTTCTGAAGCTGAGAAAAGCTCACAGCCATATTGGCTACAGAAGATGTTTTTCCTTCCAGAGGCAAAGCGCTGGAAAAAATGATTGTTTTCGGAGGTTTGTCTGCATAGGATAGCAAAATTGAGGTTCTTACAGCCCTGTAATCCTCTGAAACTGCAGACTTTGGATGAAGGTAATTGACAAGTTCTATCTTTTTTATCTCCGGCTCAGTATCTTCATTTTTAGAAGATTCTTTTCCATAAGAATATTCAAACATTGAGTAATATCCATCCCTCTTTTTTTTCTTTTTTCCATTAGCATCAAGTAAGGGAATCACTCCTAGTGAGGGGAGGTGAGCCAATCTCTCGACATCCTCAGGACCTTTTACTGTGTTATCCAAATTTTCAACGATGAAACAAAGGAATATTCCTCCAAGAATACCGAGGATTAACGCCAGCAAAAGATTCAACTTCTTCTTAGGAGAAACAGGTTTATCGGGAACTTTCGCCCTATCAATGATGCTGACATAGCTTGTCTTGAGGCCTCCCAATCTTGCTGATACCAGAGTTTCGTTCTGCCTCTCCACAAGAGAATTGAGGAGTTTTTGTTTATTCTCCACCTCAATCTTTAAGCTGTTGTAATAAATGCTATTAGAACCCATTTTCACAACGTCATCCTTCTGTTTATCCAACAATTTTCTGATAGAAGATTCATTTTTTAAAGCAGACTGGTATTCTGATTCAGCCGCGTCCACAGCCTTTCCGATTTCAAACTTGAGCTCATCTCTCATGCTATCTAATTTTGCCTTGAGTTGAATCATCTTAGGATATCCGGGCTTGAATACTTTACTTTGCTCCTCAAACTCGTTCTTCATCCTTGTGTACTCATTTTTAAGTTGTTGTATCAGGATGTTATTCACAAAAGGAGGAAGAGAATCCACGTTTAAATTCCTAAGCTCTAGATAAGTCGCTTCTTTCTTGATACGATCAATCTGCGCTTGAGTGAATGCATCGTTTAAATCTGCAAACTTGTTAATAGCTATACTCTCTGAATCACTCAGATAGAAAAGTTCCTTCTCTTTTCCATATCCCTGGATTTCCCGCTCTTTAGATGCCAAATCTTTTCGCAGATTGGCAATCTGTTCGCTCAGGAAATCTGAAGCCTGCTGAGTTGTTTCATATCTTTTTTCTATAGAAAAAGTTATAAATTCTTCTGTCAAAGTATTGACTATCTCTGCGGCTAAAACTGGATAATGTAAAGTACAGCTTACCTTTACAACTTTAGTTTTGCTGATAGGAGAAACATCTATGTTTTTCCGAAGCTTTTTAATAATTTCCAGATAAGGATCTGACAGAATTAATTCATCTGAGTCTTCATCTTTTGGGTTTTTCTTCGGTGCAATCCATTTAAATGTGGCCAAATCTTTTATGATAGTCAAAAGGCTCTTTTTTCCCTTTCTTCCCTCTGTAAATTCCGGACGAGATAAAAGATCCATCTTTCTCGACACTCTTTCTGCCAAGGATTCGCTCTCGAGAAGTATAATTTGAGTATTGAAGAACCTTAAATCTGACATCCGACGTCCATAACTGAATTCATCTTCAATACTCATAATTTTTGAAGTCTCATCCTCAATAAGCAATGTCGCCATAGCTTTATATTTTGGAGTGATAGTAAAAGTATAAAATCCAAAAAGTAGGATGACTGCGCTGGCGAAAATAAAGAGTACTCCTTTTCTCTTTAAGATAACCCTCCAATAATCTAATAGACTTATTTCTTCTTCTTTTTCAAGCAAGAATTCCATATTAATAATCCTAGAAATAAACTATTAAAAGGTGTGATTCCCTCATGGCTAAAAAAATATCTCTCATGTATGTGAATTTTATACAGGAAAGCTCACCATTGTTCCATTCACGCACCATTTCCCATCCCAGGAAGTGTAAATATTAAACTATTCTATTTTAAGTATGTCAAGAGAGAACACGAGATATTTCTCTTAGTCATATTACTGCGAATCAGCTCTGGTAACCCGTTACAGCCAAAAGCTGCGATTATATGGCAAGAAGCATATGGTTCTAAAGATAGAGAATAGAAAAAAGCTTACTGGGATTAAAGGGCTGTATTCCAGAAAGATAAAAATGGCTTTTTTTATTTATTGAATTTCTCCCTTTTCGTAGAGCTGAATTTTTGCTTTGGATATAAAAAATGATGTAAGAGCGATGGTCAAGCAATAATCAAATCAATCTAGATTTTTTGACAAATATTAAAGCAAGGAGTATAAATATAACAGCGGCTAAGTAAATAAATTGTAGATATATTCCAAAGGAATGGAACTACTCGCCCAGGAGGAAGCAAAAATGAAAAAAGGGATCTCTTTCTTACAAATCAATATTTACTCAATTATAATGACGGGAATTTTGCTCTTCGGAGGGACAATTCTGTATGGCCAGGAAGCGGATTCTTTTTATGTGAATCTTCTGCAGAAGGGAGAAAAGTCATTTCTTGCCAAAAATTATAAAGATGCTGTCAAAGAGTTAGAAATTGCTGTTTTTGGACGTCTTGCGGAAACCAGACTGAAAGCAAGGGCTTATATTTATCTTAGTTTATCTTATTACTATCTAATAAATTTTGAGAAATCTGAGAAACACATAAAAGATGTTGAGAGTTTAATAGATAAAGAAGAATTCAAAAATTTAGGGATGTCTGAATCTGTTCTCTCAGAGTTTCAAAGATTAATGAATTTTTTCATGAGAGGGGAAATTCAAGGAAAGAAGAATGAAGGACTGCCTCATGAAAATGGAAATCCTCAGGATAAAGAAAAAGAGGAAAAGAAAGTTATCGAAGATTTAATTAAAGAGCTAGAAATGAAGATCAGAGCGGATCCGGATAATTCTTTACTTTATTACGAGTTATTCAGGCTTTACAGGAAGAGTGAGAATTTAAAAGGTGATAAAAGAATAATTAAAAATTTGATTAAGAAAAATCCCGCTGAAGTCATTGCCTACTTTTTGCTTGGGATAACATATTATAATGAACAGAATTATAGAAAGGCCGCGAAGAATTTCTTAAAAATTTTTGACTTGACCAAGGATATGAGAATGGATCTGGATCTTTTGGGAGAGGCAGGAGCCTATATGATGCTTAGCACTCATTTGCGAGGAGATACGAAAGGAGCATTAACGATAGCCGCTGGACTGATGAACTATATGCCAGAAGAAAAGATCAGCTCCCCGTCCCTGAGTCAAAAGGATAAAGCTATACTCCAAGATATCATAGAGATTTATAAACGCAAATCTGAAACTGAATGGGATTCATAAAGCTTGAGAGAGCCGAATTCCGCCGCAGGTATTTTTCTGAAGCCGCCTCCCTATACAATCAAATTTTTAACAGAGCAGAGGATAACCAAGTCAAAGCGTGGATCCTGAGCCGTGTAGCAAGGTGTGAGGTCAAGCAGAAAAAATTCAAACAGGCCCTGATTGTCTATCGCTCAATCATTGCAGATTTTCCTGATTTACTCACTGAATCGGGGATGCGTCGGGCTTTAAGATAGTATTTTAAGCACCTCGCAGCTTTCCATCCGAAAAATACATACCTCTTTTTCCTTCCTCTTATTAATATTGCTTTGTCTTCAAGACATATATCCTCGATGTCAATCCCAACTAACTCGCTCCCCCTTATTCCTGCGGCGTATAGAAAGTCTTTGCCAAATCCCTCCGGGCGTACCACTTCCGTTCTCTTGTTAATTCTCTTCTTCATATGGTCTTTATTCTAATGCCCACAGAGGCAAGATACGCAAGGCCGGAGTCTCGCCCTTCTATCCTCCGATCATTGAAGAGGAATATCATGTCCCTTCCAGAGGCTGGGTTGAGATGATCAGAAAAGTCTATGAGGTTGACCCGCTGCTATGTCCTACATGTGGTGGCCAGATGAGAATCATCTCTTTTATCGAAGAGCCGAAGACCATTGACAGGATCATCGGCCATCTCAAGCTGACCTTTGAAGCTGAACGGCCGCCTCCGCCTCAAATCGTCCAACAGGAACTCCTGATAGCAGCCGAGGAGCATGGGGAATATTTTTGAGGGCCTCCCTGGTTGTTTCTAACTGATTTGAGGAGCGAGTCTATATTAAACTCGACGGTTTGGAAGCTTCGGCTGATTTGTTCCGCTTTTCTAGTCGTTGACCTTGTCGTTTTGGGTGTGATACTCTTATTTCACGATCTCAGTGGGTGGAAATTACGGAGAATTGTGAAGAATTTGTAGCAAGCCAAAAAACCAATTTCTTATATTTTTCATTCCACCACATGTAGCACAATAAAGCGAATCCACTTTGTAAACCTTGCGGATCATCTGCAAAAATCGAACTTTGGGGGAGTACATTGACTGGGGACAGGTCATTTTTGCGCTTACGCTGGCCTTGTGTAGACTATCTCACCCCCGATGACCGTCATTTCCGGTTCGATCTTCCAGATGTCCTCAGCCGCGATGGTCATGTAATCAACAGGAATGACCACAAAATCAGCAAACTTCCTGACCTCGATAGATTCCTGGATGTCTTCTGCAAACCTAATGTAGGCATCACCCATATTCTGAATGCGGCTCAGGAATGGAAATCTGTTCATTCCCATCCAAAAGGCCAGGCCATCCTCAAGAAAATGAGGCTCAGGAAATAATCTTTTCCTGTCTATTTCTTTTTTTTAAAAAAAGTGAAACCAAAATGAGTGCATCTGCGTATAAATATATGAAGTTTATTCTCAAATGAGAAAAAATACCGTATTAAGATTTTTAAAAATTGAATATGAGGATAACATGAAGATATTATCCAAACCTGAAGAGTTGATTCTCCTGGCTGTTTTCAGCTTAAAGAACAATGCCTATGGAGTCACCATCAGAAACCATATCATTGAGAAAACCGGCGTTGATTGGACTATCGGAGCTGTTTACGTCCCTTTAAACCGTCTTGCCAGGGATGGATACCTGGAGACAACAATCGGAGAACCTACACCTGAGAGAGGGGGAAAACGGAAGAAATTCTACAGCCTGACTCATAGGGGGCTGAAAGCCCTGGCCTATACAAAACGGATCAACGATTCCATGTGGTCGCGTCTGTCGGCCATGGAACTAGCCGGGCTGACGGATAAAGGATAAGATGAGAACACCGCCGAGATTCGCCGAATGGATTTTGTATCACCTCCTTGAAAAAGAAGAACGGGAATTCATTATCGGAGACTTGAGAGAAATATACGGACAAGTGCACTACTCATCCGGCAATCTGAGAGCAAAAATCTGGTATTGGGGGCATATCATACGCTCTATCCCTCCCTTTCTGTTCAATTTAATTTATTGGAGGATTTGTATGTTTACTAACTATCTAAAGTTGGCGATCAGGCATATGAGAAGGCACTGGGTATATTCTTTGATAAATATCCTGGGATTGGCTATCGGTATGGCCTGTTGCATCCTGATTTTTCTCTGGGTGCAGCATGAGTTGAGTTATGACAGATTTCATGAGAAGGCCGATGATCTCTACATCGTAACCGTAACCGGTGAACACGGAACCTGGATGTCCAGCCCCTGGGCCCTTGTTCCTACACTGAAGAATGATTTTCCCGAGATTTTGAAGGGAAGCTGGTATGGCGTGATTCCTCTCCTCGCAAGATATGAAAACAAGATTTTTTTTGAAGATGCGGCCTTGGTTGGAGACGAATTTCTGGATATGTTCACCTTTCCTTTTGTCAAGGGCGGTCCCGAATCTGCCTTTCAGGATCTCAAGTCCGTGGTTTTGACCAAACGGGCAGCTGCCAGGTATTTCGGGAACGAGGACCCGATAGGAAAAGTCATCCAATTCGAAAACCAGATCGATCTGGCCGTATCCGGAGTGATTGAAGATATCCCCAGCAACTCCCATATGGAATTCGATCTCTTAGTATCGGCCATCCCCTTTGTCGGAGAAGCCAGGACGCGTACCTGGTCCATGGATGTTTCCTCTTATGTGTTGCTGCCGAGC
>JABAOH010047264.1_pt1 | contig 21339 bp, 20 predicted proteins | sample 7062181 | NCBI WGS metagenome assembly JABAOH01 (sample SAMN14538630, study PRJNA623070) | marine sediment metagenome | biome: marine biome [ENVO:00000428]; feature: marine pelagic biome [ENVO:01000023]; material: deep marine sediment [ENVO:00002113]; isolation source: pool of 5 deep marine... | reverse complement strand
TTGCAGGGAGCCAAACCGAGGATAAAGTCCAAATCCAAGAATCCTATCCGTATCGCCCAAAAAGAAGTGCGTGATGGATTCATAGACTATGAGCTCATTGAGGTTAAGAAGGAAGAGATTCAAGAACCTGCTGAGGAAGGATTTATCGGAGAAGAAATAGGCGCAGGACCGGAGGAAATGGAGGAAGCAAAGCCAAAAAAGCCCAAAGCGAAGGATGAGAAGCCGAAAAAAGAACCCAAAGTCGCTGAGAAAAAGAAGCCGGTGAAAAAGACTGTGAAGGCGGAAGAAAAGAAGCCTGTGAAAGAGGCAGCTAAGAAATCTGGGAAAAAGGAAACAACCCCAAAGAAAAAGACTTAGCTCTCCGGTATCAAGATCCCTTTGAATTTCTCCCTGTCTCTTTTTTTATGAGCTGGATGTAGTCCAGTTTAATGAATTCTTTTTTTGAGATTCCCAAAGCATTCGTGAATTTAACGATCTCGTTTCTCTCTCCTTCAAGCTCGATAAAATTTCCGATTGACGTTTCATCCAGGCATATTTTCAGGTTTTTCTTCCTGTAGACCGTTCTGAATTTATTATAGGTAAAGACTGGGATAAAGCCCAAAGACTGCAGGATTTTTCTTATTTGTTTCTCATTTTTCACTTCAGTCTCGTATTCTTTTCGAATTTTGAATTTTCTGGATTTTTCTGGAGGGCCTTTGAAAGTCAAGAAAGTCTTTTTGCCCGCGGTGCGCAGTCTGAGAGCTTGTTGTTTCTTGGTCAGAGTCTGGGTAGAGAAGTCAAAGAGAGTATTTTCTTCGGAATAACGTTCCTTTTCGAGTCGGGCATCCAGGTTTATGATTTTTTCTTTGAAAGAGTCTAAATCATCAACCTTGATTTTGACTTCTATTTCGACCATTTATTCGCTTCAAAATAGGATTAGAGCTCGATTGTAGACATTCTTCAGAGTCAGGCTCAGCCAATGCTGATGCCTATAGAACTGGAATCAAAGCTAAGTCTGATTGCCAGAAAAGCCTCATCCGGAAAGACCAGACCTAAAGCCTGTTCCCGTATAAATTATGTCGAATGTCGAGCCCTGACCCTATTATTATGCTTTTATTTATTTCTCGTTAAGAAAAATTCGGGTATGAGAGTTAATGCCTCTCTATGGATGGATTCAGGGAATTGAGAAATGATTTCTTGTGATTTGGAGGAATACTCTTCAGCCTTTTTATACGTGTAATCCAGCGCTCCATTCGATTGAATGATCTCAAGAATTTCTTTCTGCGTCTCCTTTCTCAGATTTTTCTCTTTCAGAATGGCAGTGATCCGTTTTCGATTCATCCCGCCATCGTTGGTCATGGTGTAAATCAGTGGGAGAGTGATACGGCCTTCGTTCAAGTCTGAAAAAACGGGTTTGCCCAGGACTTTTTCATCTCCGGTGAAGTCAAGAAGGTCGTCAATGATCTGAAAAGACATGCCTAGATTTGTTCCGTATTCCACAAGAGAATGCTCTTCTTCATCTGACGCATTTCCGAGGATGCCGCCAATCTGGCATGAAGCGGCAAAGAGAGAGGCCGTCTTTTTGTCGATGATATCGAGATATTCTTCCTCAGCCAGGTCCAAATTTCCGCTCCGGCAGTATTCATTCAGCTCTCCTTCAATCATTCTGGCTGAAATGTCGGTGAGAATTTTGGTGATCTGGCTGTGCTGACTGTGAAGAGAATAACCAAGCGCTTTGATATAAAGAAAATCCCCTAAAAGGACAGTTATGTTGGGACCCCATCTGGAATGGATGGATTCCCTCCCTCTCCTCACGTCAGAATTATCGATAATATCGTCATGGATGAGGCTGGCCGCATGAATGGTTTCAATCAAGGCGGACATGAGAATGTTCTCATTCCCTTTATACCCGAATAACTTTGAACAGAGTAAAAGCAGAGCGGGTCGAATCTTTTTGCCACTGTTCTGGAAAATATAGGACCCTATTTCAGAGATGAGCCTGTTGGGAGAATCAATGAAGAGCTCAAGCTCTTTCTCAACTTTATCCAGGTCATTCAGTATGCTGTGATATAGATTGTTTAGGCTCAGGTTGCTTTTAAGCCGAGATTTTATTGTCTGTTTCACTGTTTCTCTCATGGTATGCCTGTTAGCTGTCACCACCCTTGCGATTAATCTGAGGTATTCGAGGATGAATAATTTCTTTTTGAGTGTCTCTCTCTCATCCGAGTAACTTTGTTTTCTATTCTCTGTCCTGTTCGAAGCAATCCATATCTTAACACTACATTTTTTTTATTTCAAACTTAAAGAGAGTTTCGAAATTTCGGGTGGTTATCTCTGCCAGTTCGTCCAGGGAAATCTTTTTCAATTCAGCCAAAACTTTGGCTGTTTCTACCACATAGGCTGGCTCGTTTCTCTTTATCCGGCCGCGGAAGGGAGACGGAACCAAAAAAGGCGAGTCGGTTTCCACCAATATTCTGTCAAGGGGAATTTTTTGTGCCACCTCTCTTAATGGATCGGCATTGGCGAACGTAAGGATACCGGAGAAGGAAATAGAGAAATTCCTATCGAGCATATGTTTGGCCAGTTCCCAATCTTCGGTGAAGCAGTGGAGGACTCCTCCTTTGGTGAAATGCTCTTCCTCCACAGCCTTGGCTGTTTTCATGCCTGAGTTTCGGCTGTGGACGATGACAGGAAGGCCGATGTTTTGAGCTGCGGCGAGTTGCTGACGGAAACCCGATTCCTGTTCCTGGCGGGAAGAGTGATTATAGAAGAAATCGAGGCCGATTTCACCCACGGCCATGATTTTTTCTGCTCTGGCGAGCTCTTCAATTTTTTGGACATGTTCCGGTTTGAAAAGTTTTGCTTGGTGGGGATGGACTCCTGCAGAGGCGATGATGTTTTTGTTTTTTTCGATTAATTCAAGAGTTGTCTGAGTGCTTTTTCGATTCGAGAGGTCTGCGGGACAGAGGATGGCGATGACTCCATCCTGATGAGCTCTTTGGATAACTTCATTGCGGTCATCATCAAATTCCTCCATGTCCAGGTGGGCGTGTGAATCGACAAAAGTCAGAGGCATCTTCTATTCCATATTTTATGAATAATTCAGGTTAAATGAGTCAATTGCTAAACTGCCGCGATTTTTTTTGTCTGTGAATACAGGTCAGAAAGAGATAAGGAAAAGGTTGCCCCAACAGTTCTCGAGTAAAAGAGTCTCTTCCTTAAAGACGTTTTGTTTTTGGTCTGATTCTCTATGTGAGTTGAATTCGCCCAGTTCTGTAGCTACTCCAGAATCTTTTTCTTCAAGTGCCGAAGAGGAAGGGCTCCGTAACTGAGCAGTTTTTCTAGAAATTCTTTTTTGCTGAAGGAACCGCCTTTCAGGCTTTTGTATGCTTTTTCCATATCCAGGATTTCCTGATAACCCACATAGGCCAAAGCCGCCTCACCCGGATTGAGGATGATGCTGTTCCATTTTCTTTCTGCCTCAGCTCGAGTCTGAAAGCCTTTTATTGTCATGAGGCGGATTGCGTCTTCTTTTGCCAAACCTCCCTGATGGATATTGAGCTCGAGCTGAAAATCCTGGACAGCTTTGAGCAGGTTTTTGAGCTGATTCAAGCGCAGCGCGAGGCTGTATTCCCCGAAACCTGAATACACCAACAGCTCTTCGCAAGTGACGGGCCAGCTCTTGATTAAGGCTTTGTTGGGATAGAGTTTTCTGACAAGAGATGGGTGTCTTCCAGTGAAATACAGAGGAATGAATTCTCCTGGATAGACGTTGCGGACAGTCCAGTAATAAAGGTAGGAGTTATTGTACTCTTTGAGAAAAGACTCTGTCTGCTCTTCACCCCAATCTTCGCAGATAGGGGAGACTTGAATAGAGGGAGTTCCATCGCTTTCGTAAGCTCCTGGAGCTACAGTGCGAACCATCGTGATTCCCTGAGAACAGAGAGGCATGGGTCCAATATCGAAATTGCCATTATGAAGAGTCAGCAATTGATTGTTTGATATAAAATCCTTTATTTCATTCGCTGTGTCTTTGATCCTGTTGATGTACTCATCTTTGGATACGTGCTCTCGGTTGAACCTTTCCAAGACATGAGAGACAACTTCATTGTAAAGTTGGTCTGGTGTGAGACTAGCCGGAGGATTTTCCAGGTCGATTCTTGGTTCCATGATTTTATAAAGTGGGATACATGTTAAAAACATTTCGCGTCGGATATTGTTAGAATCTGGATTGGCTCGGTTGATGAGCTCCTGGAGGAGGATGTCATTCTGCAGGGTCAACCGCAAAAGCCGTGAGTGGACCTGCTGTCCCAGGCGGAAGTTGCCGGTGGAGCGGGGCAGAAGTTCATTCTTGAGAAAGTTCTGGTAGTCTTCCAACGCGGGCAGGACTTTATTCAGGCCATCCTGGAGTTTGGATTTGCTGTCTGCGGGCGCGTTCTCAATCAGTCCGGGAAGTGTGTTTGTGTAAAAATCCAAAATTCCGGGAAACTGCTTAATAGCTGTTTCTGTGTGCAGCTGAGGGGGTGTTTTCAGGCTTTCTTTGGCTTGCTTGATGAGCTTGGGCAGATCTTTCAGTCTTTCCGCCGCATTTTTCGCCCGTGTCTCTAACGGTGCAAATTCTTTCGCAAAAAGACTCTGGATGCAGTCTCGAAAGATCTCGTTGTAAAAAATGGGGTTGTATTCCCAGGGGAGGAGATTTTCATTCCGGAGAACCTCCATATCCAGGGCGTCTCGCATTATTTCGTGGTCGATCCGAGCTTCTGGACTCAGCTTGGTGNNGGACTCAGCTTGGTGATATCCACTTTAGCCACGAATTCCTGGTTAAAGTTATCCAGAGTCTCGATACGTTTTTCGAGGTTTTTCTCGCTGAAGTCCTCGAGTTTGTCGTCGTAGGCGTGAAAACCCGCAAGAGTCGCAGCGGTTGGGTAGAACTTCCAGAGTTCGTCGAGATAGCTTTCTAGGGTCTTTTGAAATTTGCCGTCTTCCTTATTGTTTTGAGAGAGAGACAGACCTGAAGTTGATAAGATAATCAGGAAAATAGCGAGGGGAATGATTGTCTTCTTCATTGGATCCTCCTCAATAAGTACTTTTGCTCCTAAGCAATTAACAAGATTTTTTGTTTTCTACTTTTATTATAGTCGATTTCACTTTTTTTGTGAAATTGCAATCCTACCAAAAATGAAGGCTGGAGGCAATACTCTGATCCACTGAAATTCGATCTTAAAACTGGATAACCGCGGAGCCCCACGTGTAGCCAGAACCGAAAGCTGTGAGAACGACTGTGTCACCTTCCTTAATCCTTCCGTTTTTCAAAGCTTCATCCAGAGCAATGGGGATGGAAGCCGCAGTTGTGTTTCCCATTCGATCTATGTTCCTGATTACTTTTTCAACAGGAATCCTTAAATTTCTTGCAACCATCTGGGAGATTCTGTCGTTCGCCTGATGGGGGATGAGATGATCCACATCTTCGATCGTTATGTTGTTGTGCTCGAGCGCAGTTTTTACAGCGGCGGGCATCTTTTCTGACGCGTTCTTGAATACATTCCGTCCATTCATGTAGGGGTAATATTTTTTTTCATCGAAATACTCTTTTTTGAATGTCGGGTTATCTTTAGGGCTTGGCCTTTCCATCCAGAGGTCTGATATGTAATTGCCATCCGAGAAAAGATGTGTGGATAAGATGCCTTTGCCGTCATCTTTGTCATTGGGTTCAAGAATAACAGCGGCCCCTCCATCCCCGAAGAGAACAGCTATGTCTCTTCCGTCATCAGAGTAGTCGAGGTTTGATGATTGCACTTCTGCGGCCACGACAAGAATTTTTTTGTACGTCTGAGTCTTGATGTACTGATCAGCCACGGAAAGCGCGTATATAAAGCCCGTGCATTGATTTCTCACGTCAAGGGCACCGATTCCGGCAAGATCCAGTTTGGCTTGAACCATGACACCTATTCCTGGGAAATAGTGATCAGGAGAGAGAGTGGCGGCGATGATAAAATCTATCTCTGATTTATTGATATTCGCATCATCAATAGCTCGCAGAGCCGCTTCATAGCCGAGGTCAGAGCTTCCTACGCCGGGCTCCACATAGTGCCTCTCCACAATACCTGACCTTTGACGGATCCACTCATCAGTCGTGTTCATCTTTTTTTCGAGTTCGAAGTTTGTCACAACTTTAGGAGGGACGAAATGGCCGGTTCCTGTGATAATTGATTTTAAATTCATTGCGTTTTCAGCCGATTATAATGGATAAAAAAAGAAAAATAAAGACTAATTTTATTGATTCGAGTAAAATGAGAAAAGAATATGCATGGATTAACGAATGACGGAGGTATAGCTTTGAAAAAATACTTTTTTCTTTTTCTTTTTATTTTCTGTTTCACTCTTTTTCCTTTGGCTCAGGAAGATGATATCCTGAAAATCGAGACCTCTGTGAGCCCAAAAAATCTCTCCCCAAGTCAGGAGGGGAAACTCATCATGAAACTCATTCTCCAAGAAGGAATGGTCATCAATCCTCAACCCTCTTTCACCATTGAGTTCAGTCCTCTTGAAGGGATTATTTTCAATAAAAATAAATTTACAGACTCAGATCTGGGCATTGAGATACTGGAAGAAATGGGAGAGCAATACTTGAATTTAAAGAATCCTTTCGAAATACATTTTAAGGTCAGCCCGGATGCAGCAACAGGCGACCATCATCTTGAGGGGAGAATAGACTATTTTGTCTGCTCAAAAGAGGAAGGATGGTGTTTGAAAAGTCATTCAAAATTTACTGTTTCGTTATCCATCAGTAAATAAAAAAGAAAAAACGACAGCCAATTTTTTTAAAAGTCGCTGGTTCAACTCATCCATTAATTTGGCAAAGCTTTCTGGCTGTCATCGCGAGCGAAGCGTGGCGATCTCGAAAAAAGGATATCTTCATTTCCGTAATAATGTAATTTTTCTCTAAGAGATTACCACGCTGCGCTCGCAATGACCCTATTTTAATAAAAGTGTTATTTAATTATAGAGCAAAAACACCTTTCCCCTTTTTTTAAACTATAGCCAATTGTTTTCGAGGTACCAGTCGATTGTTTCCTGTACCGCTTCCTGAAGAGTATAATGAGGTTGAAAAGACAATTTCTCTGTCGCCTTACTTATATCCGCAATCCAACCTTTCTGTTTCATATCTCGAAATTTATTCCGGTCGAAGATGTTCGGAGATCTTGTTATTTTGCTTTTCATCTCGGAGGCTAGAGCAGAAAGATAAAGGAAAGGAAGGGGGATCCTCACTTTTTTTAATTCTATTCCCATTGCCTGGCCCGCTGACTGGCCGATATCATCCCAGTTGTGAGGAGTTGGATTCGCAATATTGAATATCTCGCCGCTGTCCAGCTCTTTCTGGGAACAACAAAGGTAAAAGGCTTCGACGAGGTCCTTGACATAACACAAGCTCAACCGTATTGGCAGGGAAGCGAGTGTTGGAAGGATTCCTCGTTTTATCCATTTAAAATAGCGAATGGAGTCCGTATCTCTGGGCCCAAAAACGGCTCCGGTTCTCAGAATAATAATCGGATAAATATCTTTAAATTTTAATGCTTCGGTTTCACCCAAGAGTTTACTCCGGCCGTAAGGGGTGATGGGGTGAGTGGGAGTCGTTTCTTGAATGGGATCTGCGCCAGAGGAAGGCCCGACCGCTGCGAGGCTACTGAGGTAGATAATTCTTTTTGGAGAGACTTTTTGAGTCTGGAGAGCCTTGAAAAGACTTGCTGTCCCTAGATGGTTTACTGTATAATAATCAGCCGCCCTGGAAGCTTTCGTTAATCCGGCCGCATGGAAGACATAATCTATGCCTGCTGGAAGGGAAGGAAGGGAGAAGAGATCTCCTTCGAGAAGTCGAATGTCGAGTCCTTTTACCCATTTAAGATTATTGAGATTCCGGACGAGCGCAAAGACCTCAGCGTTCTTCTTGAGAAACAGCTCGATGAGGTGACTCCCGATGAAGCCAGTTCCTCCAGTGATGAGGACTTTCATCGTGTAAGATTGTATGAAAATTACTTTCCATGGTCAAACCTGAACCATATTTTTATTGAGGCATGATGAAGGAATATTTATGGAACTTTTTTGATAGAGGGGGAGTTTTAAGGAGGAGGCTGCAGTGAACATCTTTAATAAATGTTACGAGTTCACGCGTGCTGATGATGCTATTGCCATGGGGATATATCCGTATTTCACGCCCATCCAGGAAGTTAAAGGCAACAATGTTGTCGTTGACGGGAGAGAGATGCTCATGGTCGGATCCAACAACTACTTAGGTCTGCTGGATCATCCCAAGGTCATGAAAGCGGCACAGGATGCTGTTCAAAAATACGGAGTCGCTACCTGTGGTTCAAGATTTTTAAACGGTACACTGGATATACATGTCGAACTCGAAGATAAGCTGGCCAAATTCACACGGAAAGAGGCTGCCCTTGCTTTCAGCACCGGTTTCCAGACTAACCAGGGTATTATTTCAACCCTGATCGGAAAAGGAGATGCTGTCCTCACAGACAGGATGGTCCATGCCAGCATAGTCGATGCCTGCCGCTTATCTTATGGAAATATCTGCAAGTACAAGCATAATGACATGGATGACCTGGAGAGACAATTGGCTTCCTTGGATGAGAATACTGGGAGATTGATTGTTGTGGATGGCGTCTACAGCATGGAAGGAGACCTGACCAATCTGCCTGGAGTCGTCAAACTCGCCAAGAAGTATAATGCAAAAATAATGGTGGATGATGCGCATGGCATAGGAGTCATGGGAAAGAACGGAAGGGGGACTTGTGAGCATTTCGGAGTCGAGGATGATGTCGACCTGGTGATGGGCACGTTCAGCAAATCCTTTGCCTCTTTAGGGGGATTCGTTGCCGGAGAGAAAAAAGTCATCTCTTACATCAAGCACTTTGCTCGGTCCCTGATTTTCAGTGCGAGCATAACTCCCGCTTCTGTTGCGACAGTGCTGGCCACGCTTGATATCATAGAGAATGAACCGGAAAGAAGAGAGAAATTGTGGAGTATCACCAAAAAAATGAAGACACAGATCCAGGCTCTCGGTTACAACACAGGTCCTACAGAAACACCGATCATTCCACTTATCATTGGCGGTGATGAGTTGGCTTTCATGTTATGGAAGCTCATTAAAGATGAGGGCCTTTTCACGAATCCTGTGATCTATCCCGCCGTTCCCAAGGGGCAGGCTTTGATAAGGACAAGTTATTCAGCGACTCACTTAGATGAACAGCTCGATAAGGTGATCGTGACTTTTGAGAGATGTGGCAAGCAGATGGGAATAATAAAATGAAAGACAAGAATCCAATGTGTGAGTTGACGGATTGGCTTCTCTATTTGGGAGTGTTAAAGAGAATACAATGAGAGAAAAAATTATACGGCTATTCATGCTTTTGTTCATAATCTGTATATTCATGGCTTCGGTTGAGGGTTCGGTCCCCATCCTCCCCCTGGATCAGGTCAAGGCCGGAATGAAAGGGAAGGGAAAGAGTGTCTTTGAGGGGAGCCGGATAGAAGAGTTCGATGTGGAAATTATTGGTGTACTCAAGAATATCGAGCCAAAAAAGAGTCTCATCCTGGCAAAGCTCAAAGGAGGTATTCTCGGTGATACGGGTGTTATCTCTGGAATGAGTGGGAGCCCGGTTTATGTCGATGGCAAGCTCATCGGAGCCATTGCTTACAGCCTTGGGACTTTTATCAAGGAGCCGATCGCGGGCATCACTCCTATTGGAGAGATGATCTCCATTTCAGAAGAGAAAACAGAAGGCCCCCGTTTTTCTCCTCAGGTCTCCATAAAAAAGCACCTGACTATAGATGAACTTGTCGAGTTAAACAAAGAATTTTTTCATTCGAAATCCACTTTCTTTACCCAGGGAAAAACTTTGAAGCCGTTGACCGTCCCCCTCGTTTTTAGTGGGTTTTCTTCCCATGCGTTTGACCAATCCAAATCTTTTTTCTCGAAACTGGGATTCAATCCTGTTCAAAGTGCTCCTTCGGGCCAGTCTGTAGAACAAATTTCGCCCCCAGACCTGACACTCGAAGAAGGAGGCCCTGTGGGCATTCAGTTAATCAGCGGAGATATGGATATGTCTGCGATAGGGACAGTGACTTATATCGATGGAAACAACGTCTTAGCTTTTGGCCATCCGGTCTACAACCTCGGCTCAGTTGATTACGCCATGACCAAAGCTAAAGTGATAACAGTTGTTCCCAGTCTTATGTCCTCTTTCAAACTGGGTGTTACAGATAGCCTTGTTGGAAAATTTTCGCAGGATCGGGCTTCAGGGCTTTTTGGTGAGATGGGGAAGATGCCCCGGCGCGTTCCTGTGAATGTGAAGATAATGGACTCCAATGGAGAAACAAAAGATTACAGGATAAGTGTCGTCGATGACAAGATTTTGACTCCGCTTTTAATCAATGTTTCACTCGCGAGTATCCTGACAGCGGAAGAAAGAGCTATCGGTGACCTTTCTCTGGGGCTTCTGGGGAATATCTACCTGGAAAATGGGATGAGCATCCGTCTCGAAGACCTTTTCTCCGGGCAATTTGATGCTTCTGTCGTCAACCTCTCAAGCCTTGTGGCGGCTGTCACTTATTTCCTGACCAATAATGAATTCGAAGAATTGGGGATTCACCGCATAGACCTGGGTATCCAGGCGTTTGAAGAGGTCAGGTTTTCCTTCCTGGAAAAGGTCTGGCTGGATAGATATGAGGCTTCGCCTGGCGAAAGCATAAAGGTGAAAATAGATTACCGGACATTCAGAGGAGAAAGCCGGCGTGAAGAAGGAAATATCCAGATTCCTCATCTGCCGGCTGGTTCCGAATTTCAACTTGTTGTCGCAGACGCAGCATCGATGGCAAAGATCGAGATGAGTCAGTATCGAACCACAGGATTTGTTCCCAGAAGCTTGAGCCAGCTCATCCGGATGCTGAGCAGTCTCAGAAAAAACAACCGGATATACATCAAAATACTCGCTTCCAAACCTGGAATATTTCTTAAGGGCGAGGAAATGTCGAATTTGCCTCCCTCCATAAAATCCATGTTCGCTTCTCCCCGCGCTGCAGCATCATCTCCGACAGAGCTCAGTCGATCGACCTTGATGGAATATCAGCTGCCCATTCCGTATGTTTTTGCGGGAGAGGCTGTGATACCGATCAAAATTAAAGAATAGGAGAAAAAGGCAATGAAAAGAGTGCGGGTACTGTTTTTCGTAATGACTCTCCTTGCCGCTCATGCTCTGCTTGGTGTTGTTCCTCAAAAGTGGGAAATGCGGAGCAAAGATGAATTTTTAAAAGGAAAATTGAATGGAGTCTCAATCTCTTATGAGGGTGTACTTTCCCTATCTCCAAAAGAAGAACAGGTAGATGCTCCTGTTGAGGAATTTTATTTATCGCATCTCCTCACTCAGCAGGGAGAGATATTCCTGGGGACTGGTCATGCTGGGAAGATATATAAGATCGGAAAAAGCGGGACGCCAGAGTTATATTTCCAAGCGCCTGAAATGGATATTTACTGCCTGGCTCAGGACAAGAAAGGAAACCTGTACGCAGGAACTTCACCGAATGGGAAGATTTATAAGATCACGGGAAAAGGAAAAGGAAGCTCTTTTTTCAATCCGCGCGAAAAATACATCTGGGATCTGTTTTTTTCCGATCGGGGAGTTTTGTTGGCCGCAGTTGGTGAGACCGGCGGAATTTATGAGATCAACACAGAAGGAGAAGGAAGGCAGGTTCTGAGAGCCGAAGAAAATCATGTTCTGTGCATCGAAAAGGATGTGAATCAAGATATTATCGCTGGAACCGGAGGACGAGGCCGAGTTTACAGAATTTCAAAGGGGAAGAGACCTTCCATTCTGTTTGAGTCCTCTTATGAGGAAGTAAGGAGTCTCGCACTGGACAAAGAGGGGAATGTTTTTGCGGCGGCCGGGGGAAAGATTATAAGCCCCAAAAAAGAGATAGGGCTTCCTATAACTGTTAAAGCAGAGACAGATGCCCGCATCACAGTCACACCGACTTCCGTGCTATCGGAGGAAATGCTGCTCTCAAGCCAGAAGCAACCCGGGGCTCTGTTCAAAGTCAACTCCCAAGGTATAGTGAAAAAAATCTGGCAGTCCAGCGACGAATTGATTTACAGTCTGTCATGGGATGGTACAGAGGAAAAACTTCTTTTTGGAACGGGAGATAAGGGACGGATTTATTCCGTGGATCGAAATGAGAAAATTTCTCTTCTGATCCAGAAGGATTCTGCGCAGGTTTATTCTCTGCTGTTGTTTGACAAAAAAATCTATATGCTTTCAAACAATCCTCCCAGCTTGAGTATCGTCCATCCCGAGCAGATGCTCACAGGGAATTATCTGAGTCAAGTGATTGATACTCGGACTGTGTCATCCTGGGGGAGAATAGAATGGGAGTCGGAGGTTCCCTCTGGATGCAACCTTCAGTTTCAAACACGGAGTGGAAATTCAAACAGGCCTAACGTGACCTGGAGCGATTGGTCGCCACCCTACCAGAAAAAAGAGGGGGAACAGATTCTCAGCCCTAGAGCCCGTTATCTCCAGCTCAGAGTCATGTTTAAAACACAATCCGGCAAAGTCTCACCGCTTCTCAGGAAAGTCTCTCTGTATTATCTTCAGACAAACCTTGCCCCGGAAATCACCAAGCTGACCTTGCTTCCGGCAAATGTAGTCTATCTGAAGCCTCCGATCCAGACAGAAGTCATTTGGGGTTTGGATACACACATTTCAGAGAAGAGCAAAGACCAGGAGGAAGCAGAGGCGTTGATCGTGCCGAAAAAAGCTGAAAGAAAAGGATTCCAGACCGCTGTTTGGGCAGCGAATGATGAGAATGGAGACAGTCTTAATTATTCAATCTCTATCAGAAAAGAGGATGAAAATAATTGGCGGATCCTCAAAGAGAATTGGACTGAACCAATCTATGCCTNNATCTATGCCTTTGACACTCTTTCTCTTCCAGATGGTGTGTATCTATTAAAAGTCGTGGGTTCCGATAGTCCTTCCAATCCTTCTGGGATGGAGTTGACCGCTGAGAAGGTCACCCGTCCTTTGATCATCGATAATTCTCTCCCCACTATCAAGAACTTTAAGGTGAACAGAGAAAGGAATAAGCTGTTGGTGACTTTTATTGCCGAAGATTTGATGTCTTCCATCCAGGAAGTGAAATACCTCGTCAGGCCGAATGAGTGGAAAAGCATTTTCCCTCAGGATGGGATTTGCGACTCGAGACAAGAGAGTTTCAGGATATCTATCACTTTACCTCCCCGATTCGATAACTTGATTACTGTCAAGGTTCGGGACCGTCACGGAAATATCGGAGTCCACAGACATACCTTCTAACTAATGGGGACGTTCCCCAAGGTACCACCTCAGCTCAATTTTTTCATTATTTTTACTGATTGTCTAACTAATGGGGACGTTCCCCAAGGTACCACCTTAGCTCAATTTTTTCATTATTTTTACTGATTGTCTGTAAGCTGACCTATAAACAGAAAAAGGGGACAAAAAAGCAAAAAAGGGGACAGGCTACTTTTTTCAGAAACTGTCCCTCTTTTCAAAAAAAAGTAGCCTTTCCCCTTTTTCTTTTTTCTGCTTCGGGAGCTAAGGTGGTACCTTGGGGAACGTCCCCATATGTTTATTTTGCTCTTTCTAGGTATTTATTATCCCGAGTGTCGATGCGGATGATGTCTCCCTCTTTGATAAACGGCGGAACATTGATGGTGATTCCTGTTTCAAGCTCTGCGGGTTTGCTGCTCGCGGATTGAGTGGCGCCTTTAAGGAAAGGTTCGGTTTTTATCACTTTTATATCGAGCGTTAAGGGAGGTTCGACTCCCACCGGGCTTCCCTCGTGCATCTCTATGAAAAAAACAACATTGGGGATGAGATAGGCGACTTCATCACCGATGATGTCTTTAGAAAGCTTGATCTGTTCGTAATTATCGAGGTTCATAAATACATAGTCATTCCCGTCCTGATAGAGGAATTCCATCTCGATCTTTTCGAGATAGGCCTGTTCGACCTTGTCTTTTGACCGGAATCTGTAATCAAGCAGAGTTTGGTCATTGAGATTACGGAGTTTTGTCTGCATCAATGCCTGCCCTTTTCCTGGAGTGATATGAGTCGACTCGAGCACTTTGAAGAGTTTCCCCTCGACTTTTATGACCATTCCTTTTCTGATTTGAGTGGCATTAATCATCTGTTCTCCCTCCTGGCTCCTGTATCCACTCGAACGATGTAAGCCTTTGCTCCAATTTTTTCTAGAGCTTCGGTAACATTATATGCTCTCTCTGGAGCATAGGCAAACATGCATCCTCCTCCTCCTGAGCCATTCGACTTTGCTCCCAAAGCGCCGGCCTCGAGCGAGGTGTCTATCATCTGTTCGATTTTTGGAGTTGAAATGCGGATGTAATCCCTGAGGACTTCATGCTGACGGGAAAGCAGTTCGCCGAATCGATGGTGGTCAAAAGCTTCCGATTGAAAAAGGGCTTTTCCCTCAGCCGTGAGATCCCTTGTGAGAAGTGTTCCTTTCAGCAGTCTTTTAACATCCGATGATAGCTTTTCTATCTCGTCGTTTTCTCTTTGTGTGAGAGGGCTTTTCAGGCTGAATCCGTCTATCTTGTTTTGGACGCTGGCGACTCCTTCCAGAACATGGCTCTTGATGTATCCCAGCATTCCGGTTGTGTCTTTTTTCTGGAGGGAATCGGCAAGAACGAATTCTTTGAGAGAATTTTTTAGTTGTCTGACTTCCAATTCCTCACCGAAATCGATAGTCACTACACCTCCTAGGGCTGAGGAAAAGTGGTCCATTTTTCCTCCGGGCTCTCCAAACTCAGCCACTTCGGCCAAAAAGCCAAGCTCTGCGATTTCATCAGCGGCGTTGGCTCTTTTATCTTCGGCTGTTTCTAGTAGGAATTTTATCCAGGCCACCACGAGAGCCGAAGAGCTGGCTGTGCCTGAATTTATGGGAATGGTGCCTTGGATCAGACAATCCCAACCCGAGGGAAAGCGGACACCTTTCCTTTTTAATACATTCACTGCACTTTTCAAATAATCTCTTTCTTTCCTGTATTCTACTTCTTTCTCGAGTGAAAATTCTTCAAATTCTCCGATATCAGGAAGATCTATTTTCAAAATGTTATCCTCTCGTTTTTTACCGCTTATTGAAATCCGAAGGTCGATCGCTGCGGCAATAATGGGTAAACCGAAATAGTCCTGATGCTCTCCGAAAAGGCACACTCTTCCCGGAGCTGAGACTTTGATCTCTTCTCTCATGACTTTTATTTATCTAATCCGGATTGAACCTGTCAAATTATTTTTTAATTTGTCGGGGGTTGTTGGGGTCAGACCTTAGTAACTTCAGTAAAATAAAGGTCAATAGACAATTTTAAATTATATTAGAAAGTAAATTACTGAAGTTACTAAGGTCTGACCCCAAAGGACAAAGGAGTTGATTTTAAAAATCATTTTTTTTATAAAGGACTCTGATACCACTCGCATAAAAAAATGATTGAGCTTTGTTTTTTAGGGACAGGCGGATCTGTCGCCACGGAAGAGAGGGATAATACATCTTTTCTCATCGGGCAGGAAAATGGGCTGTTACTCATCGACTGCCCGGGAGGCGTTTTCCAGAAAATTAAAAAGTTGAACCTCGAGCCCCGGAGTATCACCGCAATATTGGTGACCCATATCCATCCTGACCATATCTACGGATTGCCTTCACTCGTGCACAGCTTGATGCTGGATGAAGGGCTTATCCGCCTTTACGGTTCAGCGGAATCTATTGATTTATGTCAAGGCCTTCTGGACTTGTTTCATTTGAGAGAGAAAAAAATAAAGACCCGGATCGAGTTCAATAGTCTTAATGCGGGCGACAACTTCGAATTGGGAAACTCCATTCAGTGCGCATCTCTCAAAGTCCCGCATAGTCCTTCTTCCCTGGCTTTTCATTTTCGCTTCAATCAGGAAAACAAAGACCTGGTTTACTCCGGCGATACACCCTATGACTCTTCTTTTTTCCAGTATGCCGCCGGGAAGGATTATCTTGTGCACGACTGCAGTGCGCCATCTCGTGTGTTCAGGGATTATCCGTCCCTCAAAGAGATGCATACACATTCACTTCAGCTAGGATTGCATTCTCAAAAATACGGGATAAAATGTCTTATCCCCTGTCATTTTTTCGGGGAATTGGATTTTTCGCTTCAGGAGATCGAAGAAGAAATACGAAAAAACTACACGGGCAAATTGATTATTCCTGAAGATTTTGAAAGAATCCCTTTATGAACGGAAACCAAGTCTGGAGAAAAAACAAAAGAGGAGGAATGAGTGAGAGGATTGAGGATTATTGTATTGGGATTTCTTTTCTGTGTGACCTTTGCCTGCAGCCCAAGTCCGGAGAAAAAAATGGCTGACCTCGTTCTCCTCAATGGTTCTGTCTGGACAGTCAATCCTGATCAACCCTGGGCGGAAGCCGTGGCCGTGAAGGGAGAGAAAATCCTAAAGGTGGGATCCACGGCTCAAATCAAAAAGGCCGTAGGGAATCAAACACAGGTCATCGACCTGAATGGAGATCTGGTCCTTCCAGGCTTTATCGACAGCCACACTCATTTTCTCGATGGAGGATTTTCTCTCTTGAGCATTCAATTGCGTGAGGCCGAAAGTAAAGAGGAGTTCGTCGCCAGGATAAAAGAAAAAGCCACAGAAATGGAGAAAGGAGAGTGGATCCTCAACGGAAACTGGGACCACCAATCTTTTAACCCTCCTGAATTACCGAGGAAAGAATGGATAGATGGAGTCGCTCCTCAAAATCCTGTGTGCATCAACCGCCATGATGGTCATATGGTTTTGGCCAACAGCTTGGCCTTGAAGATCGCTGGAATCACGAAAGATACTCTTTCTCCAAAGGGAGGAGAGATCCTCAAGGACCGCAGGACCGGAGAACCGACAGGAATTTTAAAGGACGCAGCCATGGAACTGGTCATGAAACACATCCCCGAGCCATCTCTCAAACTCAAGATGAAAGCCGCCGAAGTCGCCCTCAAGCATGCCGCAGAGTATGGAGTGACATCCGTGCATGACATGGCCTATGCGGTAAACATCGAGGTCTACCAGGAACTGCTGAAGGAGAGGAAGCTGACTTCCCGTCTGTGTGTGTACATTTCAATAGAAGAGATCGACCTTTACCAAAAGCTTATGGCGGAAACACTGGAGGGAAGTGCTTTTCTCAAAATCGGAGGGCTCAAAGGATTTGTCGATGGATCACTGGGCTCATCCACCGCCCTGTTTTTCGAACCTTACGCCGATGACCCTGAAAAAACAGGACTGTTCCACTCACAGATGTTCCCGGAGGGAATCATGGAACGAAGAATCCTGGAGGCAGACAAAGCCGGCCTTCAGATAGCTATTCATGCCATAGGAGATAAAGCCAATCATGTTCTTCTCGATATCCTGGAAAAGGCCATAGCTCAAGGCGGAGAACGAGACAGGCGGTGGCGGATAGAACACGCCCAGCACCTCCTTTCCGAGGATATTGAGCGGATGGCCAAACTGGGGATTATTGCCTCAGTCCAGCCCTACCATGCTATAGATGACGGGCGGTGGGCGGAGAAAAAGATCGGGAAAGAAAGATGTAGAACAACGTATGCGTTTCAATCCCTCCTGGAGAAAGGAACCGTGTTGGCCTGTGGTTCAGATTGGACAGTGGCTCCTCTGGACCCTTTGACTGGAATTTATGCGGCCGTGACTAGACAGACTCTGGATGGAAAGAATCCAGGGGGATGGTTTCCTGAACAGAAGATTACTTTGGAAGAAGCGATCAAAGGATACACTCTGAACGGGGCTTATGCCGAATTTTCTGAAGGCATGAAAGGTTCCATCGAAACGGAGAAACTGGCAGATCTTGTGGTCCTCACTCAGAATATATTCGAGATACCTCCTGAGGAGATTAAGAATACAAAAGTCAAAATAACCATCGTCAATGGAAAAATTATTTAACCTGGATTATTCACGAGTCGAGGTTACTGCAGATGCGAGGCGTCGGTCCATGAAGCTGTGGTCGTCCACCGCGATTGGGCCGCAACGAAGCAGATGTAGTAAGATCGGTCCGCCCGAAGTGGAAAAGATGCCGACTTTAAAAAAAATGGGGACTTTCCCTTTCAGTCCTTATCTTAGAGAAAAGAGGGACTGTCCCCTTTTTAGAAGAATATGTAAGGTGTCGGCAGATTTGATGAATAATTCAGACAGCGGGAAATAGCGCACTCATATGATCTACGTATATTTTATCGCTTTGATTGTCTCTTTTACTCTTCTGTTCAAATCCGCGAGTTTTTTCGTGAAAGGTGCCTGTGGCATCGCCAGAGTGCTGAACATTTCCAAAATGGTCATCGGGATTGTTCTGGTGGGGATGGCCACCACGGCGCCGGAATTTTTTGTGTCTGTCATTGCGGCCATCAAAGGCAAGCCGGAATTTGCCCTGGGCAACGCGGTCGGCTCTGTTATCTGTGATGATGGAATCGCCCTCGCGTTGGCCGCCATCCTCGCCCCGACAGTGATCTACGTGAACTGTCGGGTGCTCAAGATTGTGGGAGTTTTTCTGCTCTCGATCGATATTCTGGCCTATATCCTGGCAAGAAACGGCACGATTGGCCGCCTGGAAGGCGCAGTTTTTGTGTTAATTCTGGCCGTTTATTATCTCTTTATACTTCGAAGAAAAGACCTGCGGTTCGCCCCAGACAGTCCGGAAAACAGAAGAAAAAACTCTGAAAATGAGAATCCCGTATCCCACAAGAAATTAGAGCTGAGGCGGATGACTTTATTGTTCGTACTGGGACTTGCGGGAGTTGTGGCGACAAGTGCCGTGGTTGTCTGGGCCGCCGAACATATCGCCGAATATTTTTCTATCTCCGAAACCATTATCGGGTTGATCATGTTGGCTATCGGGACCTCACTCCCTGAAATAAGTACCTGTGTGACGGCGGCGATCAAGGGAGAAGGGGAGATAGCTGTTGGGAACATCATTGGCGCAGACATTCTCAACGTTCTCTGGATTATCGGCGTTTCTTCAATCGCGAATCCAATAACGGTTGAATTGAAAGTGATGAATTTCACCTTTCCATACATGATCTTGATCGTTTTAACCATGCTGGTGGCGATGAGAATCGGCTGCCGGCTGGGAAAAGCAAAGGGCTTCGTTCTTTTGGCGCTGTATATACTTTATCTCTTTTTAACCTTCAAGCTTTTTATGTAGCGTGGATTATTCACGAGTCGAGGTTGCCGTAGACTCTGTTGCGAAGAGCATAACGAATGTGGCAATCTCATGCTGATCGCAGAGCATGATGAGATTGCCACACTCTCTTCGATCGCTCGCAATGACATCGCTTTGCTTGATGCTAACGGCTTCTATCCAGTTGCTCGCGATGACAATTATTTTTAATAAAAAGGTCGTCAGATTTGCTCGCCCGAAGGGGAAAAGATGCCGACATAAGATAATCAGTTATCCTTCAGAGATTTTTTGTATGGTGTGTCGGCATATTTTATGAATAATTAAGGCTAGGAGTGGCGTTTGAGTGTTTCAAATTTTTTGAAGAAATAGCTCCAATTTATTGATATTTTTCATATTTTTTACCATTTCTGTTGCCCTTGATAAGCTAACTTGCTAATATAGTCTGTCCTGTAATTCGCAGGAGGATAGCATGAATGTCGGCGTGCTGAACGAAAGCTGTAAAATCGAGAACAGAGTGGGCTTGAGTCCGAGTGGAATTTCTTTATTGGCCGAACAAGGACACACTGTTTACGTCCAGGCTGGCGCCGGATTAAAATCAGGCTACAGCAATGAAGAATACAGTGAGCTCGGGGCGGAAATTGTTTTTACCAAAGAGGAGGTCTTTGGCCGCTCGGATGTCGTGCTCAACATTTCTCCTCTGAATGATGAAGAATGCAAACTCGTCAAAAAAGACCAGATCTTATTCGGCTTTCATCATTTAGCTGTTGCTCGAAAAGCTGTCTTCGAAAAACTTCTCAAGAAAAATGTCACCATCATAGGATATGAGATTGTCCAGGACGAGAAAGGAGAGCTTCCTTTTATTGAGAGTCTCAGTGAGATTGCCGGACAGATGTGCTTGGCTATCTCTGGTCAGTATCTTCAGACTAGCTTTGGTGGACAGGGAGTGATTCTCGGAGGAGTGGTGAGTGTTCCTCCGGCGACAGCTGTCGTGATCGGGAGCGGTGTTTTAGCCAGGAGCGCAGTGAAGAGCTTGCTCGGAGCCGGAGCGCATACGATTGCTTTGGGCCGTTATATGGATAGACTGAGAGAATTGGAAGAGATAACTTCAGGGAGGTTGATCACTCTGTTTGCCAGCCAATACAACCTGGCGCGAATGACAAAAATCGCAGATATCCTCATTGGAGCCATCCTCCGTCCCGGGGAGAAAGCGCCGATCATGATCACACGGGATATGGTCAAAAGCATGAAAAAAGGTTCTCTCATCATCGATCTGGCCATCGATCAGGGAGGGTGTATTGAGACAAGCCGTTTAACCACTCTTGAGCAGCCCACTTACGTGGAGGAAGGAGTCATCCACTACTGTGTTCCCAATATCACTTCAGCTGTCAGCCGCACTTCGACAAAAGTCTTATCCAATCTGGTTGCTCCCTGTCTCATTGAGATAGGCGAGAAAGGGATTGAGCAGACCTTGAAAGAGAAACAGTCTCTGGCACGAGGAGTCTATGTCTTTCGAGGGGACATTTGTAAAAAGAATATCGCCGAAAGATTTGATTTGAATTATAAAGACATTCATTCTGTTTTATAAAGGTCAGTTGAAATGGAAAAGTCCATGGATGAATCAGAAAAAGATCAAAGGGAACTCATACATATACTTCATGAGGTCCAGAAAGAGTTCGGCTACGTGCCGCCTCAGGCAATCTCTCGAATCTCCAAGCAGCTGAAGATTTCTGAAAGTGAGATATTCGGGGTTCTCACATTCTACAAAGCCTTTTCTCTCAAGCCGCGTGGAGAACACCTTATCACCATCTGCATGGGGACAGCCTGCCATGTGAGAGGAGCGCCCATGATTCTGGATGAGTTCAAGAGAAAGTTAAGGATTGAATCCGGAGAAACGACCGAGGATAATCAGTTTACCTTGGAAACTGTTAATTGTGTGGGGGCGTGCGCATTAGGGCCTATTGCCATTGCGGATGGAGAGTATCATGGCCAGTTGAAGACAAGAGAAGTCGATAAAATCATCGATAAATTAATGAACAAAAAAAGGAACGGCTCTGACTAATGGATGAATTCAACACCACTGAATTAGACAAAATAAGAGAAGAA
>JABAOH010032738.1_pt5 | contig 21339 bp, 18 predicted proteins | sample 7062181 | NCBI WGS metagenome assembly JABAOH01 (sample SAMN14538630, study PRJNA623070) | marine sediment metagenome | biome: marine biome [ENVO:00000428]; feature: marine pelagic biome [ENVO:01000023]; material: deep marine sediment [ENVO:00002113]; isolation source: pool of 5 deep marine... | reverse complement strand
ATGCAATACAGATTTCACAATGAATCGCGTGGTGTTACCCAATCAATTGATCCATGCGAAACGTTGAGGCTCTTGATCTGAATCGCCCTCTCAGCGATTCAGGTCAAAACTCAGAGAGCTCACTGTGCTCTGCGAGAGATGGGAACTGACTTCATGCCCTTGTACGAATTGAGATCAGTATGAAAATCTGATGCCGAATCTGGTCAACTCCCTCGGAGAGAAAGTACAAAGTCCGGAAACTCCAATCAAAATCCAGTTGACAGCTCCGGATCTATCGAATATTTTCCGGATAACTGGTTGCTGATGCATCAGAATCAACGAACCATAGCCGCATTGAGGAGGTCTTCATGGCTAATCAGGTCTTGCTTTATTTGGGTTCCGCTCTCCTTCTCTTCTGGGGGATCGCTCACCTATTTCCAACACGGTCCGTCGTCAAGGGATTCGGGGAGATATCTCTCGATAATCGAAGAATCATCACGATGGAATGGATAATCGAAGGCGCATCGGTCATCTTCATCGGTGCGATCATCGCTTTTGTTACGTACATGGATTACACAAGTGCGATTTCGAGAGCCGTCTACTGGATTTGTTTTGTCATGCTTAACACCCTGTCTTTCATCTCTCTTCTGACAGGATTCAGGATCGACTTTCTGCCATTCAGACTCTGTCCCGTGATCTTCACCACTTCCTCGATCATGATACTGTTGGGAGGGTACGTTTAGTTTCTGGCACCCAAGCGTGGCTCTCGCACAGGTGGAAAGGTTCCGCTAACCGGTCGGTTAGGCAAACTGCGACAGAAATTCGCGGTCCGTAGCCGCTCAGCTTGGCCTTTGGGTCAGCGCGTGAAAAAGAGCCGAGAAGAAACTCATTTGCGCTATGAGATGTTTGTCGAAGGTGGTATATCTCAGGATAGAGGGCCTGGGTTAGCTGGGAGCGGACTTATCCGGATTTCAGGGTGGCGGCCTCGTTTCCTGCCTGGAGGAGGAAGGGATAAAGGTTGCTTCAGATATGGTTTGGTGAACTCTAGAGAAATATTGGATATGAAACGCTATTTGTGAGTTTTTTGAGAGCCAACATCCCTAATTCAAGATCAAGCTGAACGACAATATCGAAATCGTATTTGAGTTACTGATGTATCTTCCACGTGTTAAGATCTGTTGCATCAAAAGCGTTGACGAGGCAGCGATGGCTGTCCGATATGGCGCCTCTGCTATTGGGTTGGTCTCAGAAATGCCAAGTGGTCCCGGTCCCATCCCGGAATCGTCCATTGCTGAAATTGCGTCAACCATCCCTCCAGGGGTGGCAACCTTCCTCCTGACAAGCTTGACCGATACCAGAAAGGTAATCGAGCAGCAGAGACGTTGCCGAACGAACACCATTCAGCTCACAGATCGCCTTCAAACCGGAACCTACGCCGAACTCCGGGCTGCTCTTCCCGGCATTCGTATCGTCCAGGTCATTCATGTAATATCCGAAGCTGCCATCAAAGAAGCGAGAGAAGTCGCCCCTGAAGTTCATGCAATTCTTTTGGACTCGGGGAATCCGAATCTGCAGAAAAAGGAACTCGGTGGTACAGGGAGAACTCACGATTGGGACATTAGTCGAAGAGTAAAGGAAAGCGTCAGAGTTCCCGTGTTTCTCGCCGGTGGTCTGCGGGAGGATAATGTTGTCGAGGCCATTCGGACCGTCAAACCGTATGCTGTGGATACATGCTCGGGAGTTCGAACAGACGGCGATTTAGATGAAGAAAAAACAGCGGCATTCTTTGAAAAGGTTAGAAGCGGAGCCGCAGGTATAGGCGATGGCATGAATGCTCAAGAGCAGCATGAGCAGCGTATCGATTAGGAAAATCATCAGTATTGCCCACGCTACAGCCGCGTTGCCAAGAAATCCTCTTTTATTCGCTCACTTCCTTGCGTCCATGGAATCTCGGGACCAGAATTCTGTGGTAAAGGTCTGGTGGATGCAAAAAAACAAAGGTTGTGGATCTTCTTGACTGATGGTTAACAGGGTCGTTTTGATCGTGATGGATAGTGTCGGTGTGGGCTACATGCCCGACGCATACCGGTTCAACGATGACGAAGTCAATACGCTTCTGCATATTTACCAAGAAAGGGGAAGGTTGGAAATACCGAACCTCTGCTCACTCGGCATCGGGAGAATAGTCAATGTCGATTGCAGGCGGGACGAAATAATCGGTTGCTACGGTAAGATGGGTGAACGATCCCCTGGCAAGGATACAACAACCGGGCACTGGGAAATCGCGGGAGTTGAACTTGATTTCTCCTTCCCGACATACCCAGATGGATTTCCTCAAGGTGTCATCGAAGAATTCGAGAAAAGAATCGGAATCCGAACACTTGGCAACTACCCCTCCTCTGGAACCGAGATTTTGAAGGAGCTGGGAGCTGATCATTTAGAAACGGGCTATCCCATTGTATATACTTCTGCCGATTCCGTTTTTCAGATAGCTGCACATGAAGAGATCGTGTCCTTGAAAAAACTCCACGAATACTGCAGGATTGCAAGAAATATGCTGACCGGTAAGCACGCTGTGGCAAGGGTTATTGCAAGACCTTTCACGGGATCGCCAGGAAAATTTGAAAGAGACAATGCTGCTCGTAAGGATTTCTCCCTCGCCCCTCCAGACGAAACGTTACTTGATATATTGAAGAAAGAGGGGTTTTTCGTTGTCGGTATAGGGAAGATCGGGGATATTTTTGGACACAGAGGGCTGACTGAAGAAGTCCATACAGATGACAATAGAAATGGGATTGATCAGACAATTGCGTCGATAAAGCAATATAGAAACAAGAGGGGTCTCATATTCGTGAACTTTGTGGACTTTGATACGGTCTATGGACACCGGAGAAACGTTGAAGGCTATGCGAGAGCCTTAGAGGACTTTGACCGTAGAATCCCACAACTGATGAATGCTTTATCGAAAGATGACATCCTGATCATTACAGCCGATCATGGCTGCGACCCCACTTACAGAGCGCACACAGATCATACTAGGGAATACGTGCCTCTACTCCTATATGGAGAACTGGCCAAAAAGAATGCGAACCTCGGTACACGGGATACATTTGCTGACTGCGGTCAGACAATCGCCGATATGCTCGGAGCGGGAAGATTGAAATTTGGAAAGAGTTTCAAAGGGGAGGTAGTCTTTGCATAAGACTGTTATTGAAGCAGTTCGGAAAATAAGAGGTCGAACAAATATTGAGACCAAAATCGGAATCATACTGGGAAGCGGTCTTGGAACCCTAGTTGATGAGCTTAGAGGCACTGCGTCAATCAAGTTCGATGAGATTCCAAATTTTCCCGTATCCTCGGTCGAGGGCCACAAGGGGGAGGTCCTTTCTGGAAGTCTTTCCGGGGTGAGTATTCTGGCATTTTCAGGCAGAGTCCACTATTACGAGGGTTATAGCATACACGAGGTATGTTTTCCTGTAAGGGTTATGGCAGGACTTGGAGTCGAAATACTCATCATTACGAACGTCGCCGGAGCGATAAACGAATCCTATTCACCTGGGGATATTATTGTCATCAGCGATCACATAAACTTGATGGGTGATAATCCTCTGAGAGGCACGACTCATTTTGTTGATATGACAGAGGCATATAGCCGTGAACTGAGAACCCTGGCCCATCGTACTGCCGATGGGCTGGGTATGAAGCTCAGGGAAGGCGTCTATCTCGCGTTGCCTGGGCCCTCTTACGAGACCCCTGCCGAGATAAGGATGTTGCGAAATACGGGAGCTGATATCGTCGGCATGTCGACCGTACCGGAAGTTATCGTCGCAAACAGCCTGGGAATCAGCGTGCTTGGCCTATCCATGATTACCAACATGGCGGCGGGTATTACCGGAATGCCGCTGTCTCATGAGAAGATTATTGAGGCAGCTCACAACGCTGCAAATAAATTCAAAGGTCTCGTGGGCGCAATCATTGAGAATCTGAACAGTAAACTGGAGTCGAATCAGTAGATGTACGTTTCCGAATTCATAAAGAAAAAGAGAGATGGAATCGAACTGTCCAAAGATGAGATAGATTACATGATCTACGGATTTGTCAAAGGTGAAATTCCCGATTACCAGATGGCAGCCTTCTTGATGGCCATATATTTTAGGGGAATGAGCCCTGCGGAGTGTGTCGACTTGACGATGGCCATGGTCGATTCGGGCGACAAAGTCGATTTATCCGGAATAAAAGGCTTTAAGGTTGACAAACATTCAACCGGGGGGGTGGGCGACACGACGACACTCGTGCTTGCCCCGCTTGTCGCGGCAAGCGGAGGAATCGTTGCGAAGATGACGGGAAGGGAACTCAGTCATACAGGCGGTACGGTAGATAAACTGGAGTCTATCCCGGGGATGCAGGTGGAGCTATCGAAGGAGAAATTTGTTGAAGTCGTCAATCGTATCCACGTGAGTCTGATAGCCCAGACAGCTAGTTTAGCTCCCGCTGATAAGCATATATACGCTCTCAGGAACCTAACCGCCACTGTTGATTCTATCCCACTTATTGCAGGCTCCATTATGAGCAAGAAACTGGCAGCGGGTTCAGATGGAATCGTGCTTGATGTGAAGACCGGGGCAGGTGCCTTTATGCGGAAGTATGAGGATGCCCTTGAGCTTGCCAGAACCATGGTGAACATTGGGGAGGGGAGTGGCAAAAAGGTCGTGGCGCTGATCACGAGTATGGAGCAACCTCTAGGATACGCCATAGGTAATGCCATAGAAGTAAAAGAGGCCATTGATACCCTAGGGGGAGTCGGCTCAAAGGACCTTGTTGATCTTGCAATTGAATTGGGGAGCAACATGCTCCTGATTTCTGGCGTCGTATCTTCCAGGAATGAAGCAGTAGAGAGAATCCAGAGGAATATTGAGACAANNAACCGAGAGGTTATAGAAAATCCCGACCTGCTCCCCCAACCCAAGGTGAGGATTGAAGTCAAATCGGCGTCTTCGGGTTATGTAGAAAGAATAGATGCATTGGAAGTTGGGCTCGCCTCAAAGATACTGGGTGCTGGCAGGAAAACAAGAGATGCGCCCATTGACCTTTCCATCGGGATATATCTTAAGAAGAAGGTGGGAGATGAAGTGGGGGAGGGTGAACCTCTGGCGGTCCTTTATTCCGATGGCGATAAAGACAAGATTGAACCAGCAAAAGAAAGGTTTTTGAATGCCTACACCATTGGAAATAACATCGTGGAGCCACCCAGACTTTTTTACGCACGAGTTTCCAAAGAGGGAGTGGAAGAGTTCATAGGAGAGAAATAAGCCGAAGATGAACGCTCGCCAGCGTCAATTTGAACAGGTCTTAAAGACATTTCCTGATGCGGCTCGGGACCCTCTGCGCTCGGTCACCAGCAACGCGGGAAAACTCACCGCAGCTCAGTGTAAAACACTCACGGAGATTCTGGGAATCCATGTGGAGGATCTCATGGTTCGGCTTCTTCCGGTAGCGAAACTGTATGCGATTGCCCCAATCTCTCACTTCCAGGTTGGAGCCGTGGCCAGGGCTCGCGTTCAGGCCGGGGCAGACGAATATGACCTGTATCTTGGTGCCAACATCGAGTTTGCAGGCCAGGCCTTGAGCCAGGTGGTGCACGCCGAGCAGGCTGCGACGATGAACGCGTGGCTGCGGGGAGGAGTGCAACTTCAGTCGGTTGCCGTTTCCGCATTTCCCTGTGGGTACTGTAGGCAGTTTCTCCACGAGTTTGAGGGAAGCGACGCTCTCATGATCATCACGCCTTCCCAGCAATCCCGAGGGTTTCGCGCATCACCACTCTCTGAATTCCTGCCGGATGCTTTCGGCCCGCATGACCTCAAGAAGAAGGCGGGCCTGATGGCAGCTTTGGAAGTTCAGCGAAGCCTGACTCTGAAGACGGCTTCAGCCGACACTTTGATCCTTGAGGCGCTGTCCGCTGCCAATCAAAGCTATGCACCTTATACGAACAATCACTCTGGCTGTGCGATTCAGGCCAGGGACGGACACTTCTATAAGGGCCGTTATGCGGAGAATGCGGCATTCAATCCAAGCCTGCCCCCCCTCCAGACGGCAATCTCTTGTATGAACATGAGCAACCTTGCAGGCGATCGAACGATCACAAGAGCGGTTTTGGTGGAAAAGCTCTCTGGAAGCGGGCAACGAGATATCACGGAGCTGGTCCTCAGGTGCTTCGCTCCCCACGTAAGCCTCGAATATTTCGAGGCCGAGTAAGCGGTAAGAGGAAGACGCATAACCCCTCTCTCCCCTGTCGCAGGTTCCGCCATTACGGCGAAGCTGGGCTGAACACAGGTCTATATCTATTGAATAACTTGCCCGATACAATAGAGATAATATGACGGGGAGTCACGACGGATTCAGGAGAGGATTTCATGGACAATCCGAAGATTTGCGTTGTCGGTGCATGTCATCTGGATCTCATGAGTTATGTGCCCAGGTTACCCCGCATGGGCGAGACATTGCATGGAACCCGTTTTCACGTGGGATTTGGAGGTAAAGGAGCAAATCAGGCGGTCATGGCTGCCAAACTCGGGGGTAATGTGACCATGATCGCTAAACTCGGACAGGATGTCTTCGGACAAGATACCTTCAAGAATTTCGCGCAGTGGGGGATTAAGACCCAACACATATATTCCACCGAGCAAGCTTTTTCTGGCGTTGCCACAATAGCCGTAGATCCGGATGGTCATAATGCCATCATGATTGTCACGGGGGCAAATGATCTATTGACCGAGAAGGAGATTGAAGCCGCGCGTTCTGCCATAGCTGAAGCTCAGGTTTTGGTCTGCCAACTGGAGATCCCTCTGGAAATCAGCCTGGCCGCCCTTCGCATCGCCCGCCAGGTTGGTGTCAAAACCATTTTCAACCCGGCACCCGCACGTCCAAACCTGCCCAATGAAGTCTATCAATTGAGTGATATCTTCTGTCCCAACGAAATCGAGACGAAACTTCTAACCAATATGTCGGTTGAAACGTTGGAAGAGGCTGAAATTGCGGCTCGTCTCCTTGTTGAACGAGGTGCCGGTGCGGTAATCCTGACCCTTGGGGAGCAAGGCAGTCTTCTGGTGACTGATAGGGAGACGACGCATATACCGGTGGAATCGGTGAAAGCCCTGGATACCACAGGTGCGGGTGATGCATTCGTGGGTAGCCTGGCCTATTTCCTGGCATTGGGAAAACCACTGGCCGAGGCCGCAAAACGGGCTAACAGGGTAGCCGCCATCAGCGTGCAATCCTCGGGTACCCAGACGAGCTTTCCCGAAGCAAAAGACCTTCCCCCCGACATATGCGATTATCCACGGGATAGCATGCGGAGAAACTCCCTGGGCGAAGCAGATAGAACTCCGAGTCTGAGTGCTTCTGAAATGGCAAAGTATATCGACCACACCCTGCTAAAACCTGAAGCACCTTATTCGGCGTTCGATACACTCTGCGATGAGGCGATACGGTATGGGTTTAAAGCGGTGTGTGTCAATTCAAGCCGTGTGGCATATGTTGCCAAGATAGTCCAGGGGACCGGGGTCAAGGTCTGCTCCGTGATCGGATTCCCCCTTGGGGCTATGGACACCCGTGCCAAGGCTTTTGAAGCCAGGAGGGCCCTGGAGGACGGGGCAAACGAATTGGACATGGTCCTCAACATCGGCGCACTGAAGGCTGGGGATCTCAAAACCGTGGAAGAAGATATTCGGTCTGTGCGTCGAGCAGCCAAAAGCCCAGCCGTTCTAAAAGTCATCATAGAAACCTGCCTCTTGACGGATCATGAAAAAGTCCTGGCCTGCGAGATAGCGAAAAAGGCAGGAGCTGATTTTGTTAAGACCAGTACGGGCTTTTCAAGTGGTGGTGCCACTGTCAAAGACGTGACCCTCATGCGGAGGGTCGTGGGCCAGAATATGGGGGTGAAGGCGAGTGGCGGAATTAAGGACTTTGCTACAGCATCAGCCTTGATAGCCGCAGGAGCCAATCGCATCGGAGCAGGAGCCGGGGTAGATATCATTGAGGGCGCTCCGAGCCGGAATGACCCGTCGCGATCATGAGTCCGATCTCTTCCCTTCTGGCCTGAGCACCTTCAAAGAGGCCGACGATCCTGCCTTTAGACATGACGGCAATCCGGTCACTCAGTGCCATGATCTCGTCTAAATCCTCAGAAACAAGCAGAATGGCGGAACCTGCTTTCCGGAGCCGCATGAACAATTCCCATGTATGATCGATGGCTTTTGCATCGAGTCCCTGGGTGGGGTAAACGGCCACAATGCATTTCGGCATTCTCCACGTCTCTCGTCCCAATATGAGTCGCTGAATGTTGCCTCCAGAGAGTATCCGCGTCTGGGACCTCCAAAAATCGGAGACAAGGGCGCCGAATCTGGACACGATCTCTTTTGCGTGCCCTGTTATATAGGATATATTGACGAAGGACCCCTTTGAAAATGGAGAAACCCTGATATCTTTCAGGACGACGTTTTCTGCGACTGTCATGGGCTCAATCACACCCATTTCGCGTCGTTTCTCTGGAATATGCGAAACCCCAGCCCTTATGATCTCACCCGGCTTATGGTTTGTGTAATCTTTCCCGTGAATGATCACCTGGCCTTTCGTGGCCCTCCTCAGTCCTGTGATGACCTCGGCCAGTTCGCTCTGACCATTTCCAGAGATCCCTGCAAAACCCAAGATCTCGCCTTCCCTGATATTGAAGGAGACACCCTGTAGTGCTGGTTCTTCATTTGCAGCAAGGGCCTCAAGATTCCTGACCTTCAGCACAACCCTCTTGGACTCGACCGGTTTTCTCTCTAGATGAGCAGGTGTGTGCTCACCAAACATGAGCTTGACCAATTCTGTCTTATCTGTTTTCGCCGTCTCTCTGGTCCCCATGGTCTTCCCGAGACGGAGAACGGTAACGCGATCACCTATGTCCAAGGCCTCTTCGATCTTATGGGTAATGAAAAGGATCCCATACCCCCTTTCTGCCATCCTGATCAGGACCTCGAAAAGGTGTTCGGCATCCGCAGAAATCAGCGCGGTCGGCTCATCGAGAATCAGGATTTCCGGGTCATGGTAAAGCACCTTGATGATCTCAGCTCTCTGCTGCTCCCCGGCAGAAAGATCTTCCACTATGGCCAGCGGGTCAATGTACAGCCTGTACTCCTTTGACAGCTCCCTTACCCGATCTTCCACTTCGGGGAGGGGGAAGGCGAGGTCGGATGAGGAGAGTCCCAGGGCAATATTCTGCGCCACAGTAAAGGGTTTCACCAGTGCCAACTCCTGGTGAACCATACCGATGCCGTATCTAATGCCATCTCTCGGTGATTTCAGCATCACCGGGTTCCCTTTCACGTAGATCTGGCCCCCTGATAGCATGTAGAATCCTGAGAGGCAGTTCGCAATTACCGTCTTTCCGGCTCCATTTTCTCCCAACAGGGTGTGGATTTCACCGGCCCTGATATCGATATCGATATGATCGAGTATGAGATGCTCCCATACGCCAGGAAAACCCTTACAGATACCTTTCCCTTCAAGGATGATGTCGCCTTTCCCCTCCAGTGGATTGTCTTTTTCATTCAAGACTGAAGATCCTTTTGCCTCACTCACGCTCATAGGGAATACCCATAGCTGCTGGAAAACGAACCCGTCCAATGACACCAGCGACGACAAGCAGCGTCACGACATAGGGTGCCATAGACACGAACTGCCAGGGAATGATTTTTTGAACAGCCGGCATGGTCGCAACCCACACAGCCAGGTTATCAAAGAAGCCGAATATGAACCCGCCGACCAAGACCAACAGCGGATTCAGTCCGCTGAATACGACGGTCGCCAAGGCAATAAAGCCTCGACCCGCGGAAATCTCCTTGGTTACCGACCCGAGCCAGTCTATGCTAATATAGGCCCCTGCCAATCCCGCCAGGGAAGCTCCCGCAGCAGTTGATAACCAGCGGAGAAGATGTATTTTGATTCCCGCCACGTCTGCAGCCTGAGGGTTCTCGCCTACTGCCCTTATCTTCAGGCCGAGTTTTGTTCTAAAAAGCAGAATATATATCAGGACAGGGAGCACGATTGCCACGAGGATCATTGGACTGAAATCCCCAAGAGGCGTGGAAATATCAACCATCTGACTCTCTTCGGGTACGGCATGGTGACCAGGCACACCCAAGTGGATCAGCCAGAACGTCACCAGTCCAGCGGCAAAAAGATTGATTCCCACTCCAGCAATGAGTTGTACCCCTTTGAAATAGGTGCATACCAACCCGAAGATTAAGCCAATCACAAACCCTGTCCCAATCCCGACGAGGAGACCAACAATCGGTCCTCCGGCCTCAGCTCCGAGAGCGCCAGTCATCGCACCCAAAAGGATTATCCCTTCGAGGCCAATATTGAACAGGCCCGATGATTCTCCGATGACTTCACCTGCACCGGTGAGGGTAATGGGAACCATCGCATGCAGAGATCCTAGGAAGATTGCCCAAAGATACCCAAGATTCATCACCGCCTCCGATCTTCACCCGAGTATCACGTCTCAATAGTAAATCATGAAACTCGCACCAAAACTGATCGCATGTCACCCTAGGACCGCTTTGATCGGAAGATGGGGAAGGTCCGTATTCTCCGCAAGAAAGAAAACAACCGTATCAACTCGGGGATAGCCAGGAAGAGAACGACGGCCCCTTCAACAACACGAACCATCTCCAGGGGGACCTGAGCAAAAACCTGCATCATTCTCCCGCCTGCCAGAAGTCCCCCGAAAAAAACAGCAGCAAAGATGATCCCAATGGGATGGTTTCTGCCTATCATGGCAACTGCCAAGCCTTCAAAGCCGATTCCTCTGATGGAAGGCATGCCGCTGTAAATCGCGTAAGTCGGTGGACGACCCATGACATGAACAGCACCCGCCAGCCCTGCTGTGAGTCCTCCGGTGATGAAAACAAAGAGAATAATCTTCCCTTTTTCAATACCCGCGTAGGTGGCTGCTAGCGGGTTATGCCCCAGTGCACGGATGTCAAAACCGATGACGGTTCGCCACAAAAGTATGTAGACGATAATGGCCGCAGCAAGAGAAACGAAGATTGCGTAACTGAGGCTTGTGCCCGGCACCAACAAAGCGAAACGGGCCCATTCAGCAATGCTTATCGTTTTCTCAGCTCTCAAAGGGTCAACGAGGATTTCGGCAATAAGATAAAAGGCAAGGAACTGGGATATCCAGTTCAGCATGATGGTTGAAATGACTTCATGAACGCCTCTCACTGCCTTCAGAACGGCTACAGGGAGGCTCCAGATTGCTCCGGCAAGGGCAGCAAAAATGAGGCTCAGCACAAAGGCGGTGGCAGAAGAAAGGTGGAAAAGGCTGACCGTCACCGCAGCCAAAGCCCCCAAATAGAGCTGTCCTTCAGCTCCAATGTTGAACATTCCCCCCCGAAATCCAATGGCAAAGGTGAGCGCCGTCAGAATGAGCGGAGTGGCGTTGGCGAGGGATTCTGAAAAGCCATACAGATCACCGAAGGCACCGTTGAACAGGGCCGTATATGCAGAAACCGGATCATACCCGTACAGCGCCATGATGAGTGCGCCGACGGCAAATCCGATGACTCCCGCAATAATCGTTTTTTTCAACTCATCGAGGTTTCCTGAAAATTCCATCCCCCCTCTCTCGCATACAGCGTCCTATGTCGAAATCCCTGAATACAAATCGAGGGGGAGGCAGTCCCACTGCTTTCCCCCTCTTGATGCCGTCACGCTACTTTGTCAAAGGGTATTTGGACCGCACAGATTTCATCTCATCGAGTGTGTTGGCATTGGGTACGGAGATCTTTCCTGCGATAATCTGCTTTTCCAAATCACCCACGGCGTCCCAGATCCAAGAGGGAATCTGGGCCCGCATATTCCTCCAGTTGGCAACGACGGTGTCCTTATCCTTTTCAGTAATCTTTCCGGCACCAATACCAAATTCCATGAAGGCAAGAAGTTCAGGGTATTTGCTCATCGCAACTCCCTCGACATCCAGTCCCATAACCGTGAGACCTCCCTTGAAAGTCCCCTTCACCACTGCCTCCACAGCGTTGTAACAGCCATTGTCTACCCGTTTCAGCATACTGACCAGGACTCGATGCCCATCACCCATCCAATCCTGATTGGCGTCCACGCCGATCATGAAAGGTGGGCCGGCCTCCTTGCCTTTTGCCTTGATTGCTTCGGTGATCGCCTGGAGATCTCCAATCCCTAAAGGTCCGGCGATATTGTAAACGAGGCCCGCTCCTTGAGCGAGCATCGCCTCTGTCGCTTCTTTACCCTTCGCGATGTCGCTAAAAGTACCGGTATAGGTGTAGAGCAGTCCAATGTTTGGATTTTTGCCCGTTTTCTGGGCATAGGCCCTGTTCCCGTAGTCGATTCCGAAGCGGTAGCCCGCTTCGAAATGGTATAACACAGGGATCTCGATGCCAAGGACAGCACCGACATTTGGATAGCCATATTCCGCCGCGACCATTGCAGCAACAGCCCCGACAAGCGCCGAGCCTTCATTCTCTTTGAAGACGATCGACATCACATTGGATGCATCGACCACCGAATCGATGATCATGAACTTCTGGTTTGGATACTCCCCCGCGACTGTTTTGACCGCATCAGTAAGGAGAAATCCGACCGCAATAATGAGATCAAACGAACCGGATCTGGCGGCGCTCCGAACGTTGGGAAGGTAATCACTGGCGCTGGCACTTTGGATCTCCACCATCTCCAAACCGAAGTCCGCAGCCGCCTTCTCAGTACCCTTGTAGCCCATGTCATTAAAGGAGAGATCCCCCCTTCCACCGACGTCAGTGACCAAGGCCACCTTGCCTTTGAGTGCTGCCTGAGCCACTCCTGGTGCCGTGACCAGTCCGGCCAACATCACCACCAACGCAAAGATGGTAACCATGAACCTTGTCATGTGCTTCATTTGTTTTGCCCCTCCTTTCCCCAATTGGGTTTATCAGTCATAGATGGTTGACAGATGAAAATCTTTAGCCCCATGGCAAGGGATCTGCTGGAATCCATTTCTCTTTTCAGATCTCCATTCGAGCAATTGAACCCTTGATGAATGGCGGACATGCAGGTTTTCCCATCTGGACTGATATCCCAAAACTCGACAAATTCCGGTACCGGTTCGACTCATGCCTCTGAGACCATGTCTCAGAATTCAAGAGACTAGGGACCGTTATCCATGAGGAGTTAACGGTCAGATTCACCGGACCATTCGTCAAGGCATTTTGGTTTAAACGGTCCACCTCCTTCCTAAAATGGCGTGAAGAACTCGTCACACTCCCCCACTACAGGGAAGGGATCGCCGTCCTAGCCTTGAAGAGAAGATGTGTATCTCCTTTGTGCTTCGAAAAACCGAGTGGCCAATGCCGAATGGCAAACTCAACCAACGCTCGCTCAGATTTCTCCAAGTTACTTTCAGGCCGTCATTTTGTCAAGGATTAAGAAATACGTCGAAAGGGCCAAATCTCAACATGCAACAGAACTGAGGGCTAGAGGAAAATTCAATTACTGAGGCCTCACCCCATTCCCTACTCCGCTTCGGAATCACATCACGATCCTGATTCAGCAGCTTCCCCTGGAAACACCACTTTCCGTATTCGCTTTGACCCATGTGAAAATTCGGTTGACAGTCCCAGATCCATCGAATATTTTCCGAATAGCCGGTTTCCGTCGCGCTGAAATTTTGCCGCGTCTGGTTAACAGATTTTGGGCTAGCCGCGCGGATCCTCCCTTGGGTCATGGGACTGAGGACTGCCAGCAATATACCTCGAGTGGAAGAGCTTCAAAGGAGGAAACTATGGTCGAGGGTGAAGCGACTATCCCTGTGTCAAGAGCCCTGAGGATTGTGGGCATCACCGGAGTCGTCCTGGGAATAGGCATCGTCCTTTCCTCGATTCTCCTTTACGTCCAAGACCACGATTTTTCGCTCTTCACCACCTACTTGAGCGATATTGGCGATACGCCAGGATGGCCTCAAACGGTATTCAATTCCGGAATGTTGATCATCGCCCCGCTGCGATATCTGTTCCTCATACTCCTGGTCCTTCAACTTGGACACCTGGGGGCTGGGAGAGGGTTTAGTTTCTCGGCGCTGATCATAGGTGCTCTGGTAGTGGTCGGGAGCATTGGCATGTCAGCGATTCCCTATTCCTTGAGTCTGGCACTCCACAAAACCTCGGCGCTGCTCTACTTCTTCGGGGTCGTTATCCTTCAAACGCTTATCGGTACACAGGAGTGGCGGTGCAGAGTGCCCGCTGTGCTCCCGTTTTCAAGCCTGGCTGTCGTGGTGGTCTATCTCATATTTGCTGTTCTATTAACCCTCGTTGGGAAAGTCGAAGGCATTTCCAGGAACACCCCGGTGATCTGGGAGTGGCTGGCATTTTGCTCGCTCATGTTCTGGCTAATTGCCCACAGCACAGCATCGTGGGGTCAGCCTTTGACACCTGACAATTCAAGTTGACGACTCGGCCCAACTCCTCAATGCAGCTGACCTGGAAAAAGCGGGTGCTTTTAAAAGGAGCTCAGCTCGATACTTGGCCACAAATATGAAGATCATACGTGCGCAGGCCCCAGGTGAGATTGAAGAAGTCCGCCGCTTGTTCAGAGAGTATGAGAACTTCCTCGGTGTTGATCTGTGTTTTCAAAGCTTCGAAGAGGAACTGGCGGGCCTTCCCGGGAAATACGCCCCTCCCGATGGAGCACTTCTCATGGCCATTGACGGTCAAAAGGTGGCTGGATGTGTTGCCCTCAGGAGGTTGGCAGCCGGCGTCTGCGAGATGAAACGCCTGTTCGTCAGACCCGAATACAGAGGACAGGGCGTGGGCAGAATGCTGGCGGAGCGGATTATCGATGAAGCCGAACAACTCGGCTACCCTCTGATGTGGTTGGACTCTCTCGCCAGGCTCAAAGAAGCGATGGGGCTCTACGAATCGTTGGGCTTCAAACGGAGAAAGCCATACTACCACAACCCGCTTCCCGGTGTTGTGTATTTGGAATTGGAAATGAACCCACAAAGGAACGACGAATGAGAGCATAGACGCAGATCGGGATGTTTTTGCTCGGCCCAAGGGGAGTTCGACCTCCCTCGAGGCATTCCTCTCCGGTTCAGCCGGCACTGACTTTGCAAGTAGTTGCCTCATGAAACGAGAATCACCGTCGCGAGAATTGAGACAAAGGACAATCTGGTTCTGACTCCCTCTCTGGGAGCTACAGAATCAATCGGCCCCACGACGAGATACGGTGTTTGTCGCTTCTGGGTGGAGAGGTCGGACGTTTCACAGGGGCGACTGACGTGTACTCATCGTACTACAGGGCCAGGGAAAGACATGATCATCGTGGGCCAAGGATCGCCCGGACCAGAAGCCGGAGGGAGGATAGAGACTTCAACGATGGCTAAGAGCCGGGAATTCCCCGCGATTGTGATGCCATGAAAACATTGAAGATCACAAAAACCGATTCAAGAACGCCTCAAAATCCCGACTTGAATACCGGATTCCGGCTGTTGGGCGTTATTCCCCTAATCCTGTTCCTTACCCGCTTACTCCACTTCCAGGGTCTCGGAGAGCCTGGCCAGATTCTTTGGATCTGTCATATTTGCAATCTGTTACTCGCATTTGGTCTCTTTTTGGATCAGCTGGAATTCATCCGTGTGTCAGTACTTTGGCTCATTCTTGGGCTTCCGCTCTGGATCTGGAATATGACTCAGACGGGCGTGGGAACCCTCACGACATTCGGTACTCACCTTGGGGGTCTCGTGGTGGGTTTATTTGCCTTGTCAAGAACCGGTTGTAGCCGCAGAACGTGGCTTTACGCAGTTCTTTGGCTTCTCTTTATTCAGCAAGTCAGCCGAGCCATCACGCCACCCGATTTGAATGTGAACATTGCGCATCGGATCTACGACGGATGGGAAACGATTTTCAGTGCCTACTGGCAATACTGGCTGGTCACCACCATATTGGCGGGAATTGGCCTATGGATCATCGGAATCGTCCTCCTAAACTTGTGGCCCCCAAAGCAGGAGGTTTCTGATGGCATGACCTAGACCCCCATGGCATCCCCAGGGGATCATTGGAACCGAGCACTCAGAGCGAAGCCGAATTCAACCGACCAGACACCAACGATTTTGAGGGTAGAGGATTGAGAAAGACTGTGGCTTTAACCTTGAGCATCTTCTTACTTGGATGCCTGGCCCCCAAGAGGGGACCGGTTGTGTTGAATGAGAATGAGTTTCTCAAATGTGAACCGCCTGGGGCAGTTGAAAGAAAGATGGTTGCCCTCATTAATCACGCAAGATCCTCGGCGCGTCGATGCGGCCCGAGGAGATTCCCTGCCGTCAATCCTGTCAGTTGGAATCCGAAGCTAGCGAGCGTCGCGTCAAATCACTCAATGGATATGGCCACTCATGACTTTCTAAGTCACAAAGGATCAAATGGGTCTACGGTCGGGAAGAGGGTCAGCGCGGTGGAATATGCGTGGAGATCTGTGGGTGAAAACATATTGGGTGGACGGGAAAGATCGGAGGAGGTGGTTTCAGTCTGGTTGAACAGTGCTGACCATTGCGCAAATATCATGAATCCAACTTTCACAGAAATTGGAGCCGCATGTTTTCGTGATCCATCCTCGAGATATGGGACTTATTGGACTGCTGTGTTTGCGTCTCCTTCACGGTAGATCTCTATGCCGCGAATAGTCAAGGCGATTTTCTGGGATAACGATGGGACCTTGGTCAACACCGAGCGCCTGTATTTCCAAGCGACCAAGGAGGTTCTGGCCAAAGCCGGTGTCGAATTGACCAGAGACCTGTTCGTCGAGTTCTTTCTCAACCAATCTCGTGGCGCCTGGCATCTCGCCGAGGAGAAGGGAGTATCCCAAAGCGAGATTGAGTCTTTGCGTTCAGAGAGAAATGAACTCTACGGCCGAATGCTCGTTGCAGAGCCACTCGCCATTCCTGGAGTAGAAGAAACCCTGGCGCGGCTGAAAGGACACTTCATCATGGGCATTGTCACGAGTTCCCGGAGGGATCATTTCGAACTCATCCATCGTGGCACCCATCTCACCCCCTATTTCGACTTCATCCTCACCAGGGAGGATTACACCAATTCGAAGCCCAACCCTGATCCATACCTGCGCGCATTGGAGTGCGTCGATGTGGAAAAGCGGGAATGTCTCGTCATCGAAGATTCGGAAAGAGGACTAAAGGCCGCAAATGGTGCAGGACTGAAATGTTGGGTCATTCCGAATGACCTGACGGAGACAGGCAATTTCTCCTGTGCAGACAGAATCCTGGGCGATATTACCGAGGTACCGATGCACCTATTGACGAGGAATTCGCCTAGGCTGGAATGAACCGAAAACCACGACTCAGCTTAGCATTTGGTGACTTGATAAAGATGGAGAACGGGCATGGAGGAGACCCATGGATATGAAGATGAGAGAACAGTTTCTGCGGCTCTGGAAAAGGTACTTCAATGGGTCACCACTCCCCATTGTCTTCTACTACACGGATAAGGAGGGAGGGGCTGACGTCGTGGAACCCCCCGCTGGCCACCGGTGCGTCATCGCGGATCTATCGAGGGTTCGGGCGGGGAAGTCTATCTGTTTTGACACCGAATCGATTGGCTGTAGCGGTGGGAAAAGGTATTTTGGTTTCACGCAGGCGCTCATGCCGAACTTCGAATATTTCCTCTCCTGTGGCCTTCCGGGAAAACTTGAGGGTGAGCGCTATAAGAAGACCCCTGAATTGGTTAAAGAGGTCTACAAGCACTTCCCACAATTCAAGGCGCCTGCCAGATTCATCGTTTTCAAGAGATGGGACGCACTTGAAGCGGCAGACGATCCCGATGTGGCCATCTTCTTTTCGCCTCCAGATGCACTCTCTGGTCTTTTCACACTGGCAAACTTCGACGAAGAGGAGCCGAATGGCGTTTTTGCGCCTTTTGCTGCCGGCTGCGCGTCAATCGTTCAGTATCCCTTTCTCGAAAATGACACGAATCGTCCGAGGGCTGTCCTTGGACTGTTTGACGTATCGGCCCGGCCATGGGTCCCTCGAGAGGTTTTGACATTCTCCGTGCCCATGAAGAAATTCTTCCGGATGGTTCAGAATATGCAAGAGAGCTTCCTGATCACCGCTTCCTGGAGTCGGGTGAAGAGGAGAATAGAAGGATGAACCGATACCTTTCCCAGACGCTGTTCATGATTTGTTGGTCTGTACTCATCATCCACTCTGTTTCAGCGGAAAACCTGCAGACTCCCCATTTTTCCATTATCTACCCTCCCCAAGAGGCTTCCCTCGCCGGAACAATCGCCGAAACGATGGAGGACGCACGGACCACCCTGACACAAGAGCTCGGGATTCCCCATGAGGAGCCATTGAAAATCAGGGTCGTCCCACACCTGACCACTGGAGGTAAGGCTCGCTACCGGCCAGACCGACGGGTCATCGAAATTCTGACAAAGGACGCGATGATCAGGGAGTTTGGTGGCACGAAGCCTCCCCTTGAATTCATCAAGGGAGTCCTCTGGCATGAATACGTCCATTTTCTCCAGCACCAGACGATGAAGCGGTTCGTCAAAGACCGTGACGCCCTATGGTTCATCGAGGGGACTGCCGAGTATCTCCGAACACAGAGATTCATCGGCCCCTATTCTCCCCAAGCCGTTTGGGAGGAGGGAAAAGGGGTCCTCTCTGGTGGCCGATTGCCTTCGCTAGCCGATTTGAATCATTATCATTCAACCGATGAGTATCCTCTCATGACCTACTTTTTCTCCTCCCATGCGGTCGCATTTCTTGTCGACAACTGGGGAATGGAGACATTGCGGAAACTAACCGAAGAAATGGGGGAGGGGAAAGGTTTTGCCCAATCGATTGCCGAGACTCTCGATATCGATCTTCATCGCTTCGAGCGTAGGTGGCGCCAGGACCTCGAAAAGAAGTTCAAAAGCCACATCAAAAGTTCCTAAACCTACCTGAAATCAGCTGCTTCTCCACCCACCCGCCCCAGTGAGTTCAAGTGCATCACGTCAGTTTCCACCTCTCGCAGAGCACACTGAGATCTCTGAGTTTCGACCTGAATCGCTGAGCCGGCGATTCAGGTCAAGAGCGTCAACGCCTCGCATGTGTCAATTGAATTGGTCCCATTACGCGATTCGTTGTGAAATCTGTATTGCATGGCCCCGAAGAGGCCCAGCAGGTGGCCTGATTTTTCCTCTCAAGAAATCAGGCCAGAGTCAAAATCATCTCTTGCGAACGCCGTGGGCTCGAGCGAGAGCGAGCGTGATCGGGCATTGTCCTGAAAAGCCAATGCGAAGACATCTCATGCGTCCGTATTCGTTATCTAACCCATGGCGCGTTTTCTCAGGAAACTCCGGGGTTTTCATTCTTTGACAAAAACCGAGTGGCTATGCTAACTTACTAGACTTTGCCATGCTGACTGAATGCTTACTGGGAATTCAATTCTCTCACGGATCGTTGGTCTGCTGGACGGGGATTCCAATCCCCTTCTGATTTCTGGCGCCTGACTTCTGACCCCTATTTCTCTCACGAGGGTGGACCCCTATGCGAGATTCGATCGGCCTCATTCAGTTTGGACTCGGTCCCATTGGGCAGGCAATTGTAAGGGAATTGGTAAAGAAGGAAGGATTCCACATTGTCGGGGCTATCGATATCGATGAGGCAAAAGTTGGAAAAGACATTGGAGAGATCGCTGGTCTAAATGGTCCGCTTGGAGTGTCTGTCTCATCCGATTCAGCCTCGGTTCTCTCCGAGGAAGAAGCCCGACTGGTCATTCTTTCGACTGTCTCCTCCCTGAGGCATTGCTACCCTCAAATTGAGCATATCCTTGAATCTCACAAATACCTTCTGTCCACCTGTGAGGAATTGGCCTATCCATGGCTCACTCATCCGAATCTTTCGAGAGAGATAGATAGCCTGGCTCGAGAGAACGGGGTCGCCGTCCTCGGCACGGGTGTTAATCCAGGCTTTGTCATGGACTACATGCCCCTTGTGGTTTCGGGCTGCTGCAAAGATGTTAGACGGATCAGGGTGTCGAGAATTCACGATGCCTCGGTTCGAAGGCTCCCCTTTCAAAAGAAGATCGGTGCCGGGCTCAGCAAGAGCGCATTTGAGAAAAAACGGCGTGAAGGACAGATCCGACATGTCGGATTGATCGAGTCGATCCATATGATTGCTCGCGGATTCGGCTGGGAATTGGACAAGACAGAGGATGAGGTCTTCCCCATTCTGGCTGAGGAGCCAGTGAATTCGACCTCGATCCACGTCCGAGTTGGGGCGGTCAAAGGGATGCGCCAAGTCGGCAGGGGGTTCAGGAATCGAGAAGAGGCCATCACCTTAGAGATGATCATGACCCTCGGGCAGGATAATCCAAAAGATGTTGTTGAGATCGAAGGAACGCCGCATATTAAACTCCTCTTCGAAGAGGGTATCCATGGCGATATCGCCACAGCGGCACTCGTAATCAATGCGATTCCCCGGCTTCTGGAACTTCCTCCTGGACTCAAGACCATGCTGGATATCCCGCCAGCCCACTTCTATGAAAGGTATTCTCATCCTTCTGGATAAAGGACGAAGTCATGGATTTCCAAGAGCGATACAGGAAAGAGCATCCGGCCTCCAAAAAACTCTATGAGCGGGCCGTCGAGGTATTTCCCTCCGGAGTCACCCATGACGCACGGTTTCTTAGGCCCTTTCCGATCTATGTGGACAAGGCGCAAGGCGTGAAAAAATGGGATGTGGACGATCACGCGTATATCGACTATTGGATGGGCCATGGATCGCTGATCCTTGGGCATCGGCATCCGGATATTGTGGACGCATTACACCAACAGATCGATCGTGGATCCCATTACGGTGCCTGCCATGAGCTTGAGGTCGAGTGGGGAGAAAAGATCGTGGAAATGGTTCCATCGGCGGAAAGGGTTCGATTCACCGCATCAGGCACAGAGGCCACGCTCATGGCCATCCGGCTCGCTCGATCCTACACCGGAAAGGAGAAAATCATCCGCTTTGCAGGCCACTACCATGGATGGCATGACGCCGTCTCGATTGGCGTCTTCCCACCCTTTGACGTTCCGAATTCCAGTGGTCTCCCAGGGGCACCCCTGAAACTCACTACGGTTCTACCTCCGAATGATCCGCAGCACGTGGAGGACGAGCTGAAAAAGGATCCTCACGCGGCCTGTGTGATTCTGGAACCATCGGGGGGGTTTTCGGGGGCCTATCCCCTCAGTGGTGAATACCTCAGGGACTTGAGAGAAATCACACGTCGCTTCGATGTTGTCCTCATCTTTGATGAGGTCATT
>JABAOH010153463.1_pt2 | contig 21358 bp, 22 predicted proteins | sample 7062181 | NCBI WGS metagenome assembly JABAOH01 (sample SAMN14538630, study PRJNA623070) | marine sediment metagenome | biome: marine biome [ENVO:00000428]; feature: marine pelagic biome [ENVO:01000023]; material: deep marine sediment [ENVO:00002113]; isolation source: pool of 5 deep marine... | reverse complement strand
ATGGCGGGGTGTGGTGGCGATGAGTTGTGGCGGGCCGCGCGAGGTCGCTCATTCGTGCCTCAATGGATATTATTTAACATAATATACATTATACGCACTTAAAGCAGAAGATTTACCATGCCTCGCGACCCTTTCGAGACCGCCGGACCCCTCTTCCCCGTGGACGAACCGCTTACCAGTTGCCGGTAACGGCCAGGAACGGCCCCCGCTGGGTATACTCCGCGCTCCCATACCAGCCGCGCTTTTTAACGTCCACATCCACCTGGAACATCTTGTACGCCAGACTCACCCCAACGTGTCTGCCTAACTGATAGTTGACGCCAAAATGCGTATGCGAAATGCCCCCCGAATATTCCTGGATGGAGACGCTCAACCAATCCACACGCGCCTGCAACAACCACTTGGGTCTGAAACTGTTGACGTACCAGGCCGAAAGGTTGGGTACCGGGCCTGCGGCAGTGACTTTCTCCTTGCGAATGCCGGTGGTCTCGTTCCCTACCAGTGCCTCACCCTCGAGAAACGCGCTGATGTCGACCCAATGGATGCCGAGCCCGATACTCAGTTCGTCACGTGGCCCGCTGTGAATCTCGCGCCCCAGGATGGCCCGCGTAAGCTCGAAGTCCGCCCCACCCTTGACGAAACTTCCCGCCGGGAACAGCACGCCGTTCCATTCCTTGTCTTCGGCCAGTTCGGCGGATTCGCGGAAATCCGAGGCATAGTATTCAGCCGCCAGCCACCATTTCTCGCCGAAACGCCAGTGAAAATTGGCGGCAAAGATGTCTTCCGACTCGCCACCCTTGAACGTTTCGTCAAAATCGATGACCTCGCCCTGTCCGCCGCCTTCCAGCTCGCCGCGGGCCGAGATCTTGATGTTCTTCTGCGGGAAGAATGCGCCGACGCTGACCAGGAACGGGTCCGTGAGCCAGGGGTGCACGTCCGCACCTTCTGTAGTTGGCTGGCTATCCGCGGCGTTGAGCCCCGCGCTCGTCAGGAACAGGAGCAGGCAACCCACGCGAAGCAGGCAGGTAGTTGGTTTCATGTGCCAGGTGCCGGTTAAATCGTGCCAGCATGCTAGCACAAGTGAACCATTCAGCGAGTGCCCCTTTGTTGGGAGGGCGCTGCCAAGTCCCGAACGATCTCGGAATTGCTGCTCGCGTTCAACGGGCTGCGTGTGCGTGGCGGCCTTTTTCGGCGACATGACGCGCCTCCTCTCACTTCTTGACGGGACGCGAGGAGCTGTGCGTATGCACCACCTTCCAGGCATTGTCGATCCTTCGGAACAGAAAGGTTTCGTACCCCCGGTTGTGGATCGCGCGCCCGTCCTTGCGGACCGTCGCCCTCACTTCCACATCGGCCAGCGCCCAGGCAAAATCACCCTCGATGTGGGTTTCGATATGGGAGAAGGTGAGATCGAGGCCAGCAAGAAAATCCCCTTCGGGCTTGACGTGATTTTCAACCAGGTCGGCCAAACCTTCGTTCTGCCCTCCGCTCTCGATGTAGCGCGCCCCTTCGAAGTCCAGAAAATGCTCATTGAACGGAGCGCCGTCAGCGTGTTCCCATCCGGCCTCGATCGCATGAATGATGCCGACCAGGTCGGAATCCGGTTCGCCCGCGTCGGTTGGGTTTGCGAGCGGCAGGATCGCGAGCGCGAACAGGGAAACGGTGATCAATCTCACTGCTTTCATTTCAAGTTCCTCCAATAGGTGCCGTATTCAACCCCACCTCCAGCACAGAGAACCCATTTTGAACAAGCCATTCCATGCTTTCCTCCCAAAGCATCATTCTGCGCTCAGCCCAATTTCGACTTTACAATTCGGCCTTGCGCAGGCGTAGCGCATTGCCGATCACCGACACCGAACTGAAGCTCATGGCCGCAGCCGCGATCATCGGCGAAAGCAGAAGCCCGAAAAACGGGTATAACACGCCGGCAGCGACCGGTACGCCCAGGGAATTGTAGATAAAGGCGAAGAACAGGTTTTGCCGGATGTTGCGCATGGTCGCGCGACTCAGCCTGCGCGCCCTGACGATGCCCCGCAAATCGCCCTTGATCAGCGTGACACCCGCGCTTTCCATCGCCACGTCGGTTCCGGTTCCCATCGCGATGCCGACGTGCGATTGCGCGAGCGCCGGCGCGTCATTAATGCCGTCACCGGCCATGGCCACTACCCTGTCCTGTTCCTGCAACTTCTTCACTGCGGCGGCTTTCTGGTCTGGAAGTACTTCCGCTTCCACCTGGTCGATATTCAACCTTGCCGCCACGGCCTGCGCTGTCACCCTGTTGTCGCCGGTAAGCATGACCACCGACAGGCCTTCACCGTGCAGGTCAGCTATGGCCTCGGGGGTGCTGTCCTTGACCGGGTCAGCCACGCCGATCAGTCCAGCCGCCCGGCCATCGATCGCCACGTACATGACCGTCTGGCCTTCTTCGCGTCCGGATTCAGCCAGTCCTGGCAAGCCAGCAGGATCGATCCCACGATGCTCGAGCATCTTTGCGTTCCCCAGGAGCACGCGCCGATTCTCAACAAGCCCCTGCACGCCTTTGCCGGTGACGGATTCAAACTGGTCAGAAGTCGAGAGCGTCAACCCCCTGCTTTCCGCCCCACGCACGATGGCCTCCGCCAGCGGATGCTCGCTGCCCCGCTCCAGACTTGCGGCCAGCCGCAGCAGTTCAGATTCCTCGGTTCCCTCCAGCGCTGTGACCGAAATCAACCGGGGTTTACCTTCGGTGAGCGTCCCGGTCTTATCCACTACCAGGGTATCCACCTTGCGCAAAATCTCCAGTGCTTCGGCATTCTTGATCAGCACGCCCAGCGTCGCACCCTTGCCGGTGCCGACCATGATCGACATGGGCGTTGCCAACCCCAAGGCGCACGGACAGGCGATGATCAGCACGGCCACCGAATTAATCACTCCGTAGGCCAGTGCCGGCTCAGGTCCCCATGCGTACCACGCGATAAACGTGATGACGGCGATCACCACTACGGCGGGCACGAAGTACGATGAAACGATGTCCACCAGCTTCTGGATGGGTGCGCGTGATCGCTGGGCCTCAGCTACCATTTGAACAATCTGGGCCAACAGCGTTTCGGCCCCAACCTTTTCCGCCTTCATCAGCAGGCTGCCAGTGCCGTTGACCGTGGCGCCGATCAGCGCATCCCCCGTCCTTTTTACGACCGGGATCGGCTCGCCGGTGACCATTGATTCATCAACGCTGCTTTCGCCGTCCTGGACGGTACCGTCCACTGGCACTTTCTCGCCGGGCCGAATGCGCAGGATGTCGCCCGGTTTCACGTGCTCCAGCGGTATGTCTTCCTCGCTCCCGTCCGCGCGCACGATACGCGCGGTGTTGGGCGCCAGGCCGAGCAGCGCCCTGATCGCGGCACTGGTGCGGCTCCGGGCCCGCAGCTCCAGCACCTGGCCCAGAAGGACCAGCGCCGTGATCACCGCTGCGGCCTCAAAATAGACCGGTACTACGCCCATTTCGTTCTTCACGGATACCGGGAAGATGCCTGGCGCAAGCACCCCTGTCACGCTGAACAGCCAGGCGACGGAGACGCCCAGCGCGATCAGCGTGAACATGTTGAGATTCATGGTCCTGACGGACTGTACTCCACGCACATAAAACGGCCACCCACCCCAGAGCACCACCGGCGAGGCCAGCAGCAACTCGACCCATTGCCGATAGCGCGGCTGTATGATTTCGGCCATCGCTTCGGGCCAGAACTCGGCGGCCATAGCGCTGACGAAGACCGGCAAAGCGAGTATCGCGCTGACCCACCAGCGCCGGGACATGTTATCGAGTTCACTGGTGTCCTCCTCGATTTCCACGGTGCGGGGCTCCAGCGCCATGCCGCACTTAGGACAGCTGCCGGGATGGTCCTGAACGATTTCGGGGTGCATCGGACAGGTGTATTCGGTCCGAGTAGTCGCCAGGGGCACCACCAACGGCTCAAGGGCCATGCCGCACTTGGGGCAACTGCCTGGCCCTTCCTGGATGATCTCCGGATCCATCGGGCAGGTGTACTGCGTTCCCGGCGGCACGTCGTGGTCGTGCGGCTTGGCATGGGCGTGCGAGTGCGAATGGCAGGAACCACTGCCCCCCCCCGTTTCCGGATTCAGGTACTTGTCCGGATCGGCGGAAAATTTCGCTTTGCAGGATGCCGAGCAGAACAGGTGCTTCACGCCCTCGTGGACATGGTGATGTTCGCTGTCCGGCCTGACTTCCATTCCGCATACCGGATCGATACGTGTCCCGTTTACCTGGTTCTGATCTTCATGTTCCGTCATCGGAGTTCTCCTGGGTTAGCTTTCGGGCGCGTGGCAACAGAGGCCTCGCGCCCGATTGATTTCAGTCGGTGTCGATGGCCTCGATCAGGTGGCATACCAAGTGCCCGTCGGAAACGCCATCGGGCTTGTCCGACCACTCCTTGAGCGCCAGTTCCACGCGACTTTGCAAAACCGCTACCACCTAATTGTCATCGGGATGGTCGTGAGCCTGCTCCCGGAGCGCCCGGGTTTCATCCCTGGCAGCCTGGTTCTGCATCATTTGCCCCATCATCATCTGCATCATGTCCATGCGCTGTTGCATTTGCTTGCGGCAAGGCATCATCGGCTTCGCTTCCCCTTCCGCTGGAGCCATTTCATCGCCTGGCTTACCGCCCATCATCATGCGCCCCTTCATGCCCATCATGCCCTCACTACCATGCATCTCCTGCATCATGTTCATCATCTCGCGCATGCTGTCCATGTGGGCCCTAGTCAGTTCATCTCGCTGGTCCGGGTCGCTGGACTCGTGAATCGCCATCATCTGCGACCGCATCTTCTGCATCATGTCGTGCATGGGCATGCTGCCGCCGGGCATCGCGCTCGCATCTTTCTCCAATTCAACCGCCACATCGGGATGATGTGACTCGTGTTCCTGCGATTCTTCCGCTGCCTGCATGGGACTCGCGGTGAACAGAAAAGCGGTTACTGCAATCATCGTGCTCGTCTTCATCTGTATTTCTCCTTAAAGCATTGGTGGATCAAGTTTCATCAATTCCGGTTAACGCCGGTCCGTGACAGCCGCCTCCCGGGTATTACCAGTTCTGCACTCCCCGCTTCACCATTAATTTTTCAAACCTTTGCCACAGCGTACAACCTGTGCCCAAGATTAAGGTCAAGGCCTCGGCCGCAGGGCATGCTTCATACTCTCCACGCTCGCACATTCGCATTCCGCACGGACTGTCACTTCCCGTTCACATTTCTGGATGTACTCCAGGACCTGTTCAGGCGAATCGGTGACAAAGATCATGTCGAGATCAGCCCTGGAAATGCATTCATTACCCAACATGGTCTCCCGCATCCATGCGAGCAGACCACGCCAATATGCCGCGCCGAAAAGGACGACCGGGAAATTCTGGATTTTTCTGGTTTGGATGAGCGTCAGCGCTTCGAACAGTTCGTCCATCGTGCCGAAGCCGCCCGGCATGATGACAAATGCCTGTGCATATCTCACGAACATCGTCTTGCGAATAAAGAAGTAACGGAATTCCATCGTGTGGTCGGCGTATGGATTCACGTGCTGCTCGAAAGGGAGCTGTATGTTGAGCCCGATGGAGGGTGCACCCGCTTCCCTGGCGCCCTTGTTGGCCGCTTCCATTAGACCCGGCCCACCACCGGTGATGATCGAATATCCTGCCTCGCCGAGCATGCGCGCGGTCTGGACAGTTGCCGCATATACTGGGTCGTCAGCAGATATCCTGGCTGAACCGAATATCGAGATTACCTTGCCCAGTTCAGTGAGATGCTCAAATCCTTCCACAAATTCACCGACGATGCGCAACACCCGCCACGAGTCGCTCCGGTGAAACGGCATTCCCGTGACGATCGGACACGACAGTAATCGCTCATCCTCGGTGCGACGTCCTGCAAACTGGTTCAATTCATCGGAATTTTGTATTTGCTTTTCCATTTTTCATTTACTTGTGTACTGAACAGTTCGGTTTTCCAGTCACAGTTGCCCGCCACCCCGCTGAATAAATGCCTTCCATTGGTCCTTGCCAGGAATGAACATCGGCACCTGTTGCCGGTAGGCCCGGTAGGCTTCTCCGAATCGTTCTTCGACCACTTGCTCCTCACGCCTGGCAAGCAGCGTGTATGCCGCGACGATCAATGGGAACAGGGCGACCGAAAAGATTGTCGGCCAGTGCACGACTCCTTCACCGAACAGTGCGATGAACAGGCCGGTGTATTGCGGATGCCTGACAAGGCCGTACAGCTTGGTCGTGGCAAGCTGGCCATACTGATGTGCAAGGTACAATTCACGCCAACCCTGGATGAATATCCCGATACCGGCGAACAACATCGCATACCCCAGCAGCATCGAGATCAACATGCCGGTCTCACCGATGCCCACCAGCGAGGACCAGAGATTGGCGTTGAGGCCCGTTCGGTCCAAGCCGGTGAAGCGGGCCAGCAGGTAGATGGTCAACGGAAACCCGTACATCTCCGCATATAACGCGATGATGAAGGCCTGGACCGTCCCCGCGCTGGCCCACTCCCGCCAGGTGCTGGGCGCCATGTATCGATAAAAGATCCAGGAGGCGACCACGATCATGATCAGGGCAAGCCCCCAGGCGCCTGAATGTGCGATCTGCCCGTCCATGGTCAATCCGAGGCCTTTCCCTTACGGACCGCGAACACCCCAACCTGGCCCTCTTTATCCACGCTCAACACCTGGTATGTCACGGGATTGGGCGATTCCATCCCCGGGGATCCGGCCGGCATCCCGGGTACCGCGATGCCGCGAATGTCATCAGGCTGGTCTTTGAGCAACTGGTGCGTCAGATCAATCGGTACGTGGCCCTCGATCCAGTAATCCCCAGCAACGGCAGTGTGGCAGGAGGCCAGGTTCCGGGGAATCCCCNNGGGAATCCCCAGTTCCCGTTTGATGGAACCGGGGTCATCGACAATGACCACGTCCACTTCGAGGCCCGATGCTTGCATCTGTTCGGCCCACTTGTCACAGCAGCCGCACCGGGCTGCCTTGTAGACTGTGACATCCGCATGATGCTCATGAGCTACCGGTTCCGCAGCCCAGGCTTCTGGCGCGCTCGATATCGCAAATAGTCCTACCGTCAGTATTGCCGCGAGCGATCCGGTGACAACTGACAAAACGCGATTGGGCGTTACCTGTTTCATATTCATCTGTATTCTCCATTCGAAATTCAAATCGATTAAAAACCGGGATCGACGCGCGTCATTTTGGCTTTACTCCGTGCTGGCGGTGATGCTTGACGTACCGCTCCGGGGAGTCCAGGAACCTTTGTTTGCAAATATCGGCACAAAAGTAATACGTCTTGCCCTGGTGCTCCGTATCGGTAATGGCGGACAAACGACTGACGCGCATCCCGCACACGGGGTCGGTGAACTCGCGCTCGACAATTGGGTGCTTTTCATCTTGTGATTTCATGCCTTTCCTCCGCTCGTGCCTTCACACCGTCCAGCGCCGTGCCAGGAAATTGTGAATTGGCACAAAGACGATGCCGATGTAAAAACCCCAGAGAAAGCTTTCGACCAGGCCGAGCAAAAAGCCCCACCACGTGAGCCATTCGAAAGCCGGGAGAACCAACTCCAGGAATTCGTGCATGTGCACGGACATGGGAGTCAGTAGGCCCCAGATGACACACAGGACGAAAGACACGGCTGTGGTCAGACCCAGAGACCAGCAAACTATTTTCCAATTCAACATGGCTCACATCCTCCTTTCGTCTTTGCCGGTTTTCTCATCGTGCCCGTGATGATGGTGACCATGATCGTGGCCATGACCGAAAACGTGCATTCCGATACAAACCAGCAAAACAACAATTAAAAATGAGTTATCAATTAACCATTCCATCTTGTGCTCCTTCTATGGTTGACTTGCACTCCTCGATAGGTTGGCATCCCGGAGCTTCAGGGACAGGCGGCACTTGTGAATTAATGAGAGCCAGGACAACGCCGGGTCATGGAAGTCCGCAGACTGCCACTGCTCGCGGTGTCGCAACAGCAATTTCTCCAGGAATAAAAATACGTCCGCCAGGTAGACCAGGTGCCATCCGGAAGGGGCCCGGTCGCCATGGGATGCAAACAGGACCATCCTGATGGCGTGCCCGTGCGAACCCATGGCTGTGCCCTTCTGCAACAGGTCCTGAACGACGGTTTCGGAATCCTCGCTGCTGCAGCATCCGAAACGGCTGAGCGCTGCACCGAGCACCTTCGGGTTGCGACTTGCCGGATTAGGCCTTGCCAGGCCGCGTTTCACCTCCGCCACGATCATGTCCGTCCGATCCATGGGACAACCAAGCAGGGAGTCAGGACTGGATACCACCGGGCCACGGACGCTTCTGCCTGCTCGCCCTTTGTTCTCCGGGGGCGCCTGTCGGGGGAAACGCACTGCCAGCAGATCAACGTCGGTCACGCTGCGTGCTGGCCTTGCCCCCCCCAGCTCGACCAGAGGGTAATCCACTACTGTGAAATACCCGTTGGCCTGGAGATAGGCCTGTACCAGTTCGGTTCCTACGTCCACGCTCATGTCAGTTTCTCGCTCACTCCAATTTCAATCGTGTCGTCATCAAGGTAGCGATGGGGCGGAATCACGAGGTTGGTGGGCGCCGGCACCGCCTTGAACACCCGCCCAGAAAAATCGAATTTCGAACGGTGACAAGGGCAGAAGTAACCGCCCGGCCAGTCACCACCGATATCCCGGGCCCCGATATCCGGCCGAAAGACCGGCACGCAGCCCAGGTGGGTGCAGATCGCCGTGGTCACCAGGATTTCCGGCCTGATCGACCGAAATGGGTTTCGCGCATAGGCTGGTTGCTGGCTGGAGACCCTGGATTCAGGATCGACGAGAATCTCAAGCAGTGAATCCTTGGTCAGCCGCTGCAGCATGGCGTCGCTGCGCCGTAGTACCCAAATCGGCTTGCCCTGCCACGCCACGGTTATCTGATGCCCGGCTTCGATCTTTCGCAGATCCACCTTGACCGGAGCACCCCCGGACCTTGCGCGCGCACTCGGCCTCAGGGATGCCAGAAACGGCCAGGACGCGATGACGGCTCCGGCGGCGGCAGTGATCGACGCAATCGATACCAGGAAATTCCTTCGTCTCCGTTCCATGGTTAGTGCCTATTTTCCACTCGCCCGAGAGTTCAAGGCTCGTTGCCACAGCAGGAATGTCGCGGGTATCACAGCCAGCGTCAGCACCGTTGCGCTGATCATCCCGCCCACCATCGGCGCCGCGATGCGTCGCATCACCTCCGACCCGGTGCCGCTGCCAAGCATGATCGGCAACAAGCCGGCAATGATCGCCGCCACGGTCATCATGATCGGCCGCACGCGCATTAACGCGCCATCGATCACTGCTTGCGCTAGATCGGCTTCGGTCAATGAACGTGATTCCGCACGGGCCGAGTCGAGTTGCCTGGTTAGCGCCTGCTTGAGATACACCAGCATCACCACGCCGATTTCCACGGCCACGCCCGCGAGCGCGATAAAGCCCACGCCGGCCGCGACCGACATGTTGTAATCCAGCAGGTACAGCAGCCAGAAGCCCCCGATCAGCGCCATCGGCAGCGTGCCCATGATGATCAACACCTCGGTCATGTTCCTGAAGTTGAAGAACAACAGCAGGATGATCGTGATCAGGGTGACGGGCACCACCACGGCCAGGCGCTGCTTCGCGCGCTCCATGTACTCGTACTGGCCGGACCAGTTGATCGAATAGCCCGACGGCAGATCGATATGCTCCCTGACCGCCGCCTGCGCCGCGGCGACGTAGGATCCGAGGTCCACACCTTCGATATCGACGAAAATCCAGCCGTTGAGGCGTGCATTCTCGCTCTTGATCATCGGCGGGCCGTCCTCGACCCGCAGATCCGCCACCGCCGACAGGGGAATCTGCTGGCCCGAAGGCGTCACTACGGCAAGTTCCTTCAGCCGCTCAAGCGAATCTCTGGCCCCGCGCGGATAACGCAGGTTGACCGGGTAACGCTCGAGTCCTTCGACCGTTTCAGTCACATTCATGCCGCCGATCGCAGTGGTCACGATATCCTGCACATCGTCGATGTTCAGACCGTAGCGCGAGGCCTGATCACGCAAGATATCGACTGTTACGTACCGGCCACCGGCAACTCTTTCCGAGAATGCCGATGCGGTACCCGGCACGTTTTTCAATACCTGCTCGATCTCCTGCCCGACTTCCTGGATGACACCCAGGTCCGGGCCGGCGATCTTGATGCCCACCGGTGTCTTGATGCCGGTGGCCAGCATGTCGATGCGGGTCTTGATCGGCCAGATCCAGGCGTTGGTCAGCCCGGGGATGTTCACCCTCTGGTTCAGTTCGGCCTTGATTCCGTCGATGTCCATTCCCTCGCGCCACTCTTCCTCGGGCTTGAGCTGGATGACCGTCTCGATCATGGTCAGCGGCGCCGGGTCGGTGGCGGTCTCCGCGCGGCCGATCTTGCCGAATACCGATTTCACCTCGGGGACGGAACGGATCAGCTTGTCGGTTTGCTGCAACAGCTCCTGCGCCTTACCGATGGAGATACCCGGGAAGGTGGTGGGCATATACATCAGGTCACCCTCGTTGAGGTCGGGCATGAACTCGGAGCCGAGTTTCGTGGCCGGCCAGATACCAACGACCACGAGTACCGTGGCTGCAATCATGACCCGCCACGGGTGCCTGGTGACCTGGCCGATCAGCGGCCGGTACATCCATATCAACGCCCGGTTCACCGGGTTGCGGTGCTCGGGCATGATTCGCCCGCGGATGAAGTACCCCATCAGCACCGGCACCAGCGTGATCGACAGCCCGGCCGCCGCCGCCATCGCGTAGGTCTTGGTGAACGCCAGCGGCGCGAACAACCGGCCTTCCTGTGCTTGCAGGGTGAATACTGGCAGGAAGCTCAAGGTGATGATCAGCAGGGAGAAGAACAGCGGCGGGCCGACTTCGACGGCCGCCTCGGTGACCACCGACCAGTGCGACTTCTCGTGGTAATCGTCACGCTCCATCTTCTTGTGCACGGTTTCGATCATCACGATCGCGGCGTCTACCATGGCGCCGATCGCGATCGCGATGCCGCCCAGCGACATGATGTTCGCGTTCAGACCCTGCATCCTCATCACTATGAAAGCGGCAAGGATTCCCAGCGGCAGGCTCAGGATCACCACCAGTGAAGATCGGAAGTGAAACAGGAACACCAGGCAGACCAGGATCACCACCAGGAATTCCTCGACCAGCTTGTGCTGCAGGTTGTTCACCGCGCGCTCGATCAGCGCGGAGCGATCATAGGTTTCGACGATTTCCACCCCGTCCGGCAGGCTGCGTTTCAGTTCTTCCAGCCGTTCCTTGACGCCCTGGATGGTGGCGCGGGCGTTCTCCCCGAATCTCATCACGATCACGCCGCCAACCACCTCCCCTTCCCCGTTCAGTTCGGCGATGCCGCGCCTCATCTGCGGGCCCAGCCGGATCTCCGCCACGTCGGCCAGCCGGATCGGCGTGCCGGTGGCGTTCATGCCCAGCGGGATCTCGCCCAGGTCCTCGATCGAGTCCAGGTAACCCGTGGCGCGGATCATGTACTCGGCCTCGCCCATCTCGATCACCGAGCCGCCCACCTCGCGGTTACCGCGCTGAATGGCTATCTTGATCTTCGACAGCGGCAGCCCGTAGGCCCTGAGCGCATCCGGGTTAACCACCACCTGGTACTGCCGCACCATGCCGCCGACGGTGGCGACCTCGGCCACGCCAGGCACGGTCTGCAGTTCGTATTTCAGAAACCAGTCCTGGATCGAGCGTAGCTCGGCCAGGTCATGCTGGCCCGTGCGATCCTGGAGGGCGTATTCGTAGATCCATCCCACGCCGGTGGCATCGGGCCCCAGCGCCGGCTTGGCTGCCGGCGGCAACTGGCCGGCAACCTGGTTCAGGTATTCCAGCACCCGGGACCGCGCCCAGTACAGGTCGGTGCCGTCCTCGAAGATGACGTACACGTAGGAATCGCCGAAGAACGAGTAGCCACGCACCGTGGAGGCGCCCGGCACCGACAGCATGGCGGTCGTCAGCGGGTAGGTCACCTGATCTTCGACCACCTGAGGAGCCTGGCCGGGGAACGGCGTCTTGATGATCACCTGCACGTCGGAAAGATCCGGGATGGCGTCCACCGGCGTGGTGAGCATCGCACGCACGCCCCAGGCGCCCAGTATCACGCTCATCAGGATGATGAGGAAGCGGTTGGCGACCGACCAGCGAATGATGTGCTCAATCATGGTCGTGCTCCTCTGCCTCAGCACTCTCTGTCATGACGTGCACCTGGTCGATTACGTAACGGTCGTCCTGCTTCACCAGCGAGAAGTGGATGCCCTGGCCAGGCTCGACATGGCTGATGTCCACGCCAGGCAACACCCTGAAATTCATGGTCATGGTCGGCCAGCCGAGCGCCTCGATCGGGTCATGTTCCATCCGGAGCAGATTCTCTGCTGGCTCGACACGCACCACTCTTCCTTGCCCAACATACCTCTGGACTTCGGGTTCGGCCTCCGTTTCGTGATCGCCATTGATGAATGCCTCGGTGACGTTTTCCGTCGCCTGGCGAAGGCGCGCATGCTCGATCACGAACTCGCCCGCATGACTCTGTCGCAGTGAAAACTGGATGTCCTGCCCTACTTCGAAGGCATCGAGATCGACGCCGCTGTCCACCTTGAAGTCCATAGTCATACTCGGCCAGCCAAGTTGGTCGATCGGGCCGTGCGAGACCCGCAGCTTCCGGCTTTCCACGTCAACCGCATCGATCCAACCGCTGCCGAAGGCGCGTACCGGTTCCTCGGATCCCGCCCGCATCGGATCTGATTCCAGGCGGTGAATGCTGCCAGCCAGGCTGGCTTCGGAATCCAGCAGGAACTGAGCGGAGGTGACCACTTGGTCTCCTTCCTCAATGCCGGCCACGATTTCCACCCATTCGCCGCTTTCCATGCCGGTCAGCACCTCGTGCACGTGGAACCGGCCGTCGCCGATGGATACCACCACGCGATCGCGTTCACCGCCGCGGATCAGCGCCTCCCGAGGGATGGTCAGAGCGCTGGGCCGCAGCCGGCCGAAGAGCGACACGCGAGCGTACATGTTCGGTTTCAGGCGCTCTTCCGCGTTGTCGAAGCGCAGGCGCACCCTGAGCGTCCGCGTCGCGGGATCGAGCACCGGGTAGACATAGTCCACCTGACCGCTGAACACCGAGCCAGGCATGTAGTCGAGACGAGCTTCAGCCGCCTGTCCAGCGGCCACCCACTCTGCCTGTGATTCGAATATCTCGGCCTGCAGCCAGACGCTGGACAGGTCTGCCAGGCTCATGATGGGCGTGTTCGGTTGCACATACATCCCTTCGCGTACCCCAAGCGCGGCGATGATGCCGTCCTGTGGCGCAACGACCTGGATGTTCTCTGAAACCCTGCCCGTTCGCTGCAACACATCGATCTCTGAGTGGATCATCCCAAGAGCGCGCAATTTCTCGTGCGCGCCGCGTTTCAGGCGCTCGTCCCCGCGTTGGTGGGCCTGGACGAATTCCTTCTGCGCGTTCACGAGTTCCGGCGAATAGATCTCAAAAAGCAGGTCGCCACTGCTTACCCGCTCGCCCTCCGCGTCCACGGCGAGATTCATGATCCAGCCCTGCGTTCTCAGGTTAATATGCGTGATGCGGGTTTCGTCGAAACCCACGTAGCCGGTGGCCTCGATGCGCCGCCACAAGGGCCGCACGGCCGCCGCCTGGGTACGCACGCCGAGGTTGTTCTCCACTGCAGGGCTGATCGTGATGCCTTCACCGGCTTCTTGCTCATCCGCGTAAACCGGTACGAGGTCCATGCCCATCGGTGACTTGCCGGGTTTGTCACTCCGGAAGTTGGGATCCATCGGCGCCACCCAGTAGAGAATCTGCCGCTCCTGAGGCTCCGGTCCAGAGGTTTCGGCGGGCCCGCGGGAGCCATCCCCCATGTATCGGCCTGCAAGCAGGCCGGCCGCGAGGGCCACCGCAACCAGTGTCGCAATTCGCATGTTCCTGTTCATCGTTCCTCCCCCGCCAGGTACCGCAGCCGCGCCAGGGTTTTACGCATATCGGCCTGCAGCCGCGCATAATCCAGTTCCAGTTCATACTCGGTGATGCGCGCGCGCATCAGCGTGGTCAGGTCTTCGACCGCGGCCTGGTAGGCCTCGAATGTGGCATCGGCATTGAACTCCGCCTCTGGCAGCAGGACCCGTTCGAACAACTCGATGCGTTCGCGCTCGCGACGCAGGACCGCCGCCTGCGTCTCCACTTCGCTCCTCATCTGTCGGTACACGTCGTCGCGCTGAAAAGCCGCCGCCGAGGATTCGGCCACGCTGGCGGCCAGCAGGCGATCCTGGCGCTTGCCGGTAAAGAGTGGGACATCCATCATCACCATCATCGACAGCAGGTCGGGACGGCTGCTGCCATCGGGGTTCCGCCCGCCCCGACCGCCGTAGGTGAGGTCGACCGAGAATCCTGGCTTGAATTTCTCACGAGCCAGTTCGACGCCGGTCTCGGCGGCATCGACATTCTGCTGGAGGGCCTGCAGGCGCGGATGGCCGGGGAGCGCGGAAAGGATCTCGGTGGCGCTCCATGCCGGCATGGTGTTCGGCCAGGCGGAATCGAGTTCACGGTAGGCCGCCTCACCGATCCACGCCGCCAGCGCCGCACGGGCCTGATCTTCCTGTTGGGATATTCGCGTACCGCGGTCCTGCACCCGGGCCAGTTCGACCGAAGCGCGCAGCACGTCCTGCTGCTGGACGCGCCCGGTGGCATAGTAGTCATGGGTGATATCGGCCAGATCGGTGAACACGGTGATGGCTTCGTTATTGATCTCGGCGAGCCGCACCTGCTTGAGCACCTCCAGGTAGTGCTCGCGCACGGACCGCAGAATCTGCAATCGCGTGTCCCGCCTCATAGCGCCGAGCCCTTCGGAGCGTTTGCTGAACTGCTCCGCGCGCAGGGCCCTCGTCCGCCCGCGTGGAAACTGCTGCACCACGCCCAGCAGCACCTGGGTCATGGCTTCCTGGCCGAGATTGAAGGTGTCGGTTGGCAGGCCGCCAACGCCCATTTTCAGCATGGGATCGGGCAACTGGCCAGCCGCCACCGCCTGTTCCTCGAGCGCTTCGCGCCGGGCTTCCACCATCAGCAGCGACGGGTCGTTTTGCAATGCGATGTGCTCTGCATCGCCGAGACTGAGCGAAATGGCATGCACCTCCGGGGTACAACATGCCACGGCAAACGCCATCAACAACCCGACGCGCCGGTTTGAAATAAGACCGTGATGCCTCTGCATTGTCCTGTTCTCCGTGTGACCAGCACATGCCTGTCTGGGCATGGGCTCGGTAATTGCGTGTGAAAACGCCGGGCACAGGGGCGCCCGGGCTACAGACGGGTCAGGTCAGGAGATTGGGGGTCGCAGCAGCGGTGCGGAATGGCTGGGGCTGAGCGCTCCGGCCATGCGATCGGGGGTGTGAGAATCGTGGCTCAGGCGTGCGAATGGCACGGCGGACTGGAAGCTGAAAACGCTGGAAAAACACGAACCGCACTGGATGGCGTGGCGGCATTCGTTGGCGTCCGCAGCTTCATCGCCTTCGCAGCAATCGTGTTCGACGTCGACACCGTGCTCCAGGTGCATCGCCATGGTTTGGCCGGATTCCATATCGCAGTGCCCGGCCTGCAGGGGCTGGGCGTAGCAAACGATAGCGATGATGAGCAGCAGTACTCTCATTGCAAATCCGGGTTGCTTCCAATCACATGAGAACGCAAAAACGACCACAGGTTCCGTCACATGACGCCGGAACCAGCCATTTTTCCGCGGGCTTGCCGTTCGCCTGAATTCGAGGAGAACCGCGCACCCACCCGCGGCAAGTATGCCGTGCCGGGCACGTTTGGTCAATAACTCGCTTCATATCATTATATTAGCATTTATTGCTAAAGCTTATTATGACTTAGCGTCGGCGCCGACACCCTGGCTCGATCATGGCGCGGAATCTCTTTGTGCTCCCGCCCTGCCCCTCATGATGAGCCGTCGGAAGCCCTGTGCTCAGGCCTCCAGTGCGTCGAGCAACGCCATCAATCGCGCCTGGGGGAACGGCTTCTCGAGGTAGTCATGCGCGCCCATGCGAATCAGGTCGACGGCATCCTGCACGTGCTCGCCGTGTCCCAAGAAAATGACCGGCACCTCCTTGCCCTGCCCCAACTCCAGGACCCGCTGTGCCGAAAGGTCCGGCAGCTCGGACTCGCTGATCAGCGCCGTTGGCGGCTGCGTTTCCAGTTCACCGCCCAATTCGGCGCCCAATTCGAAGGCGCGCACGGCCCACCCCCTACCCTTGAGCAACAGGGACAGGGCGGCGCGCACCGCGGAGTCGGGTTCGACCAAAATGACGGATTTGAGCGGTTGTGCCATACGCGGCGAGGGGCCCCGGTTATGGCTGGAATGCTATCCCTTGCCTCCACTGCCGTCATCCGGAAAACTACGTAATGTCAGGCACTCAGTCGGACGCCTCGGCCAGGCTCACCATGTGCACCAGCGCGGCGACCGAATCCGCCTGCATTTTCTCCATGACCCGCGAACGGTGGATTTCAACCGTGCGGGGGCTGATGCCCAGATCGCGCGCAATCTGCTTGTTGGACAGGCCGCCGACGATGCGCGACATGACCTCACTCTCGCGCGGGGTCAGGCGCTCGAGCCGCGCGCGCAAACGCGCAACCTCGCCCAGCTCGCGGCGCAATTCGCGGAATTCCCTGACGGCAACGGTGATCTTGCTCACCAACTCGCCCTCCTCGAAGGGCTTGGTCAGGAAATCGCGGGCGCCGTGGTGCATGGCAGACACCGCCAGCGGGATATCACCGTGCCCGGTGATGAAGATGACCGGTGCGCGGCTGCCCCGGTCGATGAGCTGGCGATGAAGTTCCATGCCATCCGTGCCCGGCATGCGGATGTCCAGCAGGAAGACATCCACCTCGGGCGGATCGTCGAGGGCCAGGTAGGCATCCGCGGACTCGAACTGCACCGACTTGAATCCCGAAGCGAACAACAGCAATCGGAGCGACTCGCGGACCGCTTCGTCGTCGTCAATGATGCATACCCATCCGTTGTGCCGCATGCGGCTCCCAAACCCTCAGCCGATCATTTCCAGGGGCAGGCTCAATTGGAACTCCGCTCCGCCGCCCGGGGCCGGCGCATAGCGTAACTGCCCGCCATGGGCCACCGCAATGTTGCGGCAGATGGCCAGGCCGAGACCCACCCCGCGTGGCTTGGTGGTGAAGAAGGAATCGAACAAGCGGTCGCGGAGCGCCTCCGGAACGCCCGGGCCGTTGTCGGAAACGGTCAGGCAAAGCATGTCATCGCGACGGGCGGTGCTGACCCGTATGACAGGCTCGGCCACGCCGTTGTCCACCAGTGCGTCGATGCTGTTCTTGATGAGGTTCACCAACACCTGCTGAATCTGGATATCGTCCACCACCACCTCGGCCAGCTGGTCGTCGATGTCCACATCCACCCGCACGCCGCCCAGGGCCAGTTCATGCTCCATCAGGCGCAGGATATTGCTGAGCAGCGCATTGATATCCTGCGGGCTCTTGGTCACTTCTCCGCGCCGGGTCAGGTCGCGGAGACGGGCTATGACATCCGCCGCACGCCGCGCCTGTTCCGCGATTCTCTGGCAAATCTCCTCGACACTGGCCCCGGCTTCCACCGCATCACCGCGCAGCAGGTTGACGCCGGCATCGGCGAACGCGGCGATTGCCGTCAACGGCTGATTGATTTCATGCGCGATTCCGGCGGTGAGTTCACCGAGAACCACCAGTCGGTCGGCATGGGTAAGTTGCTGCTCGAGGTCCCGCACCGTGTCTTGCGCAGCCTTTTCCTGCGTCAGGTCACGTATGATTCCGACGAAGCTGGCCATGCCCTGGCCCGCTATCTCGCCGACCGACAGATGAATTGGGAAGCGCGCACCATCAGCGTGCCTGGCGGTGACCTCGCGGCCGCGCCCAATGATGCGGGCCGGCCCGCCCGACAGGTAGCTTCGCAGGTAACCGTCGTGCAGCCCACGGTCGGGCTCCGGCATCAGCACTTGGATATTCTGCCCGAGGACTTCGCTCGCCACGTACCCGAACATCCGCTCCGCAGCGGAATTGAAACGCAAAATTCGGCCCTGTTTGTCGGCGATCACGATGGCATCGACGGCCGCCTCCAACAATGCGTCCAGGGGCTCGCTGGCTTCTCGCTCGGTCACGGTATCAACTCGCGTCTTGCACCCAGCGCCCCAGTCTAAGCCACACCCGCAATTTTCGGTACTGGCCCACCGGTTGCCGGGAGGCGGACACCAGCAACCGCCGGGTTCCCATTCGCCCGCGGCAACGCACCACGCAGTACGCACCGCTGGTCCAGCCGCCGGCATCGAGCTTCGCGGTCAGGTCGTCCAGCCGGCACCGGCCGTCGGGATAGACGACCAGGCGCCCGTCAGCGCCGTTACGGTATCCGGCCAGCTGCACGGCACACAGCATGGCCCACGCGATCCCCAGTAAAAGTTTTGCCGCGCCCGCGGCCGGACTGACCAGGACGGCGCCCCCTGCCAGAGCCAACACGACCCTGCGCGCCCACTTCAGGCGCGGGTCCGGCCCGGTGACGAGCGTCAGGGGGGTGTCGTGTTCACTCGCGAATGGCATTCGCCAGGGCATCGAAGGCGGGTGTCGGCGGCCGGTCGTTTTTCACGAGCCAGTCCCACAGACGGTCGTCTTCCTCCTTCAGAAAGTCCTCCAATTGCGGCCAGTCGCCCTGCATGAGGGCCTCTTCCTGCGCCGCCATGAACGCCTCGAGCAGTACGTCGAGCTCCTTCATGCCCCTTCGGCACAGCCAGCGCAGCCGCCGCATCCGGCTCGGCCCGTCCATGCCGTTGACCGGGCTAGCGCCGCGCACGCTTCAGCAGCATCTTTTTCGTCTCAGCGATGGCCAGCGCCGGGTTCAGGCCCTTGGGGCAGGTTGCGGTGCAGTTGAGAATCGTGTGGCAGCGAAACAGTTTGAAAGCGTCGTCCAGCTCATCGAGACGCGTATCGGTGTCGCCATCCCGGCTATCGGCCAGCCAGCGGTATGCCTGCAGCAGGATGGCAGGGCCCAGGTAGCGATCACCGTTCCACCAGTAACTGGGGCAGGACGTGGAGCAGCATGCGCACAGGATGCACTCGTACAGCCCGTCCAATTTTTCGCGCTCCTCGCGTGACTGCAGCTGTTCCGCACCGGAAGTGTCGGGCAGCACGCCGGGCCGAAGCCAGGGGCGGATGGCGGCATACTGCTCGTAGAACTGCGTCATGTCGGGCACGAGGTCTTTCACCACCGGCAGGTGCGGGAGCGGGTAAATGATGATGTCACCCTTCAGGTCCCGGATCGGGGTGGTGCAGGCCAGGGTGTTGGTGCCCTGGATATTCATGGAGCATGAGCCGCAAATACCTTCGCGGCAAGACCGGCGAAAAGTCAGGCTCGGATCGATCTCATTCTTGATGGTGTTGATGGCATCGAGCACCATCGGCCCGCAGGCATCGATATCCACCTCGAAGGTGTCCATGCGGGGATTCCCGCCAAGATCGGGGTCCCAACGGTAAATCCGGAAGGTCCTGACCTCCCCGGACCCTTCCGGCGCGGTGAAGCGCTTGCCCTCGCGCAGCCTGGAATTTTTCGGCAAACGGATTTGCAGCATTTCCCGTTACTCTCTCTCGGTCAGTACACGCGGGCCTTGGGCGGCACCACTTCGACGTCGTCGCTCAGCGTGAACATATGCACCGGGCGGTAATCGATCCGCACCCTGCCCTCGTCATCCAGCCATTGGAGCGAGTGTTTCATCCAGTGCGCGTCGTCCCGGTCGGGATAGTCCTCGTGCGCGTGGGCGCCCCGGCTTTCCTTGCGGTTCTCCGCGGCCACCATGGTGGTGACGGCGCAACCGAGCAGGTTGCGCAACTCCAGCGCCTCCGCCAGGTCGGAGTTCCACACCAGCGAGCGGTCCCTGATGCCGACGTCGGCGAATGACCGGTCCACGGCTTCCATCAGTCGCACACCCTCGGCCAGGGTCTCGTTGTTTCTGAAGACCGCCGCATTGCTCTGCATGACGGATTGCATCTCGTTGCGGATCGCCGCCGTGGAGCGCTCACCGCCCGCGTGTCGCAGGGCGTCGAATCCGTCCAGGGCCTTGTCGAGCGCGGCCCGGGGCGGCTCCGGATGGGGCGTGCCGGGCTCGATGACCTGCGCGCATCGCTGGGCCACGGCCCGGCCGAACACGATCAGGTCGAGCAGGGAATTGGACCCCAGCCGGTTGGCGCCATGCACCGACACGCATGCCGCTTCCCCGATGGAAAACAGCCCGGGCACGACTGAGTCCGGGTCGCCGTCCTTGAGCGTCACCACCTCGCCGTGGTAATTGGTCGGGATGCCGCCCATGTTGTAGTGCACCGTGGGCAACACCGGGATGGGTTCTCGGGTGACATCGACGCCCGCGAAAATCTTCGCGGTCTCGGCGATGCCCGGCAGGCGTTCCTCGATCACCTCGGGGCCGAGGTGCTGCAGGTTGAGGTAGAGGTGATCCCTGTTGGGCCCTACACCCCGCCCCTCCCGAATCTCGATGGTCATCGACCGGCTGACCACGTCGCGTGAAGCAAGATCCTTGGCGTTGGGCGCATACCGCTCCATGAAGCGCTCGCCTTCGGAGTTGGTGAGATAGCCGCCTTCACCGCGCACGCCCTCGGTGATCAGTACACCCGCGCCGTACACCCCGGTCGGGTGGAACTGGACGAATTCCATGTCCTGCATGGGCAGGCCGGCGCGCAGGACCATGCCGTTGCCGTCACCCGTGCAGGTGTGGGCCGAGGTGGCCGAGAAATAACAGCGTCCGAATCCCCCGGTCGCCAGGATGACCGCGTGGGATCGAAACAGGTGCAGCGTGCCATCCGCCAGGTCCCAGGCCAGCACGCCGCGGCAGCTTCCGCCCTCGTCCATGAGCAGGTCGATGGCGAAGTACTCGATGAAAAAGCGCGCATCGTGCTTGAGCGACTGCTGATAAAGCGTGTGCAGGATGGCATGCCCGGTACGGTCCGCCGCCGCGCAGGTCCGTTGGGCGATGCCTTCGCCAAAGTGGGTCGTCATGCCCCCGAACGGACGCTGGTAGATCTTGCCCTCCTCGGTGCGGGAGAACGGCACGCCGTAATGCTCCAGCTCGATCACCGCGGGAATCGCCTCCCGGCACATGTATTCGATCGCGTCCTGGTCGCCCAGCCAGTCCGACCCCTTGATGGTGTCGTACATATGCCACCGCCAGTCGTCCTCA
>JABAOH010009480.1_pt2 | contig 21361 bp, 17 predicted proteins | sample 7062181 | NCBI WGS metagenome assembly JABAOH01 (sample SAMN14538630, study PRJNA623070) | marine sediment metagenome | biome: marine biome [ENVO:00000428]; feature: marine pelagic biome [ENVO:01000023]; material: deep marine sediment [ENVO:00002113]; isolation source: pool of 5 deep marine... | reverse complement strand
GCGGAGCTCTTCTAAGGATTGGTCTATTTCTTCATCTGTTACAGAAACCTTCTTGTTCTTGACCTTGATTTTTTTATATTCAGGAAGGTTAAACTCCGGCCACACTTCAAATTGTGCTTTTAGATGAAGAGGCTGGCCTTCCCGGAAATGAAGGTCATTAACCACAGGCATTCCTACGGGATTGATGTTTTGAATCTTGAGTTCCTCGCTCAAGGCCTTGGGAACAAGAGAATTAATAAGCGATTCTTTTATTTCAGGATAGAACCTTTGTTTAATGATATCTCTGGGAACTTTCCCGGGCCTGAAGCCTGGAATTTTTGCTCTTGACGAAAACTGGGTCACAATCCTATCAAATTCGTTGGAGACTTCATCAGCTTCAATATCAAGCTCAATTTCTCTTTTGCATTCGCTCAGGATTTTTATGTTGCTTTTCATTTGCTCTTTAGTCGGTTAAAAATCTTTCTTGTTGAACATAGCGGTAATGGGCAGAGCGGGACTCGAACCCGCACTCCTTTATCAGGAACTAGGTCCTAAGCCTAGCGCGTATGCCAATTTCGCCACCTGCCCTTAAGTTTTTGCCGGATTATTAATAAAGGTATTAAAAATGATAGCTTATAGTGCGAATCTATTTGTTTTAGAGAAATAAGATTTATCTTTAAATATGAAGGACTAGTCAGATATATTTTTATATCATATCGACATGCCTTTTGTCAATTATCTGGACGAGTTCATTATCTCAAGGCTCTAAGTATTCTTGGGGTCAGGCCTTGTCATTCAGAAAAGATATTTTGCTGCACTTTTGCCCATATAGCATTCCCTATGATAAGGCCTGACCCCAAGTCTTGTCATTCGGAAAAGATATTTTCCTCCAATCTTGGACTTATGGCATTCCGATGGATAAGACCTGATCCCAAGTTGGATTACAGTGCTACAGTTTTTGGGATGCCTGTTGCTATCTAATATGTTGCTTTAGCTTTTGGGCTAACCCAGGATTTATGGCTATTAATTTATTATACATTTCTTTAGCGCTGTAATTGTCGTGAAGATTCAAGTAGCAGATGGCCAGATTATAGATTGCATTACCGTTACTGTAGTCAGGTCGAAGTTCTATGGTTTTCTTTAGAGGTTCGAGAGCCGCATCAAATTTTTTGAGTTGCATATAGCAAATGCCGATATAAAACCAGCCGTCAGCTTTATCAGGAGCTAATTCTACAAACTTTTTAAATGCTGCTATAGATTTATTGTATTTTTTTTGAACGTAATGGATGTACCCAATATTAGAATAAGAATATTCGTCGGCAGGATTTATAGCTAAAACTTCGTTGAAAGTCTTTATGGCTTCGTCATATTTTTTGTGCTTCTGGTACATCAGGCCAAGGTTGTAAATATCTGCTGTGCTATCGGGTTTCAATTCGATTATACTTCTTGCAGCTTCAATGGCCTTTTCGTGATTACCGGCCTTATCGTACATAAATAGAATGGTTTTATAATATTTATCTGCTTCTTCAGGGCTTATTTGGGCGAGAAGTTTATAGGTTTGCTCTGCTTTTTCATATTGGCTTGCTTGTTCGTATGCCTGGGCTAAATAATAATTTGTCTTTATATCCTGAGGCTTCTCTTTTGCGGCTTCATTGAAGGCCGTGATGGCTTCTTCAAATTGTTTAAGTTCTATTCTGCATAAGCCAAGGCGATAATATCCTTCCCAGGGATCTTCAGGTTTTAGGTTTAGATAATTTTCATAGGCTTCAACAGCCTTGGCAATTTCTTTAAGCTCTTTATAAGCATTTCCCGTATAAAAATGAGCATCTTTACGGTCGGGATTGAGTTCGACCGCCTTTTGCAGCGGTGCGATAGCATCACGATATTTCCCCAGCCTAAGAAAAACAACTCCTAATTGATAGTGAGCATCATCCATGTTGTTATCTAATTCAGTGACTTTCTGGTAAGTTGATGCTGCCTTTTGATAATTCCTTTGCCTATTGTAGACAGATGCTAAAAGAGAGAAAGCTTCAATATTCATGGGATTTAACTCAACAACTTTTTCCAGATAAACTTGAGCTCTCCCCGTCTCATCGAGCAAGGAAGCTACTTTTCCGGCAAGAAAGGCACCTTCAAAGGTTGCTAGGTAATCCTCATGTTGATAATCTTTGAATTTTACTACACTCTTTTTCTGCAGCGTTTTCATCAAATTAGAAGGGAGGATAAATTTCAACCTCCTTTCAAGGAAAACGACCATGCCCAGGACTTTCCCGTTTACATCCATCAGTGGCGCTCCGTTAAAACTTTGGGGGACAGAAAGAGAAGTCTCTACAAACCTTTTTGTAGGCTCAACCTCAAGAATCGTCCTAACAGTTCCTTCTGAGGCTCCTATCTCTCCGGATTCATCACCTCCAAGCGCATAAACTTTTTTTCCCATCTCCAGCTCGTCTGAATTCCCCAAACTGAGAGCAGGAGTTTTGCCCTTGATCTTTAATAGAGCGAGATTCAAATTTTTATCAACTGCCAAAATTCCTTCAATTTTTACTTTCTTCCCTTTAAAATTCTTTCCTTGCAAAGATTTAGCTTGACTGACCAGTAAATAACTAGTTGCCATAACTCCCTGCTCTATTACGAATCCTGAACCTTCTGCGACGGTTTCCTTTTCATCCCCGAGGACTGTTAGATATACTACTCCTGTTTGATTTTTGTCTAGTATTTCTTGGGTTTGTTCGGTTTGAGAAAAGATAAGAGCAGACGGAAAAAAGATTAAAGTAAATAAAACTAGCCATCTTATTTTATTTCCCCTCACTATGACCTCCTTATTGAAATCATGAGCTTTTTATATGAAAGCAAAAAGTAAGAGATAAATTTACACATTGAGGAATATTCTGTCAAATCTTATCTGTAGAATTGACAAAATTTTAGCACTCGAGTAGCCTGAAAAGGTGAAATAAATGATGAACATGATCCAAAGAAAACATTTTGTCACCCAGCCCTGTTTCATCTTTCCTGCTTTTATAACTATTATGATATGAAAAAGAAAAGCAAAATTATTCTCGTCTATTTATTGACCATCTGCAGTATTATCGTTTGGTTAGGAATCATTTTTTTGGCCCCTTATTTAAAAAGCCAAGCTTCTGGTTTGCAGGCATTTTGCTATGGCATTTTCTCCCCTCTTTGTCATCAAAATCCAACGCGATCTTTTATCTTCTTGGGTTATCCTCTTGGCGTATGTGCTCGTTGTCTTGGAATCTATTTTGGATTCTTTGTGGGAACGGGACTCTATCCATTCTTGAAAAAGTTCTCTAATCTTAGTTTACCCAAAGCTCGAATTTTTATCTTGATGTCACTTCCCATTGTAATTGATACCGCCGGAAATTTCCTCCGCATATGGATGACTTCCAACTGGCCACGCTTTGCAACAGGATTTATTTGGGGGAGTATCCTTCCTTTTTATTTTATAATTGGCTTAACAGATTATTTCGTCAGAGAAAAACGACTGGAAGGTTTTACACCTGAAAATATCTCTTGAAAATAAAATATGAATCAAAATAGAATAGGAAGAACAGACTGAGAAGGAGGAAGGATGGATAATCAAAAATCAGCAATGTTTTCCGCAGCTTTGATAGGTGGTGCTATAACAGGCGTTCTCTCTGGCGTCCCGTTTGTCAGTTGCCTTTGTTGCCTCTGGATCATTGGAGGAGGTATGCTCGCTGCCTATCTCCTTGCAAAAAATTCACCTGTTGTCTTAAGTGCCGGAGATGGAGCTATTGTTGGTGTTTTTACAGGAATTGTGGCAGCTGTGGTTAGAGCACTTGTCAACATCCCTTTTCGCTCTTTTAATATAGAATTTCTTAGGCAAATAGCTGAAGGGATTGCCGAGTATGGAGGAGAAATGCCTCCTGGATTTGAGAGCTTTCTAGAAGGAGGAGCTGCTCAAGTATCCGTTCCAGCCTTTTTTGCCGGACTTTTGGTCTCGGCTATCTTCCTATCTGCTCTAGGTGCGTTAGGCGGGATCATCGGAGTCTCTCTTTTCGGGAAAAAAGTCTCACCAGGTAAAACTGAAGGAGTCATTGATGTTCCTAAAGACACAGGTGATAGTCAATCCTGAATCTGATCAGGGCAAGACAAGAAAGCGCTGGAAGCATATCAAGCAAGGGCTGAAGAGCTTTCTAAAGGAATTCAAATACGAATTCACAGAAAAACCATTACAAGCAACTGAAATATCAAGAGTGGCCATTAAAGAAGGCACAGAACTGATTGTTGGAGTTGGAGGCGATGGCACCATGAATGAAATCGCCAATGGATTTTATGAAAATCAAAAAATCATAAATCCAGTAGCATCTCTGGGGATCGTGCCTTCTGGGAGCGGCTGTGATTTTACTAAGAGTCTGAATATTCCTCGTGGATTTAGGAACGCTTTGAGAGTTATAACTCAAGCTCCCTCCTCCTTGATAGATGTGGGAAGAGCGAAGTTTAAAAGCCACTCAGGAAAAGAGGAAGAAAGATTTTTTGTTAATGTTGCTGATTTTGGGATAGGTGGCGAGGTTGTCAAAAAAGTTAACGAGAGCAGAATGAAACGAAAAGCATCTTCTTACCTGAGATGTCTAGTCTCTACTTTCATCGCTTACAAGAACAAAAAGCTAAAGATTAAGATAGATGATAAGGAGCTGCCTCTCGATGAATATATGATCGGAGCAATTTCAAACGGAAGGATTTTTGGCAAAGGGATGAAAATAGCTCCGAATGCTGAGTTGGATGATGGATTTTTTGATATTGTTCTGGTGAAAGGAATGAAGATGTTAGAATTCTTCAGGAATGCCTGGAAAATCTATACAGGAACTCACCTGTCTCATCCTAAGATATCGCTGATTCGCGGAAAAAAAATTGAGGCTTTTGCTGCAGATGATAAGAGTGATGTCCTTATAGAGATTGACGGAGAGCAAGTAGGTATATTGCCGGCAACGTTTGAAATTATTCCGCGAAATTTCTTAGTCAAAGGCTATCTATAAAAAAAGTAGCCTATCCCCTTTTTTATTCTTTATTGTAGGGGCTTGATTTATCAAGCCCACCTTTTGATTTTTATAAGAGCTTAATTTGTATTGGGTAGGGGCTTGATTCATTTTGTTTATGGGTTTGATTCATCAAACCCGAATTTTGGAATAGATAAATAGCTGTATTTTATAAATCAAATCCAAAAAACAAGGAAAAATATAGCTATGCCCTTTTTCGCTAAAAAGTAGCCTATCCCCTTTATCTATCAGATTTATCCGACGTTTTATTTGAAGAATAAAGATAATGACAGTTAGTAAAAACTACTCTTCCTGAAGAATCTTGATATTCATAAACTTTTGTTCTTGTTCTTATAAGTGATTTTGGGTACGAAGCCATTACTTTTTCAATATAATTTCTCGTCTCTGGATAAGGAGGAATTCCCCCGTACTTTTTCACCGCTGTTTGACCTGCGTTATAAGCTGCCAGGACAAACCTAGTTCTTCTGTTAAATAGGTTAATTAAATCCCTGAGGTATCTTACTCCGCCTTCGATATTATCTTGAGGTTCAAACGGATTTCCTACGCCATATATTTTTGCCGTCTCAGGCATTAATTGCATAAGCCCCAAAGCTCCTTTGGAAGAGACACAGTAAGGATCATAATCTGACTCGGCGCGAATTATGGAATGAATTAGAGAGACTTCCAAATTGTATTTTTCAGCAACCGCCTTGATGATTTTATCAAACTTTTTATTTTGTCTAGGCTCAAGCTTAGCATCTGCTTCTAAAGGAAACAAACTTATAAGCAGCAGAATTCCTAGGGAGGAAAAAATCTTCGATTTAAAGGATTTTGGCTGTTTCATAATTCTTTTTCTATCGGCATGAAGATTTATGATGTCAAAATCCTAAAATTATTTCAATACTCTTTTAAGGTGATTTTTCATCATCTATCTAATCATCTTTTCCAGGATGGAATAACTCTTTTTTAAAGCCTGATCCAATTTCTTGGGCTTTGCACCTCCTGCCTGAGCAAAGTCAGGGCGGCCTCCCCCTCCACCGCCTATAATAGACGCAATCTCTTTGATTAATTCATTGGCCTTAACTCGCTTGATTAAATCCTTGGTCACCGCGATTACTAGAAAAACCTTTTGCCCTGTTTCGGTTCCTAAGATAACAATTCCTGAGCCGATCTTCTGCTTAAGAGAATCAGCCAGCCCTCTCAGCTCTGAAGTATTCAATCCTTCCGCCCTTCGAGCAAGAACAGATATTCCTTTCACTTTTCTGATCTCTTTGACTTTTACTTCCGCTTTATCTCGCACTTTTATTTTCTCTTCGCCTTTTATTTTCAGGTCTTCTAGTTCTATCTTTCCGTATTTTAGATGAGCAAATTTTTGTCGAAGCTGCTTGTTTTCCTTCTCTTTCTCCCTTATAGAGTCCCTTAATTTGCCAATCTGGGTAAGCACCTCTTTTTTGGGGGAGTTTAAGGCTTTCTGGACTTCGTCCACAAGCTCTTCAGTCTCCTGGACGTGCTTCAAGGCTTCTTCTCCGGTCAAGGCCTCGATTCTTCTCATACCAGCAGCAACACTGGATTCTGAGATAATCTTGAACAGGCCTAATTGAGCTGTTGAGTGGACATGGACTCCACCGCAGAGTTCTTTGCTGAAATCGTTAATAGTGACCATTCTCACCCGTTCACCGTATTTTTCTTCAAAAATGGCCACCGCTCCCTCTTTTAGTCCTTGTTCTATGGTCGTTATCTTGGTTTTAACTTCAATGTTTTCTCTTATTTTTTCATTGACGAGCAGCTCAATTTGTTTCAATTCAGAACTGCTTAAAGGAGCAAAATGTGTAAAATCGAACCTGAATCGTGAGTCGGAAACGAGTGATCCCGTCTGTTTCACGTGATCACCCAAGACATGTCTTAAAGAAGCATGGAGAAGATGGGTGGCGGTATGATTGCTACTTATGGCCTTGCGCCGCGAAACATCTATGGCTGCTTCCACGCTATCATTTACCTTTATTTTCCCTGAAATAACTTTTACTTTATGGGCTATGAGTTCGGGAATCGGGCTGTATGTATCCTCTACTACTGCTGAAAAATGAGGATTCTTTAAAATTCCTGAATCGCCAATTTGTCCGCCAGCTTCTGCATAAAAGGGTGTCTGATTAAGAAAGATCTCTCCTTTTTCTCCTTCGTTAAGCTTTTGGACTTTATCACCTTTTTTTATAAGAGCAATGGCCTTAGCCTCGGGAACTTTCTCCTTTTCATATCCAACATAGCGAGGGCTCAGGTCTTTTAGCTCTTCGTATGTTTTCATTCCCTTCTGTTGAGCTTCACCTTTCCACGCTAGGCGTGCCCGCTGGCGCTGCTCGTCTAATTCCTTGTAAAAGCTCTTTTCTTCAACAGCCATACTTTTCTCTTCTGCTAATTCTTTAGAGAGATCCAGAGGAAAACCAAAAGTGTCATAAAGTTTAAAGACTTTTGATCCGGGAAGCATCGTTTTTCCCTCTTTCTTAGCCTCTTCTATGTATTGGTTGAAGGTGCGGAGTCCAGAGGAAAGGGTCAAAGAGAAACGACTTTCTTCAGACTGGCATACTTTTGAGATATAATTTGCAGAAGTAAGGAGCTCAGGGTATGAATCTTTCATGATATCACTCACAATCCCCACAAGCTTATAGAGGAAAGGTTCTTGTATTCCTATTAAATTCCCGTGGCGAAAGGCTCTACGAATTAATCTCCGTAGTACGTATCCTCGACCCTCGTTGGAGGGCATTATGCCGTCTGCGACTAAAAATGTTAATGCTCTTATATGATCAGCTATTATTCTTACATATATATCTTCTTCATCATGAGAAGGATATTCTCTTTGAGATAGATTGGAAATTGCTTCGATGAGAGGAAGGAAGAGGTCTGTGTCAAAATTATCTTTTTTTCCGACAAGAGCGGTTGCTACTCTTTCAAGCCCCATCCCTGTGTCTATTGAAGGAGAGGGCAAAGGATGTAGCTTTCCTTTTTCATCCTGATCGTACTGCATAAAAACTAAATTCCAAAGCTCTAAAAAGCGATCGCTCCCCTTCTCTATCAAGCTCGAAGGCTCCCCCTTTTCGACTTCAGTACCTAGGTCATAATGAATTTCTGAACAAGGACCGCAGGGTCCTGTATCTCCCATGGCCCAATAATTATCTTTCTTCCCGAAGCGAAAAATCCTGTCAGAAGTAAGTCCTATGTTCTGCTTCCAAACCTTGAATGCCTCCTCATCCTTTTCATATACCGAAACATAGACATCATCCTTGTTTAGCTTGAAAACTTCTGTGATGAGTTCCCAAGCAAATTCAATAGCTTCTTCTTTGAAATAATCGCCAAAAGAAAAATTTCCCAACATCTCGAAAAAGGTATGGTGCTTATTTGTTTTTCCTACCTGCTCTAAGTCATTATGTTTTCCGCTTACGCGCAAGCACTTTTGAACAGAAGCCGCTCTCTTGTAACTTCTTCTCTCGAGGCCCAGGAATATATTTTTAAATTGGTTCATTCCGGCATTGGTAAACAGAATAGTGGGATCATCCTTAGGAAGGAGGGAGGAACTCTTGATTATTTTGTGTTTTTTTTTAGCGAAGAAATCTAGAAAGGTTTCTCTTATAAGCTGGGCCTTCATTTAAAGTTTTATTCGTCTGGTTCAAGTTTTGTCATCTCTTTTTCCATTTCTTCAAGCGCAACACCTCCTGAAGATTGAACACCAGCAGCTCTCAGTTTAAAGTCATTAGGACTTGATGAATACTGCAATCCCAGATCAAAAGTGATAAGGCCGTCCTTGTAGAGTTGATATATAGATTGATCGAATGTCTGCATGCCATACTGAGAAACTCCGGCTGCAATAGCCTCTCTTATTTGACCTATCTTTTCCTTTCTTGTGATACACTCTTGAATAAAAGGAGTATTTATCAATACCTCTACGGCTGGCACTCTCCCTTTGCCATCTGCTCGAGGAATAAGTCTCATGGAAATTACTGCTTTCAAGATACTTGCGAGCTGAAATCTAACTTGCTTCTGGCTGTAAGGAGGGAAAATTGAGACAATCCGGTTTAGCGTTTCAGGTGCGTCTAAGGTGTGGAGAGTGCTTAAAACCAGATGCCCTGTTTCAGCGGCAATAAGAGCTGTTTCTATTGTATCTAGGTCTCTCATTTCTCCAACAAGAATTACATTAGGGTCTTCTCTTAAGGCAGCCCGGAGCCCCCTGGAAAAGCTGGTTACATCTGCTCCGACTTCTCTCTGGCTGATTGTGCATTTTTTATCCCTATGCAGATATTCTATCGGATCTTCTATGGTAATGATATTTTCTGTTCGGTGTGTGTTGATGTGGTCAATCATTGCCGCCAGCGTAGTTGTTTTTCCGCTTCCAGTAGTTCCAGTTGCAATAACCAGACCCCTCTGTTCCATAGAGATGTCCTCCAAGGCGGCAGGCAATAACAGGTCTCTAATTGATCTGGATTCTAGAGGAATAATTCTCACAGCGATAGCTAAAGTTCCTCTCTGGCGGAAAATACTTCCCCTGAATCTGCCAAATCCAGGAAAGCTATAAGCCAAATCTATGTCCAGATTTTGTTCCAACATGGCCTTCTGAGAGCCTGTCATGATTTGTTCAGTAAGATCCTTGGTGTGAATTGGCGTTAATCTCGGGAATTCGGTTAGAGGTTTGAGAGCGCCGTTGATGCGAAGAATGGGATGATTTCCTGGTTTTAGGTGGAGGTCAGAAGCATCGCTTTCGATTGCTATTTTTAGCAGCTCATCTATTTTCATTTTCCATGCTCCTTATATATTTAATTTGGCTTATACATATGTCAGCCAATGATATTTATCTTCCCTCTCTCCATTAACATAAGCGAAAAATTCATCCTGGAGACGTTTGACAACTTGGCCTCTTTTTCCGCTTCCGATGGTTATTTTATCCACAGATCGAATGGGCGTTATTTCAGCTGCTGACCCGGTGAAAAAAACTTCTTCTGCGATATAGAGCATTTCTCGCGGAATTGTTTCCTCAACGAGCGTAATGCCCAAGTCCTTGGCCAGGCAGATTACCGTATCTCTTGTGATGCCAGGTAAAATGGAAGAAGATAGAGGCGGAGTGTGAAGTTCCCCGTTAATCACGATAAATATATTCTCTCCGCTGCCCTCAGAAATGTGCCCTCTCACGTTGAGTGCAATCCCTTCTACATAACCCTCTAGCAGAGCCTCCATTTTTATGAGCTGAGAGTTCATGTAGTTTGCTCCGGATTTGGCTAAAGCTGGGAAGGTATTAGGGGCCATCCTTTGCCAAGTAGATATTTTAACGTCCACGCCATTCTCTAAAGCTTCCTCACCCAAATATTGTCCCCATTCCCAGACAAGTATAGCACAGTCAATCGGATTGGGGAATGGATCCACTCCTAAGGTTCCATATCCTCTATAGACAACTGGCCTGATATAGCAAGCTTTAAGTTTATTTGCTCTAATCGTTTCAATAACAGCTTTTTCGAATTCGTCCCGAGTGAACGGGATTTCCATGCGGTACATTTTACAAGAATTATAAAGCCTTCTTATGTGAGCGCTATTTCGAAAAATAGCCGTCCCTTTGGGAGTATCGTAGGCCCGGAATCCTTCAAAAAGTGAACTTCCATAATGAATAACATGAGAGGCGATATGAATATTAGCCTCTTTCCATGGAACTAGTTTGCCGTTCATCCAAACTATACCATTTTTTTCATTAAAAGGGCTCATGTATTACTCCTGATAAAAATTAAATTATGATATTTAATTGATATGCCTTTAGTTATAACCAGCGACTTCATCTTATCTTAACCATTGACCTAAGTCAAACTGATAATCGGGGTCAGATCTTGCTTTTTGCCTCTATCAATAATCTCATACAAACGCACAAAGCAAGACTTGGGCTCACTTATAAGAACCCACTTATATAAAAGCAAAAAACAAAACCCGACCCCATTATTATTTTCTCCAGATCCCTTCACCGCAGTGCGGGCAGTTTTTTTCTTTGTGAGGTAACGGCCGATGACAATTCCAGCATAAAGTTGTTATTCTTCTTTCTCTGGCTTTGATCCTTCTCCATATGTCTTCTATTTCTGATTCTTTTGAGGCTTTGCCTTTGAATGCAGAAAGATGCCTAATAATCTCAGAAGCCTTTTGATATCTTTCTTCAACTTTAGCTGAGAGGCATTGCATTATAACCTCACTAATTTCTTTAGGAATTTTGTTATTCATTAATCGAGGTGGCTTAATTTTTCCTTTTTGAGCTTTTTCTAGGATTTTAAAAGGATCAACATCAATGATGGGAGGTTGGCCGATAACCATTTCATAAAATATACATCCTAATGAGTAAATATCTGAGCCATAGGTTGACTTACCCAAGAATTGTTCTGGCGCCATATAAGGAGGCGAGCCAATTCTTGTCGAGGCATAAGGGACATTCTCCAGCCAAGCAGAAGTTCCGAAATCTGTGATTTTTGCCGTCCCGTCCTCGGAAATTATTGTGTTTGATGGTCTTAAATCTCTATGGACTATCTTATTCTTATGGGCGTGATCAATACCGTAAGAGATTTGGGTAATGTAATCGATTGCTTTTTCAAGGTCCAATACTTTTTCCTTATCTAAAATTCTCTCCAGCGTTTTTCCTTTTACGTATTCCATCACCATAAAAAAGATTTTATTTTCCTTCTCGGCTGCAATCATGCGGACAATGTTCGGGTGATTCAAGGCAGCTTGAAGCCTTGGTTCCTTAAGAAGCTTGAAAAGCTCTAAAGATTGCTTATGAGGAACCTTTATTGCAACTTTAATATTGAGCCAGGTATCCTTCGCCAGAAAAACTGAGCCAAAGCCCCCGCTGCCTAAGGAACGCAATATCTCGTATTTGCCTACTTTTTGACCTTGGAGAAACATCCTATAAATTCCAAAAATGAGAAATCAATACTAGACCGCAAAGAGCAGCTGTCTCTGCTCTTAATGTTTGTACGCCCAAGCTGACTGCTTCATACCCGTTGCTCAAAATAAATTCCTCTTCTTCTTCTGTCCAGCCACCTTCTGGGCCTACTAGAATAAGAACAGAAGAAGGAGGTTTCGGCATATTAAGCTCAGAGCCTGAATATTCAATTAAAATATCTCTTAAGTATTTCCCTCTATTTTCGCTTAAAAGAAGCTTTTTTTCTTCCCTTCTCTCCTCAATTAGCTTTTTGACAGGCGTTGGAGATGATATGGAAGGCAAAAATGATCTCTGACTCTGTTTGACTGCTTCCAGTGCAATCTTCTTCCATCTTTCTATTTTTTTCTGAATTTTCTCCTCAACTTTTACGATAGTTCGAGCGGTTAGAACGGGAATAATATTTGTGACAGCTAACTCTGTAGATTTCTGGATTATGAGATCCATTTTTTTTGACTTAAGAATAGCTTGGGCAAGAGTGATCTTAACCTTGGGCTTATTTTTATCCAGTGTCTGGAGGATGGATAGGCGAGTCATATCTTTTCTTATTTCTTCGACTTTTGCCAGATAGTTTGCTCCTTGTTCGTCAAAGAGCCAGACTTTCTCCTCTGGTTTTATTCTGGCCACCCTGCTCAGGTGATGATGTTCATCCCCGTAAAGAAGGAGAGTGGAGGAATGAATGTCGCTTTTTTTGATGAAGAAGCGATTTGAAGTCAAGCTTTACTCTAATGAAGCAAGCATTTCTTTTCCGTAGTAGGTAGTCTGATCATTGAGCAGGCTGGGTGTTTCGAAAACACGCGGGATTTCCCCAGCGAGGAAATCCCGCTCGGATGCAGGCTTCGCTCGGGATCAGACTTTAACATCATGTTGAGAATTGAGCTAAATTTCATCTCTGAACATCACTTCATGATAAGGTCTGACCCTAGCTCAGCCTTTCTTGCGATTTTCTCAATCACGCAGCCAGCTCTCATCATTTTAACGGAATTGGAAATCCTTCCTTTAATGAATTATATTTTTTGTTTTATTGATAATACCTCGGTAAACAGTTTTTAAATCCTCTCCCGTGGATTCTGCAAATTTTTGGAGTAATGCTTTTTGTTCTTTAGTCAGTTTTTCAGGGATTTTAACATTAACCTTAACAAATAAATCTCCTTTTCGATATCCTCCAAGTGGTTTTATGCCCTTTCCTTTTAATCTGAAAACTTCACCTGGTTGGGTCCCAGCTGGAATTTTGATAACCTCATTATCTTCAAGAGTTGGAATTTCTATTGTTCCTCCGAGAGCCGCCTGGATAAAGGATATTGTAATTTGACAGAAGAGATTATTTTCTTCTCTTTCAAAAATCTCGTGTTTTTTTACCCGGACAACAACATAAAGATCTCCCCTTGGAGCTTCCCTGTCTCCCACTTCTCCCTCTTTTTCCAGTCTGAGCCTCATACCGTCTTTAATACCGGGAGGAATTTTTACCTTTAGTTCTTTCTTTTTCCTCGTTTTCCCGGAGCCGCCACACTCCTTGCAGGGAGTGGTTATTACTTCGCCTGATCCATCGCAGTGGGAACATGTTCGTGAAATCGCAAAGAATCCTTGCTGATAGCGTACCTGTCCCCTGCCTTGGCAGTGGCGGCAGACAGATTTCTGAGTGCCAGGCCGCAGTTTCGAGCCATGGCAGACAGAGCAAAGCTCTACTCTATCAAGCTTTATTTTTTTTTCTGCTCCGAACGCAACGTCTTCTAAAGAGACTTCAAGCTCTAAAGCAAGATCTCTTCCTCTTTGGGGATAATGGGCTCTTGCTCTATGCTGAGTCCCGAAAAAATCCCCAAAGCTGAAGCTAAAGAAATTGCCCAATATATCTTCAAAGTCTTCAAAAATTGAGGAATTAAAGCCGGAAAAGCCGCTAAATCCTTCAGCTCTTAACCCATCATGGCCGAATCGGTCATAGGTAGACCTTTTTTCAGGATCAATGAGAACACTGTAAGCCTCAGCAGCCTCTTTGAACCTATCTTCGGCCGCTTTATCTCCAGGATTTCTGTCAGGATGGTACTTAAGAGCCATTTGACGGTAGGCTTTTTTTATCTCCTCTGGAGTTGAATTCTTTGATAGACCTAGAATTTCATAAAAGTCTTTTTTTGTCATTTTCTAAGTTAGCTGGGCAAGAATGCTTCGTTATCCAGTCGTTCCCGATGCTGCGGTCCATATTTATTAGCTTTTTTTGGGAACTGCGACTTTTACAAGGGCTGGGCGAAGGAGCCTGTTATGAAGAGTGTAGCCCTTTTGCAATTCTTCAACAACCTCAGGCTCTTCAACGTCTTCGGATTCTTCGGTTATAAATGCTTGGTGAAGATGAGGATCAAATTTTTTTTCCTTGATTTCTATGGGTTTAACACCTTGTTTCATCAGTAAGTCTTGATACTGTTTGTAAATCATCTCAATGCCCTCTCGGAAGCTCTTTCCGTTTCCTTTACTTTGAGTTTCTAAAGCTCTTTCAAAATTATCCAGGACATCAAAAAGCTCTTTTAATAATTCAGAAAGGGCATATTGGTAAAACTCGCCCTTTTCTCGCTCTAGCCTTTTTCTTAAATTTTCCATTTCAGCTATTTTTCTTAGATATTCTTCTTTTAACCTTTTATTTTCCGTTTTAATAAGCTTGATTTCTGATTCTCGCTTATTCAGCTTATCTTTCAGAATCTTGGCTTTGTCTTGTTTTGCCTTTGGCTCTTTTTCTTTCATCTCAGCAGGTTTCACTTCAGTCCTTTTTACCATCTCTCCTCCTTACTGGTTGAAACTGATCGTTTGGCTTAGACTTTTCGCAATACCATCGACTAGGGGAATGATTTTTTTATATTGAATTCTTTTCGGCCCTATTATTCCCAGAGAACCCAGCACCTGGCTATGGTATCCATAATGGGAGAGAATAAGAGAGCAATCTGATATATCGGGAATATCCAATTCAGAGCCAATCATTACTTTTACTCTGTCAAGACTGATAAAGTCAGAAAGGAGTTTGGCAAGTTTTGCTTTTTCTTCGAAATTTTGAAAAAGAAACTTCAGCTTTTCCATGTCAAAAAGATCATGTTTTTCCAAAAGTTTTGGGGTTCCCTGGAAAAAAATCTGGCTTTCGCGCTCTTCCTGAGAGATATAGGCTTTCAACAATGTCATCAATCTATCAATAATAGTCTCATATTCTAACTTATATTTGGGAAGCTCATGAAGAAGGTAGTCTCGAACGAAATGCAAGTTTTTACTCCTGAAGCTCTGATTGATATACTGAGACGCTTTGTCAAGCTCTGTCTGAGTAAAGTAGGTATCTGTCTGAACAATTTCAGTTAAGACAAAGTTAGAAGGAGTGATCAAGATGATCATTACTTTAACTTCAGATACCTTGATGAAACGTATATGTTGAAAATTTATTCTTGAAATCCTTGGAGAAAGAACAAATCCTAAATTATCAGAATAATCAGCTAAAATCCTGGACACTTGGTTAAGGAAAGAGTGGAAATCGCCCCTTTGAGGGACAAGATTTTCGGATAGAAGATCAATCTTTTTTTCAGGAATAATGGCTTCGTCGAGCAGATTGTTTACATAGTGCCTCAAACCCTTATCCGTTGGAACACGCCCTGCAGAGGTGTGAGGCTGAGAGAGAAAACCGCGATTTTCTAGTTTTGACATTATGTTTCTTACGGTAGCAGAAGAAACGAGCAGAGCGCTCCTCTGAGCAATATAACCAGAGCTTATGGGCTTGCCTCTCTTTAGATAACTCTCAACAATTAGGTTGAGGATATGCCTGTCTTTCTCTCTCAAAATATCGGCTCGCACTGATCTACTCCAAAAAATTTATAGCATTAAATCTTAAATATTGTCAAATTACATACAACCCGCTTTTGACTGTCAAAAAAGGTTTATCCCTTTATAATTTATTTTTTATCTATTAGTTACATGAGTTATACATTTCTTAATCAATAGCTTCTGTGAATGTCTTTTAAATCAGTACGTTTCATTTTGATATGGTTACATGTTAGCTGTAGTAGATGGGTATTGAATAGGATCAGGATTTGAAAGTTTGTGCTAGAAAGGCCTGATTTTAGGTTTGATGTTTCAGTTTATCCTTATCCCGGCATAGCCGACAACTTCATTATAATTTCCTGATGTGTCTCCAGATGTCTGGTACTTTACCAGAGTTGCTTTCTTTGCCCCCAGCTCCTTTGAGGCAACAATGGCCGAGGTGGTTGGCTGAAAGCCACACATACTGATATCTTCATGCTTCACGGTGTCATAAAGTCCCTTAGCATCAAGGTTTAGCATCTTTTCAATGGCTAAAAAGTCCTTTTTCTTCGCCACTTCATGTTCTACATAATGGCTCATATCTGTGCTAGCCACAATCATCACTTCTTCCTTTAATTCTTTGATGCTTGAAGAGATGGCCTTACCTAGCTCTTCTAGCTCTTCGAACGAAACAAAATAAGATATACAAACCGGTACGATTGAAATATCTTTTTTAAAATATTGAATAAATGGAAGTTGGACCTCAAGAGAATGCTCGTTTAAATGGGCAATTTCATCTTCCTCGATAAGCGCAGATTTATTCAGGATAAGCTCTGCCAGGGGGGATTCAACCTTGACCATGCCCAGAGGAGTTTCCCAATCCCCTTCTTTCATTATTGCGATACGAGACTGGATGGCTCTGTGACTGGGTCCCAGGATGACGAATTTATTTGGAATCCGGACAGAAGAGAAAACAGCTCCAGCAACAGGTCCAGAATATTCGAAGCCTGCGTGCGGGGAGACGACACAGATGGCCTTTTCCTTTTCCTTTTCTGGCTCTACCATTCTTTCGATCATTTTTATGAGATCTTTTTCTTTACCGGGATAAAAATAACCACTCACTGCAGGTTTTCGTCTCAATTTATCCTCCTAATATAGAAAGTAAGCATAACCTGCATTCTTGTCAAATTTTCTATTTGTTCAGGAAGCATTTTCTAAGTGTGATATCCAATTGTTGGCGCATAGGTTTTGGGAAATAGCTGCAGCGGCCATTGAAGAAAGGCTCAGGCTATATGGCTCAAAAACACGTTGCTTTTACCCCAGCGAGTCAAAAGCAACTCGGATCAAGGCTTCGCTCTCCTAAACCTATTGAAGATAAAAATTTGAAGGGAGCTAAGCTATTTTCCAAAGCCTTATCTACTAGCGGAATTGGAGATAGTTACATCTCCTCCCTCTTTTCTTTAAAGGCTATATCCAGTTCTTTTAATTCTTGAAGAATGGGTATGTAAATTTCAGGCGTAACAGGAATTTGGACTCCTGTCTTCTCGATTTTACCTTCAAGGATGAGCTTGGTGCTGATAGCTGCGGGCAGGCCCACTGTTCGGGCCATTGAACTATCACCATGGGGAACACCAAAATCTATAAGAGTTGAAGTGATCTTCTCCTTTTTATCTCCAGGATAAGAGGCAATAAAATGATGCTGGAGTATAATCATATCTCTCTCCCCTTTCTCGTACTGAAGTTTCTCCAGCATTCTTGCACCAAGAATATTTAAGGCAGAGTCTTTCTCTGAGGGAAGGGGGTCATCGCTCAGGAGGCCGAGCCATTCAAACCTCTGGATTATATCCGAGTTTTCTTCGATATTTAAACGAGCGCCAAGGGCTTTCTTTATGTCCTCTTCAGCAGGATCATTCATCAATTTTCTGAGAAAACCTTTGTAGGTTAATCCAGTCCAATCCTTTTCTTCTTCTTCGAGGAGCCCCAGGTCTACGATTTTTTTTAAGGTTGAACACCATCCCTTATTCCTGAGTGTTCCCCTAAGCATGGTCTTTGTTGATTTGATGCCGTAGAGCTCGATATACGGAAGAGAATTTCTGTTAGGATATCCTTCAAACTCACCCAGCCCTTCTATATCAATTATCAGGTAATTATCAAAAAGTTCTTGTGAAGGAATGAATATTTGCTGACCGTCTTTTAGATATTGAGCTGAATTTTTTCCGGCAAGAAGAACTCCTATCGGGCTCCAGGAGAATTTATACCCGAAAGGATTGGTGTTTGCTTCTGGAGCAGGAAGACCACCACAGTAGGAAGTGAAACCCAAGATTTCTCCTCCCTTATTCTCGACTTCGTGAATAATTCTCATTGCTTCCATGTGATCTATTCCTGGATCCAAGCCAACTTCGTTAAGAATCAGAATCCCTGCTCTTTTTGCCTCTGAGTCGAGATTCTGCATCACTTCACTCACATAAGAAGTAGTGACCATGTGCTTGTTATAATCAATACAGTATTTAGCAACTTTAGGATGGAAAGTATAAGGAACCATGCTGATAACGAGATCTGCTTTTGAGACCTCATCTCTTAAGCCTTCTTCATTCTTGAGATTCAGCTCGCTAGCTTCGCCTTTGGGGTGGTTATCAATGAGTTTCACAGCTTTGCTCACAGTTCGGCTGGCGACTTTAACCTCAAAATCTGGTTGGTCAAGTAAGTACCTGACCAGTGGCCTGGCCACAAGGCCTGCTCCAAGAATGAGTATTTTTTTCATCACTTCTCTCCTTTAAATTTATTGATAAAATTCTTCATGTATTCATAATCAGGCGTAAACTTCCCTCTATACAGAATAACCGCTTTTTTAACAGCATCTGGAAGACTGCAATCTGCAAAATCTCCAGAAAAGTCTGCTTTGGCAATTGCTGGGACCAGAGGCTTGAGTGCATTGCTGAAGAATATCGAAGACTCAAGGGATATCTCAGCCGGCAAGTTATCTGTAGCCATGACAACAATTCCCCTCCCCTCTACCCCATCTCTTGCCTTCTCTTCCAGGGGATCGTAGACAAAAACAGGGTTGTCAGGAGTAGTTGCTTTGACTGTACATTCCACAGATCCTTCGATATCGCAAGAAATATCTCCTATTATTCGCAGACGAGGCTTATCTTCCTCAATAAAAAGTTGTCTCAAGCTTTTTCTTGTCGCAAATTTTGGATACTTAGGTGTCCAAAAAATACAATTGACAAGAACTGTGAGGAAAGAAAGATAGGAATCAAAAATTGATCTATATTTTTGAGGATTATCGTAGTAGTCTTGGAGATCAAATTTTTGATTCGTCTTGATGGGCTTGACCATGTGTTCTTCTTTAAAGACAACCTTATAAACACTGTTGCTTGAATAATTTTTTTTCTCAAAAAAGGTGGCGATTTTCTCGGGTTCAACCTCTTTGTGAGGCAAGAGATTGAATATCTCCTGAGCTCCTTGGGAGACATTGCCGTACCCTGCAAAACCAAAGACCAAGGGAACAAGAGAAATGTCAAGACCTCTATCGTGGATCTGCCATCCCACTTTTTTTATTGCCTCTTTGGCAGCAACGAGGCTCCCATATTCATGCGCTAGTTTAATCAAAGAAAAGGGATTTTTTATTTTCTCATGATTCAGTTTTTGTCCTAAAGCCCATAGAGTATCGACCATTCCGGCCTGTCCTGCTTGGACGCCAAAAAATAGAAGCCTTTGTCCTTCCTCGTTTACTATTCTTTCATAGTCGATCAAAGTGCACTCAAGGTCTATCATTCTTTGAAGCATAGGCATATTGTGGGATTGTCCCTTAATAGTGTGAGAGAAGAATATGTAGACTCCTTCCTTTTTGAAAAATTGGATAGGGATTTCTTTTATGGCAAAGATGATTGCGCATGGGGCAAGATCCTCTTCTACCCTGGCTCCTTCTTGAAGATAATCTTCGTCGGAGAAGATGCGGATTGAGGACGGCTGGAGCCAGATCTCAACAGGATTATTTTTAATTATTTCCCGCACGTGAGCAGGAATCAGAGGAGCCCTTCTTTCCCAAAGATTTTTTTCTTCTCTCCTAATCCCAATCCGAGTTTTCATGACCAAAGTCGCCCTTTTAAGTTTCAAAATTATTGCATAAAAACCGAACCCGGTCAATCCAGGCAGAGTTTAGTGTTGACTCTGCTGATTGTTATCTTTAATAATAGTGTATCATGATTCGATTCTTTAACACTCTGAGTGGAAAATTAGAGCCTTTTAAGCCGATTGTGGAAGGAAAAGTCAAGCTCTATACCTGTGGTCCTACGGTCTATGATTTTGCTCACATCGGAAATTTTCGTGCTTATATTTTTGAAGATTTACTCAAAAGATTCCTTATATTCAGGGGCTACAAAGTCACCCATGTTATGAATATCACAGATGTGGATGACAAAACTATAAAAGGAGCCAATGCTGAGAAAGTAAAACTTCAAGAATTCACAAAAAAATATACTGATGCTTTTTTTGAGGACATCCAGAAATTATACATTTTGAAGGCTGATTACTATCCCCGAGCCACAGATCATATTCCAGATATGATAAAGATCATAAAGGGCCTTCTCGAAAAGGGATATGCTTATAAAAAAGATGGTTCTGTTTACTTCAATATTTCAAAATTTCAAAATTATGGACGGCTATCAAAGATCGACCTCAAAGAGCTCAGACCAGGAAAGAGGATTGAGTCTGACGAATATGAGAAGGAAAGCGCAAATGATTTTGCCCTCTGGAAAGATAAAAAAGAGGGTGAACCTTTCTGGGAAACTGAAGTAGGCCCAGGGAGACCGGGTTGGCATATCGAGTGTTCGGCGATGAGCTCTAAATATCTGGGTCAAACCTTTGATATTCACTGCGGAGGCGTGGACAATATTTTTCCCCATCATGAGAATGAAATCGCCCAATCTGAAGCGTTTTCTGGGAGAAGATTTGTCAATTACTGGCTTCATTGTCGCCATCTCATCGTTGATGGGGAAAAGATGTCAAAGTCCAAAGGTAACTTTTATACGTTGCGTGACCTTTTAGCCAAAGATGTAGATCCTTATGCTCTCCGCTTTCTTCTTCTTTCCACGCATTACCGAAAAATGCTCAATTTTACCTTTGAGGCTCTCGAGCAGGCCAGTTCTTCACTCAAGAGGGTAAGTGACTTTCTGTATGAACTAAAGAATCGTCAGTTTGAAGAAGGAGAGAATAAGGATATTTCACGGCTTGTTGAAGGCGCGAATAAAGAATTCATAGCTGGACTAGATGATGATCTGAACATTTCCGTTACTATAAGAGCGCTCTTTGAAATGATTAGAAAAGCTAATATCTTAATCTCACGAGGAAAAGTCTACAGAAAAGATGCAGAAAAGCTTATAGCTTCTCTTCATTCATTTGATGATGTCTTAGCTGTTATCCCTGGAAAGGAAGAGGTGGCTTTGCCTTCTAAACTCAAGAAGAAAATAGAAGAAAGAGAGAAAGCCCGGGCAGATAAAAATTATGATTTAGCCGACCAGATAAGAAGAGAGCTGCTCAAACAGGGAATTCTTTTGGAAGACACAAAAGACGGAGTGAGATGGAAGATTCTTAAGGGCAAGCCTTAAGGATTTAATTTGTCTTGTAGGAATCTGATTTATTAATCCTATGTTTTAATATTGTA
>JABAOH010012371.1_pt2 | contig 21378 bp, 14 predicted proteins | sample 7062181 | NCBI WGS metagenome assembly JABAOH01 (sample SAMN14538630, study PRJNA623070) | marine sediment metagenome | biome: marine biome [ENVO:00000428]; feature: marine pelagic biome [ENVO:01000023]; material: deep marine sediment [ENVO:00002113]; isolation source: pool of 5 deep marine... | reverse complement strand
AAATCAAACAAGCCTTCGGTGACGGCTTTCAACTTAAAGAAACCCAGTGGAAAGATTTTCTCTCCTACGAGGATAAAGGCCTCGCGTTTGAAATCAACAAACAGGACAGAACAGTCATGGAGATCGGTGTTTCCCCCATCGTGAGCTCAAAATCTTATAAAAACGCTGATATTGTTGGCAAGAAAATCGTACCTGGCCTGCGTGTTGGTGATTATACGTTTAACATGAGCAAAGACGATATATTGGAAAGTTTGGGAAAACCAAAAGTGATTTTCTACGGAGAGAAAAGATACACTCTCGACAATCTTCCGAGAAGATATTTCATGTCCTATGGTGATATTTCCTTTGGGATGCAAGATGATTTGGTCAAAGGGATTACCGTGCTAAGCCCTTCTTACAAATTAACCAATGGATTGAGAGTTGGTGATTCGGAGCAGAAAATTAAACAAGCCTTGGGTGACGACTTTAAAGTTAAAGAAACCAGGTGGAAAGATTTTCTCACCTACAAGGATAAAGGCCTAACGTTTGAAATTCACAAACAGGATCGAACGATCATGGAGATCAATGTTACGCCAATTCCGGGCTCTGAATCTTATAAAAAAGCAGAGATCCCTCAGACCAGTTATATCAACGAAAAGGGACGTATTGTTGACAAACTCGATTGGCCCTTCGTGAATGACCCGCAGCTCATCGGAACCTGGAAGAGTGTAGATTTTGTCCGTGAGATGGAGGAATTCAAGGCCGGCGAGAAACAATGGAGAGGAGAGCTATATCTCAAAGGGCTTATCTTCAAGCCGAATGGCAAGTCATTTAAGCCCTGGTGGACCTGGACAAAAGGGCTTATATTCCATTCTGGTAGTAAAACTGCCAGCAAGTACACTATTAAACATATTGAAGATTCGACCTATATGTTCTATGAATGGAAGAGCGGCGATTATACAATTCGCTATATGAAACCCTTTTATTATGTTCTGAAGAAAGTCTCATCAGAAACCGTACATGAACCAATGGTCAGCGAAAAAGCACATATCCCTCCGACCAGTTACATTAACGAGGAGGGTCGTATTGTTGATAAAATCGATTACCCCTTCATCAATGACTCACAAGTCATCGGAACCTGGAAGAGCGTAGATTTTGTCGATGAGATGGAACAGTTCAAGGTCGGCGAGAAACAATGGAAAGGCAGAGGAGGAGAACTATATCTCAAAGAGCTTATCTTCCTGCCGAAAGGCAAAACGTTTAAGCCTTGGTGGACCTGGACAAAAGGGCTTGTATTCCATTCAGGTAGTAAAACTGCCAGCAAATACACCCTTAAAGATATTGAGGGTTCGACCTACATGTTCTTTGAATGGAAAAGCGGCGATTATACAATTCGCCATAGAAAACCTGCATATTATGTTCTAAAGAAAGTCTCATCAGATACTGGAGAACTCGCCAGCGCATGGGCTTCTCAGCCGGGCGATGCTGAATTTACCAGACAACTTCCGGCAAAGATTGAGCAATTGGATATTGATACGGCAGACCTTGAACAAGTCAAAAAGATTTTCGGCAAACCCGCTAAGTATGTCTGGGGCGAAGAAACCTTCACGGAAGATAACCTGCCCAAACGATATATCCTGGTTTATCCCGGCAGGTTTCATATATACATGCGTGAAAACCAGATTGTTGAGCTTCGACACGAACATGATTTCAGCTATGTCTTCCGTAACAAACTACGAGCAGGCTCGACCCTTGATGAAGTTTTCGAGGTAATAGGATATCCTAAAAAAATTATTGTGGGCGAAAAGAACACATTTAAAGACGGTGTTCTGTACAAAGATATCGATGGCAGAAAGGGATACTGTTATTACGCCCGCTCCGACCAGGACGTCCGCTTATGGTTCATAGACTATAAAATAGGCGCTATCTATATGACCCGCAGCGACTACGGCGAGTGAATAACACTGAAAAAGTGATATACCGGCATTGAGTTTAATGATAAGCGTTGGCTGCTTGTAAATGTTGTACTCATAATGCCCGCAGTCAAAGTAGGTACATAGAAGGGTGACAAAATTAAAAAAGTTGACGATATAGCCAAACGCCTCAAACCATTTGGTCGAGATCCTTGACGATTTGGAATCGTTGACCCTGTCGGAGGATGTTGAGAAGAATTAACCGTAATACCCCAACCAACATGAGATTGAGCAATGTGGAGGTATGTTAACTGACGTCGTAGTCCTGGTTGTTGAGTCGAAAGGAGACCTAAGATGAAACGATACTCGCGACGCCGATTCTTGTCCACGACGACCGCCGGAACAGTGGCAGCGTTTCTCGGTGGTTATGTGAAATCGGCTAATTCCTCACCGAACGATCAGATTGCCGTCGCCCTGATTGGGATCAACGGCATCGGGATGTCTCACGTTCGGCAAATTGCTGCCAATCGCTTAGCTCGAGTCGTCGCCTTGTGTGACGTCGATGATGCAGTTTTGGCTCGCGGAGTCAGGAGGGTCAAAGAGACGACCGGCAACACGCCGAAGACGACGCGCGACTACCGCACGATCATTGACGACAAGTCGATCGACGCAGTAGTCATCGCTACACCACACCATTGGCATTGCCCGATCGCTGTGCCTGCGCTCTTGGCAGGAAAGGATGTTTATGTCGAGAAACCGGCGAGTCACGTGTTTCAAGAAGGCCGCTTGCTCGTGGACGCCGCCCGTAAGAACGGGCGGATTGTTCAACATGGAACACAAATGCGGTCGAGCCGGGTGACAGCAGAGGCAGCCGAGGTTCTGAAATCGGGAATCTTGGGCGACATCAAAATCACGAAAGCGTGGAATGTGCAAGATCGCGGCTTTGCCAGGCCGGTGCCGGACAGCCGTCCGCCGGCGGGAGTCGACTACGATCGCTGGTTGGGGCCGGCGAAGAAACGTCCTTTCAACCGGAATCGCTTTCATGGAACCTGGCGGCTGTTCCGCGAATACGGCAACGGTGACTTCGGCGACGATGGTGCTCATGATCTGGATATGGCGGCGTGGGCACTCGGTGTTACGGAGCATCCGGTGCGGATCACAGCTCACGGTAGCAATGTGAAACCGCCCGGCTACCGCGAGTTTCCCGACAACATGAACGTCTCGTTCGAGTTCGCCGACGGCCGCGTGTTGATTTACGAGGACCGACTCTTTACGCCCTACGGAATGCACGGCGTCGACAGCGGCAACGCATTCTATGGTACCAACGGTTACATGATCTTCTCTCGGCGTGGATTCTTTCGCACATATCTGGGCAGGAATGAAAAACCTGGACCTAAATCGGGTCAAGCCAGACGCGTGGGCGTTCCGTTGCCGACGCACATGGAGGATTTCTTTAACTGTGTACGAAACCGCCAGCCAACCAAAGCGAACGCCGACATTGCTCATCGCACGGCTGCTTTGATTCATCTCGGCGAGATCGCTTATCGCACGAAGACAGTTTTAGAGTTCGATTCAAAGGCCGAGAAGATTACCAACAGCAAGGAAGCGCATGCGATGTTAACGAAAGAGTATCGCAAGCCGTATGGCCTCCCCCAGAGGATTTAATACAACGTGTTCCACGGAGTGTCTAATACAATTCATTGCTTCAAGGCTTCTTTTTTTTGTGGCGGGTCTGGTTTTTTCGGTAGGCTTTGAATCCTTAGTTTTAGTTTTCTTTGCGGCAGCATACGTATCTTTTCCAAGATATGACGTTCAGTAAGAAAGGAAGACTATGCTTAAGTCAATAATCATAAAAGAAATACTTAGTAACCTTCTCAGTTATAAGTTTTCGATCATAACTATTCTTTCCACAATATTGATTCTCGTCAGCATCTTCGTTATGTATGGTGATTACTGCCTGGCCCTGGATAATCATGACATCTTGCGGGCCGAATCCGGTGGTAGTGTTGAAATTATTCCGCCGACACCATTGGGCATTTTCGCAAAGGGCCTGGATGAGAATCTAAGCCGTCCCTGGGAAGTAGAGGCTGTTGGAGTCGAGATTAGCAGCGAAAGACAGAAGTCGCTGAACGATCTTTTTAAGCTTTTCACAGCTCCGGACCTGTTGTATGTAATCAAGGTCATACTGTCTCTTTGCGCCATGCTATTTGCCTTCGATATGGTTTGCGGTGAAAAAGAGACAGGGACATTGCGTCAATCGTTGAGCAACAGCCTGAAAAGGCCGATTCTGATAATTGGCCAATGGATCGGTGGATTTACCAGCTTTATCCTGCCTTTCTTTATAGCCGTACTTTTAGGCACGACTTTCATTACCTTATCGCCTAGGGTAGATATGAACGGCCAGGATTGGGCTAAGCTGGGGCTGTTCCTCTTGAGCGGCGTGATCTATTTAGCCACTTTCTTCTCCCTGGGTCTATTAGTTTCGTGCCTTACGCATCGTTCTCCCACGTCTTTGGTCATTTCTTTGTTTGTCTGGACTATTCTTGTATTTCTCATTCCGAATCTTGGTAATATTCTGGCCCGTCAATTTGTCCAGATTCCGACGGCTCAGCAGCTTGAGCTAAAACGCAGACAAATCATGATTAGGGTGCTTTTTGAGGTGAAACGGATTCCCAAAACTCGACCCGATTTCGAAGAGCGTCAGAAGGCACTTCAACTTCGGGCTATAGCAGAAGGCGATAAGCTGGACGAAGATTATCGCAACCGTATCAACAGTCTGGTGACAGTATCTCAGAGCATCACCGGATTTTCCCCGGCCCCGGCATTTAGCTTCCTGGCAACCGACATCATGGGAACCGGCGTGGCAGAAGAACGAAGGTTGAAAAAGGCGGCTCAAGGCTACAAGGACCTCTTGGTTCAGATGTTTACGGACGGAACCTGGACTGGTGAGAGCGAACCGCCAGATTTCCATTATCGACGAAGCTCGGTCAAAGAGATTTTAGGCCAGGGAGGCCTGAGTAATTGCTTAATTCTCATTTTGTTTAACCTACTGTTCTTCACGGGAGCGTATGTGGCGTTTCTGCGATATGACGTCAGGTGATTTGTCTCTAAAAACAATAAAAAGGAAATACCCATGCTAAAAACAATTATTGCAAGAGAGTTTTTGAACAATATCCTCAATCTCCGGTTTATGGTCGGTCTTGTTTTGTGCATCATTGTCACCGTAGCTTGCATTATGATTTTGGCCCATGATTACCAGCAGGAGATGAAGGATTACAACGCCAGGGTAAACTTACAGGATGAAATCCTGGACAATTATGCTACAGCTAACGAGTTTCGACTTATCCGGATGCTTTGCCTACAGAAGCCGCCGGAAAGGTTTCGACCGCTAATAATTGGCATATCAGGCAATGAAAATTTTGGGTTTTTTGATTATAACCCGCTGCCAATACTTTTTCCCCATCTTGACTTCTTGTTTATTGTGACGATTATTATGAGTTTGCTGGCCCTTCTTTTCTCTCACGATGCCATAGCAGGAGAACGACAGAGTGGTACGTTGAGATTAGTGATATCCAATTCCATATCCAGAACAAAGGTTCTTTTTGGCAAATTGGTAGGAGGCACCATCAGCCTGGTCATCCCATTTATTTTATCACTTCTGGTCGGCGTACTTTATGTTTCCATAAATCCGGCTATCCAGTGGGATGGCTCGGCATGGACGGAATTTGCCTTATTAACCGCAGCCTCTGTTACTTTCATTACATTGTTCTATCTTTTGGGGCTTATGATATCTACGTTTTCCCGGTACTCGGCCGTCTCGATTTTGAACTGCCTGTTCCTTTGGGTACTGCTGATTCTGGTAATTCCCAATGTTTGCCCCTATATCTCAGCCCATTTTTGTCGTATTCCTTCGATTAAACAAACCAAAAGGCGGGATCTTGAAATTGAGATTCATTCTATTGAAGCAGCACGGGAATATATGAAAGAAAGTGTAAAAGACTTCAAACTCAAATATGGCGCACTATTTTCTGAATTTGAATCAATGAAATGTGGAAGTATTGGTAGCTTTTTTGTTTTTGGTAGAGATTTTGACCCTAAGTATCGAATAGCAGCCGAGCAGCGAGCAGAAGCCGATCCTGAGTTCAAGGCCATGATGGATGCATTCCGTGAGGAGGTTGAAAAGGCACGACAAGAACTTAGACGTATCCGAGAGGAATCTGATGAACTTTGGGAAGACTTGAATAGAAAAGCTGCTTTGCAAACGAAGCTCGCCAAAAACCTGGCTTGCATTTCACCTTTTGCAAATTTTGTTTATGTTGCCAGAGATCTGACAGGTACAGGCCTGCGAAGCTTAGAGTACTTTGAACAGACTAAAGACGAATATGAACGGCAGTTTAGGTCGTATGCGGATGAGAAAATAAATGATGCAAGAAAAAAGAATCCGGCACTTGAGGAAGAGTCTTTCTTAGATGTTAGCGACCGGCCGCGTTTTGTTTTCAAAGAGGAGGCGTTGAAAGACAAATTAGGCGAAGTGCTGCCTTACTGGGGGATACTCGTTTTGTTTAATGTCGTGTTTTTTGTGGCGGCGTTTGCGGGATTCATGAGATACGACGTGCGATAAGAAAGAAAGTACGATATGATCTGGAAAATCGCAAAGCAATTGACGAGCACAAACGCTTCTGCCATGGGGTAGACAGGCGTTTTGTGAATGAGGGCTTATCATTTCATGTGCGACAGTGTACTGCTTTCGTGGACAAAGACGGGTGGGCGATGATAACTTTATGCTGATTTCTTCTTGTCTTTTGTGGCGGGTTTGGCTTTTTCGGTGGGCTTTGAATCTTTGGTCTTGGTTTCGGTATTCTTTTTCTCGGTGTCCTTGTCGGTGCTGGGTTTTTCACTTTGTTGGGCTTTTTTATAGCCTTCGCTTCTATAATCGGTCTGATAGAATCCGGAGCCTTTGAAGATTACTCCGGCTCCGGCACCGATTAGTCGTCTCAATTTTCTTTTTCCGCACTTCAGGCAGGTACGCAGAGGTTTGGCTGTAATATTCTGGAACTGCTCAAACTCACATCCGCAGCTTTCACATATATAATCATAAGTCGGCATAGGAATCACTCCACCTCGGTTCCGTCCTCTGTCTTCTGTCCTTTGTCTTCTGTCAGTTTATTAACAATCACTTTACTTGGCCGAATAACTCGGCCGTTGAGTTTGTATCCTTTTTGAAACTCTTCCAGAACAATATTATCTTCTTTTTCGGGCTCGGTTTTTTGCATCATTGCTTCGTGCTGAGCCGGGTCGAAATTTTCACCCGGTGCCTTTATCTGCTCGACGCCATGTGATTTTAGGATGTCGAGCATCTGGTCGTAGATAATCTGAATGCCTTTGACGAATACGTCCACATTTTCCACCGAGTCTGTGTTTTGCAGTGTATGTTCAAAATTATCCAGAGCCGGCAGTAAGGTTTTTATTATCTTTTCTTTTTCGTAGCAAATCGTATCGGCAATCTGTTTAGGGACTCGTTTCTGGAAGTTTGCATAGTCGGCACTAACTCGCTGATATTGGTCAATAGCAATTTCAAGCAATTCCCGTAGGCAATCGCTCTTTTCCTTTTCAAATTCTAAGAAAGCTTTGATTTCACCCTCTTCCTTTGGCGATTTACGCTCCAAAGCTTCCTTACGCTTTTCTGATGTTTCTCGCAGAAGCTTGCTGCTCTGTGGTAATAAAGTATCTAAAAGCCTGTAGAAGTCTGCGAAGCTGCTATTTACTGCCTCAGTTTCTTTTGGTTTTTTCTGCTTATTTTTCTTCTGTTTCATCAGTGGTTACCAAGATGTTTTTTCAGTTTTTCAAAAAAGCGTTTGGATTGTGGGGAAACGCTTTTATTTTCGCTTTTAGCGAATTCTCTCAGCAGCTCTTCTTGTTTTGCGTTTAGTTTCACCGGTGTTTCGATAGTAATTTGCACGAGCTGGTCGCCGGTTCTGCGTGTTCTTATGTCCGGCAGGCCCTGGCCTTTTATTCTAAAGATGCTTCCGTACTGTGTACCGGGTGGTATTTTCAATCCTCGCGTGCCGTTCAAACTTGGCACTTCAACAGTCGTTCCTAACGCAGCCTGGGTAAAGCTTATGGGCACAACCGCAATCAGGTCATTTCCATCGCGCTGTAGAAATTCGTGCGGTTTTATTCTGACATAGCAATAAAGGTCGCCTTTTGGCCCACCCCCTCGGCCGGGCTCACCTTCGCCGGCGACTCTTATCCCCTGGCCTTCGTGAACCCCGGCTGGGATTTTGATTTCGACGACCCTCTTTTTTGGCACTCTGCCGGTGCCTTTACATTTTTTGCAGGGATTGGTAATGACCTGTCCGCTGCCGCCGCATTGCCGACATGTCGAGACCATCTGGAAAAATCCGCCGCCTCTTGCGACTTGGCCTCTTCCGCCGCAAGTTGGACACCGCCCTGGCTTGCTTCCTTTGGCGCAGCCGTTGCCGTTGCATTCGGCGCAAATATCCTGGCGCGTAAATTCGATGGTCTTTTCAGCGCCTTTGGCGATGTCGTTGAGTGTCAGTTCCACGGCGGTTTCCAAATCGTAGCCGCGGGTGGGCCCTGCACGTCGGCTTGACCTTCGGTGGCCCCCGAAGATACCGCTGAAGAAATCATCGAAGCCGAACATACTGAAGATATCTTCGACGTTCATTCGGGAGAAGTCGTGCATGCCGGCTCCACGAAGGCCTTCGTGTCCGAACTGGTCGTAACGCCGTCGCTTCTCCGCGTCGCTCAGGACCTCGTAGGCCTCAGCGCATTCTTTGAAGTTGGCCTCAGCCTTTTTATCGCCCGGATTCTTGTCCGGATGATACTTCATTGCCATACGCCGATATGCGCGTTTAATCTCATCGGCAGAGGCGTTCTTCCCCACGCCTAAAACTTCATAGTAATCCCGTTTGGCCATAATATCCTGCAAAAATTCGAAATCCGAAACACGAAACAAATTCAAAACCTGTCCTGAGCAACGCCAAAGGATTCCAATGTTCAAATTTTCAAAACCGATAGCAAAGATGTCATTCTGAGTGAGCGACCAGCGAACGAAGAATCTCACATTCGAAAGCGAGATGCTTCGCTCCGCTTAGCATGACATACAAAAAACATTTCGGTCATTTGAATTTCGGTCATTAGATATTGTTTCGGATTTCGATATTCGATATTCGAATTTATCAATCTGCGTATATATGGACTACCGTACTGATCCTGCTATTGGCTCTTCGTCTTTGTCTTCATCTTTTAATTCTGTTACCAGGACATTGGTAGTCAGCATCAGTCCGGCTACTGAAGCGGCCATTTCTAATGCGGTTCTGGCAACCTTAGCAGGGTCGATGATTCCCGCTTTAAACATATCGACGAACTGTCCTGTATTTGCGTCATAGCCGATGTTCTTGCCTTTTTCGAGAAGCTTGGCGACGACCACATCGCCTTGTTCACCGGAGTTTTCAACAATTTGAGTTGTTGGTGCTTTAAGCGCATTAGTTACAATGTCAAAGCCGATTTTTTCATCGCCTTTGGCCCTTGCTCTGGCCTTTTCTACTTCTGGGATGGCTCGCAGGAACACGATACCACCGCCTGCAACAACGCCTTCCCCGGCCGCTGCTCTTGTGGCGTGCAGCGCATCTTCAAGCAGGTCTTTTCGCTCTTTCATTTCCGTTTCGGTTGCGGCGCCCGCTTTGATGACGGCTACTCCACCGGTCAGCTTGGCTAAGCGTTCCTGTAATTTTTCACGGTCATAGTCACTGGTTGTCTTTTCAATTTGGTTGCGGATTTGCTCACAGCGGGCGGTAATGTCTTTCTTTTTGCCGGCCCCTTCGATTATTGTGGTCGTTTCCTTATCCACGACGATTTTTTTGGCCTGGCCCAATTGCGAGAGCTCGATGCTTTCGAGCTTGATTCCCAAATCTTCGGTAATCACCTGTCCGCCGGTCGAGATACCTATATCGGCCAGCATCGCTTTTCTGCGGTCACCGAAGCCGGGCGCCTTGACAGCACAGATCTTCAGGACGCCTTGCAGCCGGTTAATAACCATTGCTGCCAATGCCTCACCCTCAACATCTTCTGCAATAACCAGCAGCGGCCTGCCCACTTGAGCAACCTTTTCGAGCAGAGGGATAAGCTCGCGAACGTTGGATATCTTCTTTTCGTGCAGCAGAATGTAAGCGTCTTCGAGGACGGCTTCAAGGGTATCGGCGTTAGTCATAAAATACGGCGATATATAACCCTTATCGAACTGCATACCTTCAACAACGTTCAGCTCGTTTTCCATTCCTTTGCCTTCTTCGACCTCGATAACACCTTCACTGCCGACCTTATCGATTGCATCGGCTAAAATATCACCGACCGACGGATCATTGTTTGCACTGATGGTCGCGACCTTTGCAATGTCACTGTGACCTTTTACAGGCACGCTCACCGATTGGATGAATTGGGTCACAGCTTCGGCTGCTTTGCTGATTCCCCGCTGAATGGCCATCGGATTCGCCCCGGCTGTTACGTGCTTTAATCCTTCGATGTAAATCGACTCTGCCAAGGCAGTTGAGGTTGTGGTTCCATCGCCGACAACGTCAGATGTTTTGCTGGCGACTTCGTTGACCATTTTTGCCCCCATGTTTTTAAATGGTTCGGGCAGCTCGATTTCCTTACTGACTGATACGCCATCCTTTGTTACCTTCGGAGAGCCCCAGCTTTTGTGCAGAATAACATTTTTGCCGGTCGGCCCAAGTGTAACTTTAACTGCCTCAGCTAATTGTGACAGACCATCTTTGAGCTGCGCTCGTGCTGTATCGTCAAACATTAATTGTTTTGCCATTTTTCACTACCTCTTTTAATTTTCTTCTTATCAGTTTTTAGCTCATACTTTGCGGACTGCGAACTATAAACTACTGTTTTATTTTTCAACAATTCCGAGAATGTCACTTTCTCGCAGGATTACATATTTTTCACCGTCGATTTCGACATCACTTCCAATATATTTTGCGTAGATAACTTCATCTTTTTTCTTTACAGACATCTTGCTTCGTTTGCCGTTATCGAGCAGTTTGCCCGGGCCGGTAGCTACCACTTTGCCGATCTGTGGTTTTTCTTTTGCGGTGTCCGGTAGAATGATTCCGCCGGACGTTTTCTCTTCGGCTTCTGATTGTTTGATTACAATTCTGTCATCCAGAGGTTTAAGTTTCATAACTCACTCCTTAATCTATTTTTGGTTCCACTTTTTTAATCTCTCATTTGCCTTCAATTTCGAGCACGACAACAGTATTGATGGGGTCAGGTGCCTCACTTGGCACGCTAACAACGACCTTATCCTCATCTTCACGCCTAACGGATAGTTTAGCGTGTTTCTTGTCAACCAGCAGGTATGCTTTTTTTACCTTATTTTTCAGGCCTGTTACTTCCAGCTTGCTGTTTGTCGGCCAGTCGAATACGTGAAGATACAGCTTACCGGGCTTTGCAGTACATCGTCCCCAGGGTACCTTGCCGAGCGGACCGGCCGTCGTTCCGTAAATGCTTTCGCTGTTTACCTTCATCCACTCGCCCATGGCCTTCAGGCGTTCAACACTTGGGCCGGGGATAAGACCTTCGGCCGTAGGGCCTACATTCAGCAGGAAGTTGCCGCCTTTGCTGGCGATGTCCGCGAGTTTGTGGAGCAGGTCCTCGGTCGATTTCCAGTTGTGGTCATAGGATTTATAACCCCAGGTATCGTTCATCGTCATACAGGATTCCCAGTCAACGCCCGGCAGACCCTCCGGTGGAATCTGCTGTTCGGGAGTCCCGAAGTCCCCGGCATACTCCTGGTCGTCCTTGCTCAAGCCCTCCATTCCTTTGCGTCCCTTGCCGACACGATTGTTTATAATGATGTTCGGCTGAAGCGATAAGACGTAATTAAACATGTCTTTGCCCATCGGCTCAGTCCAGTCCTTTATCCACTCACCATCGAACCACATCACGCCAAGAGGGCCGTAATTTGTGATTAGCTCTTTGACCTGTGGTTTCAGATAGTTATCGACATATCGGGCAAAGTTGTGATTCGACCGCTTTGTGTTGTTATAGTTTGGGAAGAAAGGCCGCTGAGCATCGGGATGATGCCAGTCCATTATCGAGTGATAGAAGCAGAGCTTAATACCCTGTTTCTTGCACGCCTGAGACAGCTCTTTGAGTATATCACGTTTGAACGGCGTGGCATCAATAATGTCATAGTCCGTTACCTTTGAATCCCACAGACAGAAGCCGTCGTGATGCTTGCTGGTGATAACGATGTATTTCATCCCTGTGTTCCTGGCGATTCGCACAAACTCATCGGCGTTGAACTTAACCGGATTAAATTGCTTAGTAAGCGGTTCATACTCCGAGACAGGTATGTCTGCTCTTTCCATAATCCACTCGCCGATACCGTCAACCCTCTTACCTTTCCACTCGCCGGCCGGTATAGCGTAAAGGCCCCAGTGGATAAACATACCGAATCTTGCGTCCCGCCACCACTCCATTCGTTCGTCCTTGCTCAAGGGCTGTTTCTCGCCGAGTAGATTAGTTTTTTCTTGTTGGCAGCCTGCAATCGTGAATATGAATAGCGCTGTGATTGTTATCACTGCGTTTATTCTATCGAACTTCGTGTTATTTAAACAACACATAGTAGCACTCTCAAACTTGTTTTAGATTGTCACACGACTCTCGCTTTTTTACATCATATCCATCCCGCCGCCATAACCGCCCATACCTGGGCCTCCGGGGCCGCCGGGTCCGCCAGGAGGCATTTCTTCTTTTTCCTTGGGCTTTTCGGTTACAAGGCAATCTGTCGTCAGTAGCAGGCCGGCTATACTCACAGCGTTTTGTAAGGCAATTCGTGCAACCTTTGCCGGGTCAAGTATGCCGGCTTTTAGCAGGTCCTCGTATTTGTCTTTATCAGCGTTGAAGCCGAAGCCGCCTTTGCCTTCCGATACCTTGTTGACCACGAGGTTTGGGGTTGTTCCGGCATTGTAAGCGATGTAGTAACAAGGCATTGAGAGTGCCTTTGCGAGAATATCGGCGCCGGTTTGCTCATCACCTTTGAGCTTCAATTTCTTGACCGCGTCGATACAGCGAATTAACGCTACGCCACCACCCGGCACGATACCTTCTTCAATAGCTGCTCTGGTGGCATGAAGGGCGTCTTCGATTCGGGCCTTTCTTTCTTTCATTTCCGCTTCGCTTGCAGCACCGACATTGATTTGAGCCACGCCGCCGGTAAGTTTTGCTAATCGTTCCTGGAGCTTCTCACGGTCATAGTCACTGGTTGTAACTTCTATTTCGTCCTTTATTTGCTTGATTCTGCCGTTGATACCTTGCTGGCTGCCAGCACCTTCAATAATGATTGTATTATCGTTATCGATGGTTACCTTTTTGGCCTGGCCGAGCTGCTTTACCCCGATGTTTTCCATCTCAATGCCTAAGTCTTTGAAAATCGGCTCTGCCCCTGTCAGTACCGCTATGTCCTGCAGCATCGCTTTTCTGCGGTCTCCGTAGCCGGGCGCTTTAACGGCTGCAACCTGCAGCACGCCTTTTAGCTTATTGACCACCAGTGTTGCTAATGCCTCGCTCTCAACGTCTTCTGCGATTATCAGCAATGGCTTCTTGGCGTTTGCAACCTTCTCAAGCAGCGGTATTAGCTTAGCTACATTACTGATTTTCTCTTCGTAAACGAGGATAAACGGTTTTTCTAATTCGCAGACCATATTCTCAGTGTCGGTTGCAAAATGCGGTGAAAGATACCCGCGGTCAAACTGCATACCTTCGACGAATTCAACGGTTGTCTCGAAACTTTTACCTTCTTCAACCGTGATAACGCCGTCTTTGCCGACCCGCTGGAAGGCTTTGGCCATAATCTTTCCGATTTCTACATCGTTGTTAGCTGATACCGAGGCGATATTGATTATGTCATCGGCTTTGGTGATATCAATCGGTTTTGACAACGAGGCCAGCTTATCGGTGACTACTTTGGCCGCTTGTTGCATGCCACGGTTCAGGGCCATAGCATCTGCACCGGCTGCGAGGTTTTTGTACGCTTCTTTAAATAGTGCTTCGGTGAGCACCGTGGCGGTTGTTGTGCCATCGCCGGCGATTTTCGAGGTTTTGCTCGCAGCTTCTTTTACTAATCTTGCTCCGAGGTTCTCGTTCTTGTCGATAAGGTCGATTTCTTCAGCAACCGTTACCCCGTCTTTGGTTACGGTTGGGCCGCCCCAGCTTTTATCAATGACGGCGTTTCGGCCTCTTGGCCCCAGGGTTGGTTTTACGGCTGAAGCGAGTTTTTCCACGCCAGCTAACAGGCTGGCTCTTGCATCGGACTCAAATGCCAATTCTTTGACTGCCATAATTGCTTGCCTCCATAAATTATCTGCCCTACAAAAGGTTTAATTGTTAACTTTCGCATAATTTATAGCAGATGTGCAAAAGATATACCAGCTTTCTTACAGATAGGAGGCTATTTATGCCTGTGTGCCTTAAGTAGCTTATTGACAGGAAATTATGGAATGCAAAAATTGAAAATAAGAGCAGCTTGACCGGATTTATCGGCCGAAAAGATGCCAATTTTGGCATTGAAATGTGGATTAATACGCCAAGTTGACAGGAAACATCGTATTGTGTGTATCATCAATGGGGACATAAGGCGCTGCTTTTTTGTTTTGATGGGCAGGAATTTGGAACCCCCCTAACCGCTCCCCGATAGGGAGTCGCGGACAGGCTTTGCGGGCATAGGCAGGGCGTATGGGGACAAGATTGCGGATTTGGGTATTGTATAACGGAAATCACTTTTTGACCCAGCCACAACCGATGAGCATTTACGCTCTCGGCCATACGAGCGAATCAAGACAAGGCCGATAATAAATAATCAAAAGCCCCCTTGTGGTGCTGCCTTTTCAATGACTTTGACAACACCACGTATTGTAATGAGCAGATTTTTCCGGCTTTTTACTCTTGCTGCCAATCACTCTTTTGTGGCGAGCTGGATGTTTCTTGATAGCTCGGAGAGGGCTCTTCTGAAGCTTCTGGCTGCTCAGTACTGCTTTCGGGCCATGACTGCGAGGTATCGGAGCTGTTTTCGGGCCATTGCTGTGATACATCAGGTACCTCAGATGACTGTTCGGATCTCGTGTAGGGCTTGATAACGTTGATAATTTTCTCAAATAGGTTCCAAGACATTTTTCAAACTCCTCAATAAATCGGATTTTTGTTTCTTTTTTGGTCTTTTTGGGTGTACTAAGGACTATTTTTCACCCTATTTTCGGCGTTTTTTGGCAGAGACTTTATCAGGAAAGCCAAATATTTTCGTGCTAAATACAGGGTGGTGAAATTGGCCCATCCGACTGCCCCTTCCCTTCGATTACACTCAGGGTAAACTCAATGCGCTCAGGGCTTCGGCTAATTCAGGACAGGATTTGTTTTGGCTTTGTTTGGGTTTGTTTTTCTGATTTCACCAAGTGTCCACTTTCACATATTTACTTGTTATAAAAGAGCTTACGTTGATTTGGGCGTACTTGACTTTGGCTTTGTTTTGTATAAAAAGGTTGATTTGTAGAGAATCCTCTACAGTTGTAGAGAGCTGACGACAGATGACAGACGACAGGTGCCTTATAGGCACGTAAATAACTGGATACTCGATACTTATGAGTGGTTAAATGGTTCATTTGTTGTTATAATTAATATGGTTAAATTGGATAATTTGGGTAAATTGAACCGCACCAATTAGTCGAGAGCCAAGCTCAATTGGTGCGGCGTCTACGCTGCGCTCCGAGTTTCTCGATGGTGGATTCGACTGGGCCGACTTGGCCGGAGGGGCCTAAGCCCTTGCTGCGCTGCAGCTTACGACATGCAAACTGAAATGTCATCTTCACCTGCTGGCGGTTTCGTTAGTCATACGGCTAACATTTGCGTATTATAACATATTTTCAAACAAAGTCAACAAAAAAACGGCCAAAAAAGCAATTTTTGGCCGCCGGTGTTTGAAATCCGGGCAATTGGGCTCGGACCTGTCTACTCCGGGACGTTCATGCGTCGCAGCAGATCGCCGAAGCGCGGGTCGTTACGCAGTGGATCCAGCAAGGGCTCGACTTTTAGTTTATACATTCCCTTGTTGTGTTTCTCGTAGGCCTTCTCCAGCCAGGCGAATGCCTGTTCCTTATCGTCGAGCTGCGCATATATTTTGGCAGTTAAATAGGGATTTTGCTCATACTGGCCTCTAAGCTTCTCCAGGCGACACATCCAGTAACCCTTAGGTCCCTCCTCGTTGTAGGCGCGAGCCAACGCCTCTACTTCCTCGTGTTGGGCTCCCTGAAGGATTAGCGCCTTCTCGTGGGCTTTAACCGCGTCTTCATACCTGCCCATTTGTTCATATATGTGCGCTAAACTCAAGTATGGCCTGGGTTTTTTCGGCTCTAGCTCAGCTACACGCTGCCATTGTGCTATTGCCTGGTCGTACTGGCGTGCGTAGGAGTACATACCAGCCAATGCGACCTCATACGGATACGAGAGTGGATCGAGCTGCAGGGCGCGTTTGGCCTCGGCGATGGATTCGGCGAAGCGGCCTATCGCCATTAAATAATAGGCATACTCATAATGAGCTTCGGCAAGATTCGGATTAAGGGCAATGGCCAGCTTCATTTCCCTCTCCCCTTCCACCCAGTCCCAATATAGAACAAATCGAACGCCTGCAAGTGCAAGGTGAGCTTCTGCGAGAGTGTTATCAATCTCGAGAGCTTTCTTCGAGAGTGCCATGGTTTTGGATTTAGCCTCATCCAGCGGCAGATGACCAGCCCACGAAAGAAACTCGTAGGAGGCGGCCAGCCCGGCGTAAGCCTGAGCATAATTGGGATCGACCTTGATGGCCTGCTGGAAGTACTCGTTAGCTTTTTCGAGTTCTATCTTCGTGTCCTTTAACGTGCCCTTGAAATAGTGGTACTTGCCCCTGCGGTAAAGCTCGTAGGCTTCTGGGTTCACGGGGCGAGCAGATGTCAGACGGACCTGTTCCTCAGGCGTTAGTTTTACCTGGATTTCATAAGCGATCGCCTGAGCCACTTCACTCGACAAAATCAGGATGTCACCGTAATCACGATTATAGTTGCCAACCCAAAGGTGCCGTTCTGGTACCGCACCGATTAACTGCGCTGTGACCCGTATCTGCTTAGCGCCACACAGCACCGTCCCTTCCACCACCGCATCCACATTCAACTCCCGCGCAATCTCCGGCAAGGGCTTATCCGAACCTTTGTAGCGCATCACTGATTGGCGTGAAATCACCCGCAACGTACCGATCCTGCCCAGATAGGCGATCATCTCGTCTGTCATCGCATCGGCAAAGTACTCCTGTTTCGGGTCGCTGGAGAGGTACTCCAGCGGCAGTACTGCCAGCGACTTGATCTGGCCGGGGCTGGCCACGGCCGGCAGTTGCTTCCGCCACCGGCCTATATTCAGTCCCACTACGATTGCTACCACAACAAGCCCTATCACAATTACCCATCGCCAGATGGTTCGGACTGGCGCCATTGGTCTGCTCAGCGCTTCGCTGATTTCGATTGCTGCATCTCCAATGTCTCCAAGCCTTTGGTCGGGGTCCTTCTCTAAACAGTGGCGAAGAAGGATACTGATATTTGCAGGGGTTTCCTGGGGCAGAGCTTGCCAATCCGGTTCGCGTTCGATGATGCGTGCCAAGGTGTCTGTGGCAGTTTCGCCTTCAAATGGAAGATGAGCCGTCAGCATTTGGTACATAATGCAGCCAAATGACCAGATGTCCGTGCAATGGTCGGTAGGTTTGCCGCGGGCCTGTTCCGGGCTCATGTAAGCAGGCGTTCCGATTACATGGCCGGGCTGAGTGACAGTAATTTCAACATTTTTGTCTTCGCCTACGGAGGGCTTGGCCAGGCCGAAGTCCAGCACCTTGACCTTTCCTTCCGGCGTGATCTTGATGTTGCCGGGCTTGAGGTCTCGATGGACGATGCCCTTTTTGTGAGCTGCTGAGACGGCCTCGGCGATTTGCTGGCCAATCGAAAGGGCCTCTTCGAATTTCAACGGCTTGTGAGCAAACCGTTGGGCCAACGTCTCGCCGGGGACATACTCGAGAATTAAATAGCCGGCACCATTGTCCTGCTCAATTATATCGTAAATTACAGCGATACTCGGGTGATTCAAAGAAGCTAAAAGCTTGGCCTCACGATGGAAACGCATCCTGGTAGTCGAGTCATCTGCCAGTTTAGCAGGGATGCTCTTGACGGCAACAGAACGGTCGAGCTTGGTATCACGAGCCAGATAGACTACACCCATGCCTCCTCGGCCAATCACCTCTACTATTTCAAAGCTCCCGATTTTCTCACCGACAAGCTCAAGCCCAGCCTCTGCATCTTCAAAGTCGCTCTCATCCATTTGCACAAGGGTATCAAACAATGTATTGATTTTGAGCAAATTTTGTATCCTCTGCCTGAGTAGATCTTCACAATCAGGATATTGTTTAACGAATTCTTCTGTATCAGGTTGCTCTCCCCGCAGGTACTCATCAACGAACTTTTTTAGAGCTTTTTCAACAACACTATCTTGATTGTTATTACTTGAACCAGCCATCAGACTTTCTCATAGGCAATTGTCAGGGCGACCATTGCACGAGACAGTAGCATCCCCACCGCGTCAGCACTCTTGCCTAATCGTTCCCCGATTTCCTTGTACGAAAGCCCTTCAATTTTCGTAAGGACAATCACTTCTTTATGCTCCGGCTTCAATTCATCGATTGCTTTTTCAAGCTTATCCAGCTCTTCCTTTCTGGACATTATCACACTCGGCGTTGTGGCCTCAATGGGCCCAGGAGTTCCAGGCAATCCGCCACCGGTCGTTGGCCCGTAATCGTTAAGTCGCACCTCTCTGCGAATATCGCGTTTATTAGCGTGTAACTTCTCCAAATGGTGACCCAGAGCATTTTGAGCGATTCTCGATAACCATCGAAGGAAATCACCTTCATTCTTATATGTGAAGTCTCCCAAACCTCTTAAAGCATCAAGAAGAGCGTCCTGGACTAGATCCATCGAATCCAGCTTGATACGAAGTTCGGCGCCCATCCGAAGGCGTATAATTCGCCGGACTCGCTCGCTGTAAATTCTGCACAATCGATCTAAGGCAGCAGCATCACCAGCCTTTGCTAAGACGACCAACTGTTGGGTTTCTTGACTGTAACTTATTACCACTTTTCGCCAACCTCAAAAAAGAACCGCAATTATATAAATAATACCAATTTTCGAAAAAAATTTCAAGTGAGCCGTTAGGTTGCTCCCATTTTCCGGTTTATAAGAGTAGGACCATTGAGTTCAAAGAGTTGGTTTTTCAGCGAAAGAATTGCCGTGAACAAAGCTGCACACAGTGTGCGACGAGAATATTAACGCCATAGATGATACAGTCACTTGGGCGTTAGGGCCTTAAGGCCAGTAAGGAGGTAACGCTAATGAGTTAAATAACAAGGTTTGCCGGAACCTTTAGGCGATACATCCGGCGGTTGGGTAATAGATGTATATGTGTTTTTCAAAGGTAACTTTTGTAAAGATTCCAATCAAATTAGGAGAAAATTTCGATGAAAACAAGAATGATAAAACTAATTTCAATCGTATTGGTTTTGACATTGGGCCTGGCTGCGGAGGTTGCCAACGCAGATTTTACCTTCGGTGAGCCAACGAATCTAGGACCAATTGTCAACAGTTCGGCTGGTGAAAGTTCACCGAGCATCTCGGCGGATGGATTGGAGCTCTACTTTAGCTCCGACCGGCCCAGCGGGTATGGTCTCGACGACATATATGTGATGAAGCGGGCAACGACAGAAGACGACTGGGGGGAACCGGTAAATCTCGGGCCGATTGTCAACAGTTCGGCCGTAGAAGGTACGCCGAGCATTTCGACTGATGGGCTGGAGCTCTACTTTTGTGACTTTATAACAATCCGACCCGGTGGATTTGGTGGTGGTGACCTATGGGTCACGACCAGGCCAACCAAAGACGACGAGTGGGGAGAACCGGTTAATCTCGGCCCTACTGTCAACAGTGCGGCTTTCGAGTTTACTCCGGAGATCTCGTCCGACGGACTCGAACTGTACTTCGAGTCCGAACGCCCCGACGGGTACGGTATCGACGACTTATATGTATCCACCCGGGCAACGAAAGACGACGAGTGGGGGGAACCGGTGAACCTTGGCCCAACTATCAACAGTTCGCTTTGGGAACATTGCCCGACTATCTCAGCGGACGGTCTTACGCTCTTCTTCGACATAGGTTTTCCCGTCGGTGACCTAATGATGACCAGGCGGGCGACGATAGATGAACCTTGGGGCGAGCCAGTTAATCTCGGACACTCAGCTTCCGATCACTGGGCATCGGACATCTCGGCCGATGGGTCCACCCTGTTCTTCATGTCCGAACGGGACGGCGGCTTTGGTGGTAACGACCTCTGGCAGGTGCCAATCATTCCAGTAGTTGACCTAAATGGGGATGGAAAGGTGGACGACGCAGACATGAACATAATGGTTGACCACTGGGGCACAGATGAGCCAGCCTGTGATATTGGCCCGACACCTCTCGGAGATGGTATAGTAGATGCCCAGGACATGCTCGTCCTTACTGAGTATATGACAAAGGAAAAGGCAGATGTCGAAGCCGACATCGCTGCTATCAACGAGCTTTGGCACCAATATGACATCGCGACGACATCTGGAGATCTGGAACTTTACGTGTCCTTGTGGGACGATAGCGGGATAAGCATGGGACCAGACGTCCCTGCAACCATCGGGATAGAGCAGATACGGACATCAATGGAGGGCTTTTTCGAGGTGTTCAATCTCGAGGGCATCCCCATCGTTGTCGAGGAAGCAGTGGTAGCTGGCGATTGGGCATTTACTCGTGTCGCTTTCAGGATATCCGTAACGCCCAAGGGAGAACCCGAGGCCAGTCCGAGGAGCGGCAAAGCCCTGAGCATCTTGAAAAGGCAGGCCGATGGTTCCTGGAAGGTCTACATTGATTGCTGGAGATACGACGAGCCACCACCAGTGGAGTAATAAACCAAGCCGGCTGTAATAGAGGGCAGCAGCAGTAGGAAAAAGCAGAATATAAAGTACAATTCGTATCACCGAACTGAAGGGCTGTGAGTATAACACTTGCAGCCCTTTTTGTTGCCTGACGAGTACATTGGTACCGGCAAGACCCTTGATGCAGGCAGTTTCTTCTCTGGCCTGATTGATGATGTCCGCATCCATTCGGCTCCGCTCAGGACAGGTTCTACAACCGGGCAGTGAAGCCATAGAAAGTGTATGAGAATATGTGATTTTTATCGTTGTCATCCCTTCGGCAAGCCATTCGACTTCCCCTTCCCTTCGATTACACTCAGGGTAAACTCAATGCGCTCAGGGCTTCAGCTTATTCGGGGCAGGCTATGCTCAGGACAGGCAGGGTGAAGGGATTAGTTGATT